>ERZ808240.242-NODE-242-length-74852-cov-5.472452_pt1 | contig 74852 bp, 69 predicted proteins | sample MGYA00521084_ERZ808240 | MGnify/ENA primary metagenome ERZ808240 (study PRJEB31516, sample SAMN03275571) | gut metagenome | biome: mammalia-associated habitat; material: feces | host: Papio cynocephalus | place: Kenya | collected 2012-08-06 ...
GGCCATATCTCTCAACCTTTTTATTTCACTGTCCAAGATGTATTGTACACCTACAGTCTGCGCGCTCATTCAGGAAAAAACTTCTTGACTTAATGCCGAAAGAGTGATAGAATAGACAGGCTCGTGAGAATCTACGGGCTATCCTTGCCTTGTCCGGAGAGACAAGGCCATTAGACCATAAGGAGGTGCAATCTATGCCCACAGTAAAAGCATCCTATGAGGCGCTGTTCGTTTTCTCTCTGAAGAACGGGGAGGAGGCTGTCGCCGAACTCAAGGAGAAGTTTCGTGCACTGATCGAGCAGAATGCGGAGATCGGTGAGGTCGATGATTGGGGCAAGCGCAAGCTGGCCTATCTGATCAACGACGAGGCGGAAGGCTACTATGTGCTGTACAATTTTGTCAGCGGTCCGGCCTTCCCGGCAGAGCTGGAGCGTGTCAGCGGTATCACCGACGGCGTGCTGCGCTCGATGGCTGTTCGTAAGAACGAGAACTAAGGAGGGAGCCTGCATGAATTCCATCTGTCTGATGGGTCGCCTGACCGGCGAGCCGGAGCTGAAAACGACCCAGAGCGGAATTTCCGTCACCAGTTTCAGTGTGGCGGTGGATCGTGCCTATCGCTCCAAGGATCAGGAGCGGCAGACCGATTTTATTAACTGCGTGGCCTGGCGGCAGACGGCTGAGTTTATCACCCGTTTTTTCCACAAGGGCAACCGCATCGCTCTGCAAGGCTCTCTGCAATCCCGCAACTACACCGCGAATGACGGCAGCAAACGCACCGCCTATGAGGTTGTAGTGGACAACGCTTTCTTCTGCGAGTCCAAGGGCGGCCAGTCCGCCGGGGCTCCGAGCTACGATTCCCAGATTCCGCAGCCCAGCGAGGCGAAGCCTGCATTCTCCACCGCCAATACCGGCGATTTTGAGGAGATTCTCAGCGATGAGGAGCTGCCGTTCTGATTGGGAACCGCTGATTTTTGAGTAAAGGAGGCCTTTTTCATGGCTGAAAGAACCGAAAGACCCGAGCGCCCCATGCGCGGCCGGAAGGGTCATCGCAAGGTGTGCCAGTTCTGCGTCGATAAGATCGACTACATCGACTACAAGGATGTGGCCCGTCTGCGCCGGTATATGTCCGAACGGGCGAAGATCCTGCCCCGGCGTGTGACCGGCACCTGCGCCCAGCATCAGAGAGAGCTGACGACGGCGATCAAGCGCGCCCGTCAGGTTGCCCTGGTGCCCTTCGTCACCGACTGAGTACGGTGCGATTATCCGCAACCGAACCGCCCCGATGCCTGCTGCGTCGGGGCGGTTTTTCGCGTATTCCCCGCCCTGTGGGCGGCGGACACAGAGATTTTTTGGAGAAATACGGAAAAACCGTTGCGTATTTCTGAGTTTGTGGTATAATGGAACGGTAATGGAGCGGCGTATGGTATCGGCGCCGCCGGAGCATACTGTTTGGGGCGGTGCGCCGCCTTGCATAACGCAAAGGAGGAACTGTATCTATGGATGCAAAAGAATTCAAAACGGCCGAGGGGAGCTGCATCATTTCCGAAGAAGTGATCGCTTCCATTGCGTCCACCGCTGCTGCAGAAGTGGCTGGTGTAGCGGGTATGGCCAGCCGTCCCGCCGATCTGCGGGGGATCATCGCCCCCTCCTCCGCCTCCAAATCCATCCGGGTCGTGAACAACGAAAATGAGACGGTGCTGGATGTGTATTTGAACCTGAAGCAGGGCGCCCGGATCCAGGAGACGGCTGCGCAGGTGCAGCACGATGTGAAGGTGGCGGTGCAGGCCATGACCGGTAAGCCGGTCACGCGGGTCAATGTCCATGTGGTGGGCATGACGCTGGAAGAAAAGAGCGTATAATATCGACAGAGCGGCTCTCCGCAGCGGTGGAGGGCCTTTCTGCTCTGTTGCGGTGCATAAATATACGAAGAATGTAACTTGAAAACAGGAGTGTGTATCCATGACAAGACGGGAATCACGGGAACAGGCATTTGCCCTGATGTTTGAAAAATCCTTTCGGGACAAGCCGGTGGACGAGCTGGCGGCGGAAGCGGCGGAGGCGCGTGACGTAGGCACTTCCGGGTTTTCTATGACGCTGGCCCGGGGGACGGAGGCTCACGTGGAGGAGATCGACGAGCGCATCGCGGCCTGTTCTCATAAGTGGAACAAGGAGCGCATCTCTCGGGTGGCGCTGGCGGTCATGCGGGTGTCGGTGTACGAGATGCTGTATGAGCGGGATATTCCCGCCAGCGTGTCCATCAATGAGGCGGTGGAGCTGGCGAAGAAATACGGCGGCGAGGACGACTCCTCCTTTGTCAACGGGATTTTGGGCACCATTGCCCGCAGTCTCCCGCCGGAGAGCGACGCTCGATGAGTCGGTTTCTGGGGCTGGATACCAGTAACTACACCACCTCGGCAGCGGTGTGGGAGGATGGCTGTATCCGGCAGGAAAAGCAGCTGCTGCCGGTGAGGCCCGGCGAGATGGGGCTGCGCCAGAGCGATGCGGTGTTCCATCACACCCGGCAGCTGCCGGAGGTGCTGGAGCGGCTGCTGGCGGGATCCCCCGGCGGCTTTCGGGCAGTGGCGGCGTCGGATCGTCCTCAGCAAAAGGACGGCTCCTATATGCCCTGCTTTCTGGTAGGGTGGGGCGCTGCCCGACAGCTGGCGGCGGTGCTGGATGTGCCCCTGTATCGTTTCACCCACCAGCAGGGGCACGTAGCGGCGGCGTTGTACGGCGCCGATGCGCTGGAGCTGCTGGATCGGCCTTTTCTGGCATTCCACGTCTCCGGCGGCACCACCGATGCGCTGCTGGTGGAGCCGGACGCGGAGGAAATTCTTCGCTGCCGGGTGGTGGGACATTCACTGGATCTGAAAGCGGGCCAGCTCATCGACCGGGTGGGCGGTATGCTGGGGCTGCCGTTTCCCGCCGGGCCGGCGCTGGAGCGGCTGGCGGTGTCTGCGGCGGAGGAAAAATCGGGGAAACTGCCCCGTCCCTGCCTGCGGGGCTGCGACTGTCACCTGTCCGGGGTGGAGAATCAGTGTCGCGACCGATTGGAACGGGGGGAACCCCCGGCACAGGTCGCCCGGTTTTGTCTGGATAGCGTAGAGGCGGCCGTGACGGGGATGACCGAGGCGCTGCTCGGAGCGTATGGACCGCTCCCGCTGGTGTATGCCGGGGGCGTGATGTCCAACGCCCGGCTGCGGGAGCGGCTGACCGCCCGGTTCGGCGGACGGTTTGCACCGCCGGCGTTTTCGGCGGATAACGGGGCGGGCATCGCCTGCCTGTGTCATATAGCGGAGGAACGGTCATGCAGGTCATATCGGTAGGACAACTGAATCGCTACGTGAAAGGGCTGCTGGAGGGGGACGCCCGTCTGGCGGCGGTGTATATCGGCGGTGAAATCTCCAATTTCACCAATCACTATAAATCCGGGCATCTGTATATGTCCCTCAAGGATGAAACGGCAGCGGTCAAGGCGGTCATGTTCCGGGGCAACGCCTCCAAGCTGGCCTTCAAGCCGGAGGACGGCATGAAGGTGATCGTTAAGGCGCGGGTGTCCCTGTATGAGCGGGACGGCGCGTTTCAAATCTATATCGAGGAGATGCAGCCGGACGGCGTGGGGGCGTTGCAGATCGCCTTTGAGCAGCTGAAAAAGAAACTGGCGGCGGAGGGTCTGTTCGATGAGAGCCGCAAGCGCCCCATTCCCGGATGCCCCCGGCGGGTGGGGGTTGTCACTTCTCCCACCGGTGCGGCGGTGCGGGACATCTTCAATGTGCTGGGGCGGCGGTTCCCCATGGCGCAGGTGGTGTTCTGCCCGGTGCTGGTGCAGGGCGAGGGCGCGGCGGCGTCCATCGTCAAGGCGATCGAACGCTTCAATGCCGCCCATGCCGCCGATGTGCTGATCGTCGGTCGGGGCGGCGGCTCTATGGAGGACCTGTGGGCATTCAATGAGGAACCGGTGGCGCGGGCGGTAGCTGCGTCCGCGATCCCGGTCATATCGGCGGTGGGACACGAGACGGATTTCACCATCTGTGATTTTGTGGCGGATCTGCGGGCGCCCACTCCCTCGGCGGCGGCGGAGCTGGCGGTGCCGGATGCGGCGCGGCTGGCGGCGCTGCTTGTCACCTACCGTACCCGGCTGGGAACTGCCTGCCGTACCAAATGGCAGGTGTCGGCGAAAGCGCTGGAGGCGCTGCGCTCCCGGCGCTGTCTGGCGGCGCCGCAGTATTATACCGAGGAGCAGACCATGCGGCTGGATCATCTGACCCATCGCTTTTCTGCGGCGGCAAAGCAGCAGCTGGCGGCAGCGGATCGGCGGTTGGCCGCGACTGCCGCCAAACTGGATGCCCTCAGCCCGCTTAAGGTGCTGGGACGGGGCTATTCCATCGGCTACGGAGCCGACGGCCGGGTGTTGGACAGTGTGCGGCAGACTCGGGTGGGCGACCCGGTGCAGTGGAAATTGACCGACGGCACATTGGAATGTACCGTGACGAAGATACAGGAGGTTCAGTGATATGGCGACGGAATGGACATTTGAAAAGGCGATGGCGCGGCTGGAGCAGATCGTGGCGGCGCTGGAGGGCGGCAAGGCCAGTCTGGACGATTCCCTCAAGCTGTTTGAGGAGGGGACGAAGCTGACGGCCTATTGCAGCCGCTTATTGAAAGAGGCGGAGCAAAAGATCGTCAAGCTCACCGATGTAGAGAATGGCGACGGCGCCCCGGCGCTGTCGGATCGGCAGGGCGAGGACATGGGTGAAGAACTGTCGGACTGAGGTCGGACTGAGCGGAGGTGTCGAAGATGGGAGAACTCTATACCGATCGGATGCGGCAGCAGCTGGCGCAGTTTGAAAAGGCGCTGCCTGCTTATATGCCCCGGACAGGGAAGCTGCAAACCACCGTGGCCGAGGCCATGGCTTACGCCTGCAAGGACGGCGGCAAGCGGCTGCGTCCCATGCTGGTGCTGGAATTCTGCCGCCTGTGCGGGGGTGACCCGGCGCAGGCCATGCCTTTTGCGGCGGCGATCGAGATGATTCACTGCTATTCGCTGGTGCACGATGACCTGCCCTGTATGGATAACAGTCTCATGCGCCGGGGACGTCCCTCCACCCATGCGGTGTATGGAGAAACGATGGCGCTGCTGGCGGGGGACGGTCTGCTGACGTTGGCTTTTGAAACTATGCTGCGGCCGGAGAACCGGGCCGACATTCCCCCGGAGCGGGCGCTGGGCGCGGCATCGGCGCTGGCGGATGCCGCCGGTATCGACGGCATGGTGGGCGGTCAAGTCATTGACCTGCAGAGCGAGGGGAAATCCATCGACCTGCCCACGCTGGAGGCGCTGCAGGAGGGGAAAACGGCGGCGTTGCTGATTGCCGCCTGCGTGATGGGCGTGCGGCTGGCGGGGGCGACTCCGACACAGGATACGGCCGCCCGTCAGTTCGGCGAGAATCTGGGGCTGGCGTTCCAGATTGTGGACGATATTCTGGATGTGACCGCCACGGCCCGGGAGCTGGGCAAGCCGGTGGGCAGCGACGCCGACAACGGCAAGGTGACGTATGTGTCCCTGCTGGGGTTGGAAAAAGCGCGGGAGCTGGCGGCTCGGCGTACGGACGCGGCCCTGACGGCGCTGGATGCGCTGGACGGCGAAACGGGCGCTCTGCGCCAGCTGGCGCAGGCGCTGCTGACACGGCATCATTGATGAAGCGCGGGGCGCGGACAAAGGGAAAGTTCCCTTTATCCGGGCGTTTTGCGGTTTCCGCTGTCGGGATGAGGGTGTACGGACCGAAGCAGAACGCGGTTCGTGCAGCGGACCGCCCCATTTTCGCGGGAAAGGAACGGGAATAGCTATGGTGGAGCTGGAAAAGATCCAATCCCCGGACGATGTGAAAAAACTGGATAAGCGGGAGCTGCCGGAGCTGTGTACCCAGCTGCGGCAGAAGATGATCGAGACCGTGGCGCAGAATGGGGGACACCTGTCCTCCAATTTGGGCGCGGTGGAGCTGACGGTGGCGCTGCATCGGGTGTTTTCCACCCCCCACGATGTGATCGTGTGGGATGTGGGGCATCAGTGCTATGCCCATAAGCTGCTGACCGGCCGGTATGACCGATTTGATACCCTGCGGAAAAAGGACGGTGTGGCGGGATTTCCCCGCCCGGCGGAGAGCGAGCACGATTCCTTTATTGTGGGGCACAGCAGCACCTCCATTTCGGTGGCGAACGGCATCGCCAAGGCCAAGGAGCTGACCGGTGACGACGGATATACCGTGGCGGTGATCGGCGACGGCGCGCTGACCGGCGGTTTGGCCTATGAGGGACTGAGCAATGCCGGGCGCAGCGACGACCGGCTGCTGGTGATCCTCAACGACAACAAAATGTCTATCAGCCAGAATGTGGGCTTTGTGGCACGGTATCTGGCGCATCTGCGCACCCGGGTGCGGTATGTGCATTGGAAACAACGGTGGACGAATTTTCTGTCCCATGTGCCGCTGATCGGTCGGCCGCTGAACCGTCTGCTCCATGAGTGGAAAAAGCGGCTCAAGCGTTCGGTGTTCGCCTCCACCTCGTTCTTTGAGAACATGGGCTTTTATTATATGGGGCCGGTGGATGGACACAATCTGGAGGATCTGACCCAGGCGATGACCGCGGCTAAGAGCATTGACCGGCCGGTGCTGCTGCACGTGGCCACCGTCAAGGGCAAGGGCTATCTGTTTGCGGAGAAAACGCCGGATGTGTATCACGGGATTGGCGGCTTTAATCAAAAGACGGGGGAAGCCGTACCCGGTAAGCCGAATTTTTCGGCGGTGTTCGGGGAGGAGCTGTGTCGGCTGGCGGCGGAGGATGACCGCATCGTGGCCCTGACGGCCGCTATGAAAAAGGGCACCTGCCTGGATGGGTTCGCCCAGCAGTATCCCACCCGCTTCTTTGATGTGGGCATTGCGGAGGAGCACGCCGTGACCTTTGCCTCCGGCATGGCCGACGGCGGACTGCTGCCGGTGTTTGCGGTGTATTCCACCTTTTTGCAGCGCAGCTACGATCAGCTGATCAACGATACGGCGCTGATGCACACCCATATCGTGCTGGCCGTTGACCGGGCGGGTATCGTGCCGGACGATGGCGAGACCCATCAGGGAATATTTGATGTAGCCATGCTGGCGACGATCCCCGGCGTGACGGTGTATGCGCCCGCCAGCTTCCGAGAGCTGCGGCTGCACCTGCGGCAGGCGCTGTACGATACGGACGGCATTGCCGCCGTGCGGTATCCCAAGGGCGGCGAGCATCCGCTGCTGGAAGGGTATGAGCCCGGCTATGAGCCGTTTGAACATATTGACGGGCGCACCAGAGAGATGCTGGTGATCACCTATGGGCGCACCTACGGAGAGGTGCTGGCGGCTGTGCGGCAGCGCAGCCAGAACGGTTGCCGCACTTCGGTGCTGAAGCTCAACCGAATCCTGCCGCCGGTGGAAGAGACGGTGAAGCTGGCAGCGGCCTATCGCTGCGTGCTGTTCGTGGAAGAGGGCATGACCCAGGGCGGCATCGGCGAGATGTTTGGTTGTCGGCTGGCGCAGCGCGGCTTTACCGGACGGTACGCCATCCGGGGAATTACGGAAAACCCCGGTGTGTGCACCACCGCCGAGGGATTGCACGCGGCTGGGCTGGATGCCGCAGGTATTGCCGCGTTTATACGGGAATATGAGCGGCCGGAGCAGGCGGCCGACCCATCGGAGGAGTCCCATGAAGGATGACGTGCGGTTGGATGTATGGCTGGTGCAGCACGGTCTCGCCGGCGGCCGGGATAAAGCCAAAGAGCTGCTCGCCTCCGGTCAGGTGACGGTCAACGGCCGCCCGGTGCGTAAGCCGTCCTTTGGAATTGCACCGGATGACCGGGTGGTGTGCGCCGCCCCGGCGGAGAAATATGTAGGCCGCGGCGGCTATAAGCTGGAAAAGCTGCTGGAGGGGCAGGATCTTACCGGGCAGGTGTTCATGGATGTGGGCGCTTCCACCGGCGGATTCACCGATTGCCTGCTCCAGCATGGGGCAGCGCGTGTATATGCCGTGGATGTGGGACGGGATCAGCTGCATCCTTCCCTGCGGGCAGATCGCCGCGTGACCGTGCTGGAGGAGACCGACGCCCGCAGTGAGCGGCTGGCGGCGGCGGTGGAGGACGGCTCGCTGGACGGGATTGTGACGGATGTGTCCTTTGTCTCGCTGACGCGGGTGCTGCCGCCGGTGCTGCGGTATCTTCGACCGGATGGATTTCTGATCTGTTTGATCAAACCCCAGTTTGAGGCGGGCCGCGGTGATATCGGCAAACGGGGTGTTGTGCGGGATCCGGCGGTGCACCGCCGGGTGCTGACCGAGCTGCTGACATTCTTCTCGGAGATGGGATGGACGGCGGAACAGCTGACTTTTTCTCCCATCACCGGCGGCGAGGGCAATATCGAATACCTGGTACGGCTGCGGCGGTCGGATGGTGTCTCTGCCGCGGCGTGGGACGTGTCCCCATTGGTGGCGCAGGCGTTTGCCGCGCTGGGACGGTGAAAGGCGACAAACAATGGATACCGAGGTGAAACTCATGCAGATCACAGTCATTCCCAACGGCAAGACCCCCGATGCGGCGGTGCTGGCGGCGGCTGTCTGCCAGCGGTTGCGGCAGATGGGGGCGTCGGTGCAGATGGAGCGGCAGGAGGACGGACTGCCTTCGGCCGCCCGTATTGCCGGGGCGCTGGCGGACAGCGACCTGGCGGTGGCCATCGGCGGTGACGGCACCATTATGCACGTGGCCAAGGCGGCGGCATTGGCCGACCGCCCGGTGCTGGGCATCAATGGCGGCCATCTGGGCTTTCTGGCGGGGCTGGAACGGGACGGCTTGGATGCGCTGCCCCGGCTGCTGACCGGCGAATATACCACCGAGCAGCGGCTGCTGCTGGAGATCACGGTGGAGCGGGGCGTGCGGCGGCAGGTCTATTATGCTATGAATGAGGCGGTGATCTCCCGCGGCGCACTGTCCCGGCTGGTGGATGTGACCGTCACGGACGGCCGGCGGGATGTGCTGTCCTGTCGGGGCGATGGGGTGATCCTGGCCACCCCCACCGGCTCCACGGCCTATTCGCTGTCTGCCGGAGGACCGGTGGTGGATCCGGCGGTGGAATGCCTATTGCTGACGCCGGTATGCCCGCATACGGTGGCGCCGCACTCCCAGATTCTGCCGGCCGATGCCCGGCTAACGGTGCAGGTGGCATCCGAAGAAGCCTTCGTCACCGTGGACGGGGAGGAGAACGCCGCTTTTTCTCCGGAGGATCGGATCGAGATACGGCGGGCGGAGCGCCCGGCCCGGCTCATCCGTCTGACGGATGTGACCTTTTATCAGGAGCTGCAAAAGAAAATCATGGGTAGGGGGATCGTATGAAAACCAGACGACACGCGAAAATCTTGGAGATCATCAATGCGCATCACGTAGAGACGCAGGAGGAATTGCAGGAGTATCTGCGGCAGGCCGGCTATACCGTGACCCAGGCCACCGTTTCCCGGGATATTAAGGAGCTGCGGCTCATCAAAATCCCGGACGATCGGGGCGGGTATCATTACGGCGTGGCCCGCAGCGGCAGCGAGCCGATTTCCGCCCGGTTTCATTCCATCTTCTCCGATTCCGTGGTGCAGGTGCAGTATGCTCAGAATATCGTGGTGGTGCACTGCCTTACCGGTATGGCGCAGGCGGCGTGCGCCGCGATGGATTCCCTGCACTGGAAACAGGTGATCGGCACTCTGGCGGGGGACGACACGTTCATTTGCATCGCCACCAGCGAGCGGGACGCGGAGGAGCTGGTGATCGAGCTGAAAAAACTCATGAGCGGGACGGAAAGGTAAGAAGGCGTATGCTGCAAAGTCTGCATATCGAAAATGTGGCCGTGATCGAAAAGGCGGATATTGACTTCACCGGCGGTATGACCGTGCTGACCGGTGAGACCGGCGCGGGCAAATCCATCGTCATCGACGCCATCAGCGCGCTTCTGGGCGAACGCATCACCCGGGAGGTGGTGCGGCATGGGGCGGAGCAGGCGTTTCTGTCGGCGGTGTTCGGTGCGCTGGACGAGGGCGTGACGGCATTTTTGGCAGAACAGGGATATGCCCCCGAGGAGGACGGCACACTGCTGATTCGCCGCACGGTCACGGCCGACGGCAAGGGCAGCTGCCGCCTGAACGGTCGCCCGGCCACGGTGTCGGTGCTCCGCCAGCTGGGGCGGATGCTGGTGAATATTCACGGCCAGCATGAGAACCAGGTGCTGCTCCAGCCGGAGCGTCATGTGGAGTATCTGGATCGGCTGGGACAGCTCCAGCCGGTGCGGCAGGCCTATGAGCAGGAATATCACCGCTATTGCCGTATCCGCCGGGCCATTAAGGCGGCGACGATGGATGCCCAGGAGCGGCAGCAGAGGCTGGATACGCTGACCCGACAGATCGAAGAGATCGACGGGGCGGCGCTGCGGCCGGGCGAGGAGGAGGAGCTGCTGGCGCGGCGGGAGCTGGCGCGCCATGCGGAAAAGCTGGCGCAGCAGCTGCGGCTGGTGCGGGTGGCTCTGTCCGGAGATGAGAGCGAGGCCGAAATCCCCGGTGCACTGGCACAGCTCACCGATGCGGTGCAGGCGCTGGCCGAAGCGGGCAGCGTGTCCGAAGAACTGAAAAGACTGGCCGAACGGCTGCAAAGCGCCCTCTATGATGTGCAGGCCTGCGCCGAAGAGGCGGCACAGGCGGAGGATTCGCTGAGCTTTGACGAGAACGAGCGGGCGGCGTTGGAGGAGCGGCTGGCGGTGATCCGCCATGTGGTGCGGCAGTACGGCACGGACGAGGCGGATGTGCTGAAAAAGCGGGAGGAACTGCAGCGGCAGTTGGATGCCATTGAGGGCAATACGGCGTTGCTGGCATCGTTGCAGCAGGAATCCGATGCCGCCCGGGACGCCACCATTGCGGCGGCGCAGAAGCTGACGGCCGCCCGCAAACAGGCTGCTGCGCTGTTTGAGAAAAACGTTTGCGACCAACTGGCGTTTCTGGATATGCCCCGGGTGAAGCTGGTGGTGTCCATCGAGCCGACGGCGCTGACGGTCATCGGCGGGGATAAGGTGGAGTTTTTGCTGTCCTCCAACCCCGGCGAACCGCCCAAGTCCATTGCCCGCACCGCCTCCGGCGGCGAGCTGTCCCGCATCATGCTGGCGCTGAAAAGCGTGCTGGCGGAGGTGGACGATGTGGAAACGCTGGTGTTCGACGAGGTGGACAGCGGCATCAGCGGCCGCGCGGCGGCCAAGGTGGGGACGCTGATGCGCCGCATTGCCGGGAGCCGTCAGGTGCTGTGTGTGACCCATCTGGCGCAGATCGCCGCCTGCGGCCACGCTCATCTGCTGGTGCAGAAACAGGTGCAGGATGACCGCACCTTTACGGCGGTGCAGACCCTGGATGAGACCGGGCGGCTGCGGGAGATGGCGCGGATCATCGGCGGGGATGTGACCGATACCACGCTGGAGGCGGCCCGGGAGATGCGGCAAAAAGCCGAAAATGAGGGCTGATCCTCCGGCGGAGAAAAAAGCAGGTTCATTTAATGAAAGACCTTGCATTTTTTCCGTTTTTTCGGTATAATATCCCGCGGAGCGGCGGAGGATGTCCGTCATCCCCGCAGCGTATAAATTGCAGAATACGGTAAAGGATGGTGATTGTATGGATAGCAACCCTGTGCCCCCTCGAAGTCGGCAGAGAAAGAATAACGTATCCGGGGCGATCCGTATCGGTCACCGTCCGCTGACAGACCTATCTGCGGCGGGCTAAATGCGTCTGATGGGTGGCGGCATTTTGCCGCCGCCGGTCGGACTGTGTGTGGTGTGCCGAAACAGACCGCCTGCCGGAACGCAGGAAAGGTCTGTTTTTTATGGCTGAAGAATGGAAAAACCCGTCTGCCGCCGAGGGGGAGACGCCTCAGCGGCAGGATTACAGCGATGCGCTGGTGGAGTTGGTGCGCACCTGTCCGTCTTTGACGGAGCTGCGGGAGGCGTTGGAGTCTTACCACGACAGTGACATCGCCGATGCACTGGAGCGATTGGAGCCGAATGCCCGGAAGCGGCTGTACCGGGCGTTGGGCACCGACCGGATGAGCGACGTGTTTGCTTATCTGGAGGATGTGGGACAGTATATCGAGGAGCTGGATGCCGAGCGCGCTGCCGACGTGATCGAGGGCATGGATGCCGACGATGCGGTGGACGTGCTGGAGGAGTTGGACGACGATAAGCGCGAAACGCTGCTGGGGCTGATGAATGCCGACGCGGCAGAGGATATCCAGCTGATCCACTCCTATGATGAGGATGCGGTGGGCAGCCGCATGACCACCAATTATGTGGCCATCAACCGTCATCTGTCCATCAAAGAAGCCATGCGCTCGCTGGTGCGGCAGGCGGCGGACAACGACAATATCTCTACGCTCTATGCTCTCAATGACGACGGCACCTTCTACGGGGCGATTGATCTGAAGGATCTGATCGTAGCGCGGGAGGGAACGGAGCTGGACGATCTGATCGTCACCTCCTACCCTTTCGTGTATGCGGAGGAATCGGTCGAGGACTGCATTGAGGAACTGAAGGATTATTCCGAGGATTCCATCCCGGTGCTGGACAGCGACAAGCGGCTGCTGGGCGTTATCACGGCGCAGGATATTGTGGAGGTCGTGGACGAGGAGATGGGCGAGGACTACGCCCGTCTCGCCGGTTTAACCGAAGAGGAAGAGGCGGACGAGCCGCTGCTCAAGAGCATCCGCAAGCGCCTGCCCTGGCTGGTCGTGCTGATGTTCCTTGGCTTAGGCGTGTCAGCGGTGGTGGGCGTGTTTGAGTCGGTGGTGCAGAGCCTGACCCTCATCATGTGCTTCCAGTCGCTGATCCTGGATATGGCGGGTAATGTGGGCACCCAGTCGCTGGCGGTGACGATCCGTACGCTGTCTGATGGGGACGATCGCCCGCACCATTCCCTGCGGCTCATCGGCAAGGAGGTGCGCATAGGCGTACTCAACGGACTCCTGCTGGGAGTGCTGTCCTTTGTGCTGGTGGGGCTGTATATCCTGCTGGTGAAGGGGCGGGATCCCATGCTGGCGTTTACCGTCTCCGGCTGTATCGGTATCGCGCTGCTGGTGGCCATGACCATTTCCAGCTTCACCGGTACGGCGATCCCCATTGTGTTCGATAAGCTGCACATTGATCCGGCGGCGGCCTCCGGTCCGCTGATCACTACCGTCAATGATTTGGTGGCAGTGGTGACCTACTACGGTCTGGCCTGGCTGCTGATGATCGAGGTGTTTCATCTGGCGGGGTGAAGGCGGAGGGTTCCCGCTGGTCCGTTGTATTCGCCGCTGCGGCGGATGCCCGCGTGTCGGTCATAAGTCGGTAAGATAAGTCAATAGGAATGCCCGTAAAATACAGGAGGAGTATCTTATGAATGTCGTGGTAGCACAATCCGGAGGCCCTACCGGGGTCATCAATGCCTCGTTGCTGGGCGTGTTTCGTCAGGCGCGTCAGTGGGCGGCGGTGGACACCGTCTACGGAGCGCTCAATGGCATCGAGGGGATTTTGAGGGACCGTCTGGTGTCGCTGAACGCCCAGCTGGACGATCCGGAGCAGCAGGCGCTGCTGCGGCAGACTCCGGCGGCGGCGCTGGGTTCCTGCCGGTATAAGCTGCCGGCAGCGGAGCAGGAGCCGCGGGTGTACGAGACCATCCGCCGGGTGCTGGAGCAGCACGATATCGGGGCGTTTTTCTATATCGGCGGCAACGATTCCATGGATACGGTGGATAAGCTGTCGGCGTATTTTGCGGCGGAGGGTTGTCCCATTCGGGTGATCGGTGTGCCGAAGACCATTGACAACGATCTGGTGGATACCGACCATACCCCCGGCTATGGCTCGGCGGCGAAATTTGTGGCCACGGTCATGCGGGAAATTATCCGGGATTGCACGGTGTATGATCTGCAATCTGTCACGATCGTGGAGATTATGGGACGGGATACCGGCTGGCTGACGCTGGCGGCGGCGCTGCCCCGTCTATACGGGGAGACGGCGCCCCATCTGGTGTATCTGCCGGAGGTGCCGTTCACAGAGGAACAGTTTGTGGCGGATGTGCGCCGAGTGCAGGCGCAGCATTCCACGGTGATCGTGGCGGTGTCCGAAGGAGTGCGGCCGGTGCAGGAGGACGATTGCTCCACCGAGGCGACCGACGGATTCGGGCATAAGCAGCTGGCTGGTGCCGGGAAATGTCTGGAGGATATTGTGCGCCGCCGCATCGGCTGCAAGGTGCGGGCGGTGGAGCTGAATACGCCCCAGCGCTGCGCGTCGCACGTGGCTTCGGCCACCGACGTGGCGGAGGCGGAGCAGGCCGGGATGGCCGCCGTGCAGGCGGCCATGGAGGGGGCCACCGGGCAGATGGTGGCGTTCACCCGCAGCGACGCACCCTATCGGTTGACCTGCACCGCCATTCCGGTGGCGCAGGTGGCGAACCGGGTGAAATACGTGCCCCGGGAATGGATCAATGAGCCGGGCAACGATGTGCTGCCCGCAGCGCTCGCTTATGTGCGCCCGCTGGTGGAGGGAGAATTGCCTCTGATGACCGAGGGCGGCCTGCCCCGGCATTTCCGCTTGCGGGTATGATGAAACGGGAATCACCCCCGGCTTTGTTCAAAGCCGGGGGTGTTTTCATGCAGTTTTCGGAAAAAATCTCCACTTTATGGATTAAACCGGGTCTATTACGGCGATACTGTTCATAGACTGTGAGGAAAGGACAGGAAGCCGCTTATGGAAAAGACGTCGCTGCGCAAACTGCTGTTACGGGAGAGTGTGCCGCCGCATCCGATGATCACGTCCATCCGGGAGGTGTGTGCCCGCATGGATCAGGTGGAGAGTCGATTTGCCATGGAAACGGATCCGGATCTGATCGAGGGTTGTATTTTTGAGATGGAATCCCTGCGGGCGCAGTATCGCTATCTGCTGCGTTCGGCACGGGAGCAGGGGGTGGTGTGCCGGGAGCGTACCCACCTGTGGAATGAGTAGAGGGGAGATATACGCATGAGTATGTGGCTCAAAGCAGCCTTGGGCGTGTTAGCGGGGATCGTCGGTCTGTGTGTGCTGATCGCCGCCGTCAAGACCCGCAAGCCGGTGCGGTGCCTGCTTGGCTCCGGGCTGCAGGGGCTGTGCGCTTTGGGCCTGGTGGATCTGCTGGGGGCATTCACCGGGGTGTCGCTGGGATTCAGCTGGTTTACCGCCGGGATCTGCTTTGGCCTGGGAATGCCCGGTGTCATCGGTGTGCTGATGGCGAAGCTGGTTATGGGTCTGTGAGGAGCCAGAGTAGCTCATCGACCTGTCCGCTGCGGTCTTTTTGTATTTAATGGTTGCATTACCGGATGGAATGTGGTATACTGACAGGAGAATTTTATGTACGTAAGGGGTTTTTTCCATGTCAGGACATTCCAAATGGAACAATATTAAGCGTAAGAAAGAAAAGACTGATGGACAAAAGGCGAAGATCTTCACCAAGATGGGACGCGAGATCGCGGTGGCGGTGAAGGAGGGCGGCAGCGCCGACCCGGCCTCCAACTCCAAGCTGAAGGACGCCATCGCCAAGGCCAAGGCCAACAATGTGCCCAACGATAACATCGAGCGCATCATCAAAAAGGCGGCAGGCGACGGAGACGCCAACAATTATGAGGCGCTCCAGTATGAGGGCTACGGCCCCAGCGGCATCGCCGTGATCGTGGAGACGCTGACCGATAACCGCAACCGCACGGCCGGCGATCTGCGCCATTATTTCGATAAGTGCGGCGGCAACCTGGGACAGACCGGCTGTGTGGGCTTTATGTTCAATAAGCGGGGCAAGCTGGTGATCGAGTCCGAGGGGCTGGACGAGGATAAGGTGATGGAGGACGCGCTGGAGGTCGGCGCCGCGGACTTTGCGGCGGACGAGGATGTGTTTGAGATCACCACCGAGCCGGAGGATTTCTCGGCGGTGCGGGACGATCTGGAGGCCAGGGGCTATTCCTTCGTGCTGGCTGAAATACAGATGGTGCCGGATATGCTGACCGCCATCACCGACCCGGATGCGGCGCAGAATATGGAAAAGCTGCTGGACCTGCTGGAGGATAACGACGACGTGCAGGATGTCTGGCATAACTGGGATCGTCCCGACGAGGACTGATCCGGCAGGCGAACGAAAAAGCGGCTGTCACACGAGCTTGTGTGACAGCCGCTTTCCCGTATCCGCATCGGGGCGGTCCGGGGCTTTCACGCGTCTGCGGGAAGCATAGATGCGCACCAGAGCCGCCACGATGGAAAGCAGCGTGAATGCTTCGCAAAGCATTCCGGCGACGGAGTGGATACAGAGGTTGTATACCAGCCAGGAGCCGGAGGTGACGAGGATGATCCAGCGCATACGCACGGTGTCGGTGCAGCCGTATGCGTAGGTGGACAGCACCTTGGCGACGGCGATGAGCAGGCTTTTGGGACCGCTCCAGGTGGCCAGTGAAAACGCCACGAAGGCCGCGCTGAACAGAGCCCGGGACAGGGCGGTTTTCCGGCCGCTTTCCACCTGATGGGAGAATACGCAGTTGCGCGCACAGCCGACGGCATTCATGGCGGCCCCGGTGTAGGCACCCAGCAGAATGTACTGGATGCCGAACAGCAATTCGTTCATGGTGCGGAAAAAGATGATGTGTTTATGGGATTTGCATTGGAAGGACAGGATGCTGGCCAGAATGCCGGCAAACCCCAGAGCCTGAATGCCTATATCCGATGCGGTGATGTGCATGACGATTCCCCTCTTGTATTTCTTCGATGGATATGATATGCTGGGGGAAAGAAAATGTCAAGTTTTGTTCGATATGTTTGAAAACGAACAATTGAAAGAACAGGAGGCAGAACTATGCACTCGGAGCGGCAGGAGAAGATTCTCGGAATTTTGCGGCAGCAGCATCGGGTATCGGTCAAGCGGCTGGCGGAGCTGTGCGTTGTCAGCGAAATGACCGTCCGACGGGATCTGAAAGAGCTGGAGGCCTGCAATCTGATCCAGCGGTACAACGGCGGAGCGGTGTACGTGGAGGACGGCAATCTGCCCATCCGATACCGGGACAAGCTGAATGCCGATTCCAAGCGGGCATTGGCCGAATCGGTGCGCCCGTTTTTGCGGGACGGGCTGAGCCTGTTCATCGACAGCTCCTCCACCTGCTCCTATATTCTTCCGCTGCTGGCGGAATACAAGGATATCCGGATCGTGACCAATTCGGTGCACAATCTGCTCATTGCCGCCCGCTATCACTATCCCTGCATTCTGTGCGGCGGCGAATACGATGAGACGGAGATGTGCACGGTGGGCGAAGAGGCGGAACGGATGCTGGAGCAGATGAATATCGACGTGGGCTTCTTCTCCAGTCTCGGCCTGTCGGAGGACGGGCGGATCACCGATGCGGAACCGCGGGGGACGCGGGTGCGCAAGGCGGCGCTGCGGCATACGGAGACCGGTGTGTTTCTGTTTGTTCGCTCCAAGGTGGGGAAGAAGTATCTGTATACGCTGTGCCGCACGGAGGATGTGGCGCGCGTGATCGTGGTTTGAGGCAAGCGACGGAGCTTTTTTCCGACGTCCGGTCGAAGCGGTTCTATCGGCGTGTGCCGCCGCATATACCTCTTAGCAAAACAAGGAGGTGCTGCGGATGATCGCTCGGGTGACGGATATGCGCGACAAAGAGGTGATCAACGTATCGGACGGTGTGCGGCTGGGGTTTGTGGACGATGTGGAGGTGGATACCTGCACGGCGCAGCTTGTGTCCATTGTGATCTATGGTAAGGCGAAGCTCTGCGGATTGCTGGGTCGGGAGGCGGATATAGTCATCCACTGGAAGGATATCGAGGTGATCGGAGAGGAAACGGTGCTGGTGAATTTCCGCTGTCCGCCCGATAACTGCGGCTGTCGTCCGCGGAAGGGCCCCCAGATTTTGGGCGGTCTATTTCGCTGAAACAGAAAAATTTCAAAAAAGCGGGTGTTTTTCGAAAAAACACTTGCTTTTTTTTGCTTGAGATGTTATACTATTCCGGCATGCCGTGGGGAAACTATGCCCTGCGGGATCACACACACGGAAACAGCGCAGGCGGTCGGTGCCGCATCCGGATGTGCCGGACGGTGGCTGCGTGCGTCCGTGGAGGAAATAACCAAGGAGGAAATCACTATGTCCGTCGTATCCATGAAACAGCTGCTGGAGGCCGGTGTCCATTTCGGTCACCAGACCCGCCGCTGGAACCCCAAAATGGCTCCCTACATCTTCACCGAGCGCAATGGTATCTATATCATTGACCTCCAGAAGACCGTCCGTAAGCTGGAAGAGGCGTATATGTTCGTGCGCGATCTGTCCGCCGAGGGCAAAGAGGTGCTGTTCGTCGGCACCAAGAAGCAGGCGCAGGACTCCATTCGTGAGGAGGCTACCCGTGCCGGCGCTCACTATGTCAACGCCCGTTGGCTGGGCGGTATGCTCACCAACTTCCGCACCATCCGCGGCCGCATCGCCCGTCTGAATCAGCTCAAGACCATGGAGACGGACGGCACCTTCGATCTGCTGCCCAAGAAAGAGGTCGCCAAGCTGACCCACGAGATTGAGAAGCTGGAGAAGTTCCTGGGCGGTATCAAGGAGATGAAGGCGCTGCCCGGCGCTCTGTTCATCGTCGATCCCCGCAAGGAGAAGATCGCTGTGTCCGAGGCGAAGAAGCTGGGTATCCCGGTGGTGGCCATTGTGGATACCAACTGCGATCCCGACGATGTGAACTACGTCATCCCCGGTAACGACGATGCCATCCGTGCCGTAAAGCTGATCGCCTCCTGCATGGCGGATGCCATCATCGAGGGACATCAGGGCGAGCAGGGCGAAGAAGCCGCTGCCGAGGCCGAGACGGTTGCCGCAGAGGCTGCGGAAGAAGTCGCCGCTGCGGAATAAGACCGGATCTCAATAGAACTGTACAGGAGGAAATAGATATGGCTTTTACCAGTAAGGATGTCATGGCGCTGCGCGAGAAGACCGGCGTCGGCATGATGGATTGCAAGAAAGCTCTGGAGGCTTCCGACGGCGATATGGACAAGGCCGTGGACTACCTGCGGGAAAAGGGCCTGGCCAAGCAGGCGAAGAAGGCCGGCCGGATCGCCGCCGAGGGTATGGCATATGCCACCGTGGACGCTGCCAAGAAGGTGGGCGTTGTGGTGGAGGTCAACTCCGAGACCGATTTCGCTGCCAAGAGCGATAAGTTCGTGGCGTTTGTCAAGCAGGTGGCGCAGGTGATCATCGACAAGAACCCCGCCGATGTGGACGCGCTCATGGCTACCGAAGTGGAGCCGGGCAAGACCATGGCGGATGTGCTGCGGGATCAGGTGCTGGTCATCGGCGAGAACCTGAGTGTGCGCCGCTTCACCCGGTATGAGGGGGATTGCGTGGCGTATGTGCACGGCGGCGGTCGTATCAGCGTGCTGGTGAAGTTCGACGCGGATGCGGCGGCTTCCGGCTCCGAGGCGCTGGAGGAGTGCGGCAAGGACGTGGCGATGCAGATCGCCGCTCTGAACGCTTCCTATCTGGATGAGGCTTCCGTGCCCGCCGAGGTGCTGGCACATGAGAAGGAAGTGCAGCTGGCGCTGATCAAGAACGATCCCAAGAATGCCAATAAGCCGGAGAACATTCTGGAGAAGATGATCGCCGGTAAGATGAAGAAGTACTTTGAGGAGAACTGCCTGGTGGATCAGGCGTTCGTCAAGGACGGCAACATCACCGTGGGTCAGTATGTGGAGCAGCAGGCGAAGGCTTGCGGCGGCGCTATGAGACTGGTGTCCTATGTCCGGTATGAGAAGGGCGAGGGCATTGAGAAGCGGGTCGACGATTTTGCCAGCGAAGTGGCTTCTATGGTGAAATAAACGGTCGCTGAGACGGCTGTATGCGGCGGCAGACTCTTTTGGGTCTGCCGCCGCTTTCTGCTTTTCGGGAATGATTTTGCCGGCGGGACCGCTCCGGTTGTAAAAAATCGGAAATAGGTCTTTACAGCCACCTGCTTTTCTAGTATAATGTCTACGATAGACTGGTCGTATCGTGGGATGCCGGATGGATTGCGGTAGCCCTGCGGAATCGGACCGGGTGAGAAAGGACGAGACGGATGAAACCGAAATATAAGCGTGTTTTGCTGAAACTCAGCGGCGAGGCCATGGCCGGATCTGCCCACAGCGGTCTGGATTTTGACACGGTGCTGCACATCTGCCGGTATGTGAAAGAGGCGGCGGCTCTGGGCACGGAGATCGCCATTGTGGTCGGCGGCGGGAATTTCTGGCGCGGCCGCTCCAGCGGCAAGATGGATCGCACCCGGGCGGACCATATGGGGATGCTGGCCACCACCATCAATGCGCTGGGGCTGGCGGATGCGCTGGAGCAGCTGGGCTGTGAGGTACGGGTGCAGACGGCGATCGCCATGAACGAGATCGCCGAGCCCTATATCCGCAATCGGGCGGTACGCCATCTGGAAAAGGGCCGCATCGTGATCTTCGGCTGCGGCACGGGCAACCCCTTCTTCTCTACCGATACGGCGGCGGCGCTGCGGGCGGCGGAGATCGAGGCGGATATCATCTTTAAGGCCAGCATGGTGGACGGTATCTACGACAGCGATCCCCACAAGAATCCCGATGCCAAAAAATTTGATCACCTGACCTATATGGATGTGCTGAATAAGGATCTGAAGGTGATGGATTCCACCGCCGCGACCCTGTGCAAAGACAACGGAATCTCTCTGCTGGTGTTCAATCTGGAGGATCCGGAGAATATCGTGCGGGCTGTCCGGGGCGAGAATATCGGTACATTGGTTGATTGATAGAAAGAGGAGATGGAGACGATGGAGATCAAAGAGATTTTTGCGACCGCAGAGGACAAAATGCAAAAGAGCCTGAACAATCTGAGTCAGGAGTTTGCGTCCATCCGGGCTGGTCGGGCGAATCCCGGCGTGCTGGATCGGGTTAGCGTGGATTACTACGGCAGTCCCACCCCCATCAATCAGGTGGCGGCGGTGTCGGTGCCGGAGCCGCGCACACTGCTGATCGCCCCGTGGGATAAAAGCGTGCTCAAGGATATCGAGCGTGCGATCCTGACCTCCGATATCGGCATCAATCCTCAGAATGACGGTTCGACCCTGCGGCTGCAATTCCCGCCCATGACGGAGGAGCGCCGTAAGGAGCTGAATAAGGAGATTGCCCGGATGGGCGAGGAGTGCAAGGTGGCGGTGCGCTCCATCCGCCGGGACGCCATGGATAAGATCAAGGACATGAAGAAAAAGTCCGAGATCACCGAGGACGATCAGAAAAACGCCGAGAAGAAGATGCAGGATCAGACCGACCGGTTTATCAAAGAGATCGACGCCATGATCGAAAAGAAACAGAAAGAGATCATGGAAATCTGATGGGAGAGAGCGGGTCTTCGTCGTCGGGTGAAAGCCGGGCGGCGAAGACTTTTCCTGCCTATATTCCGGTTGTGAGAGGTATGCATATGCCGATATTTCGTAAAAAGCCGGCTTTGGCGGTTTCCGATGCGGTGCCCGCGAATGTGGGCATCATCATGGACGGCAACGGCCGCTGGGCGAAGAAACGCGGTTTACCCCGCATGGCGGGTCACGTGGCCGGAGCGCAGGTGTTCCGGAAAATTGCCAAATACTGCGATAAACGGGGCGTGCGGTACCTGACGGTGTACGCCTTTTCCACGGAAAACTGGAAACGTCCGGCGGAAGAAGTGGATGCCATCATGAATCTGCTGCGGCAGTATCTCAAGGAATCGTTGGCGGACTTTCAGTCGGAGAATATCCGCACCCGGTTCATTGGGGATCGGGCGCCGCTGGCGGAGGATATCCGGGTACTGATGGCGGAGGCGGAAGAGGCCACCGCCCATAAGACCGGTATGACGCTGAATATTGCTATCAACTACGGCGGACAGCAGGAGCTCACAGCGGCCGCCCGCAAGCTGGCGCAGCAGGTGGCGGACGGCGTTCGCACGGTGGAGGAGATCACCGAAGAGTCGTTGCAGGCCGCCCTCTATACGGAGGATCAGCCGCCGGTGGACTTGATCCTGCGTCCCAGCGGCGAGTATCGGCTGTCCAATTTTCTCATCTGGCAGTCGGCCTATGCGGAATTTGTGTTTATGGATGTGCTGTGGCCGGACTTCACCGAGCGGGATCTGGAAAAAGCCTTTGCAGAATACGGACGGCGGAACCGGCGGTTCGGCGGCGTCTGAACGGGAGGAAACCCCCTATGAAAACGAGAATTATTACCGCGGCAGTGGGAATCGCATTGTTGGCCGGTGTGGTGTTTTGCCCCTGGCCGGCGGTGCTGGCGGTGCTGCTGGCGGCGCTGGCGGCGCTGGCGGTGTGGGAGCTGCTCCACAATACCGGCCGGGTGAAAATACCGGTGTTGACGGTCGGGAGCATGGTGTTCGCGGCGCTGGAGGTGCTGCTGTGCTATGGGGTGCAGTGCGCCCGGTTGACCGAGAAGGCTGCCGGACCGATCTGGTGGCGACCGTTGTTTGCGGCGCTGCGCACCGGGCACGTGATCGAGATACTGGCGCTCGTATATATGGCGCTGCTGGTGCTGGTGCTGCTGCGGTACCACGTGACGGTGGATGTGCAGGTGGTCGGATATGCAGCGTTTGCTACGGTATATGCAACCACCGGCTTCGCGGCGCTGGGGATGCTGTGGTCGCTGGCCGGTCTGGCGGGCTTTCTGCTGGCGCTGGTGATCCCCTGGATGAGCGATACCGGGGCGTATTTCGTGGGTGTTTTCTTCGGTAAACACAAAATGACCCCGGTCATCAGTCCGAAAAAGACCTGGGAGGGGTTTGTCGGCGGCATCGTGGTGTCGGCGCTGAGCGCCTGGGGCTATATGGCGATTTGTGGGGCGCTGCAGGTGGCGTTGCCCTTTTCGGAGGTGCGGCTGATACTGGCTACGCTGGTGCTGGCGCCTCTGAGCGTGTGCGGAGACCTGTTTGCCTCGGTCATTAAGCGCCAGAGCGGCATCAAGGACTATGGCAAGATTATGCCCGGCCACGGCGGGGTCATGGATCGGTTCGACAGTGTGCTGGTGATCGCGCCGCTGCTGTGCAGCTTCTGGATTCTGCACGGATAAGAGGAAATGGCTATGAACGAAAAGCAACTGGTGATATTGGGCTCCACCGGCTCCATCGGCACACAGGCGCTGGAGGTGGCGGAGCAGGCAGGCTACCGGATCGTCGGTCTGGCGGCGGCGCGCAATGTGCGGCGGCTGGAGGAGCAGATCCGGCAGTTTCATCCGGCGGCGGTGGCGGTATTTGACGCGGCGGCCGCCGCCGATCTGCGGGTGCGGGTGGCCGATCTGCCGGTGGAGGTCTATGCCGGGATGGAGGGCTTGTGTACGCTGGCCGCATGGCCGGGTGCGGACATGATCCTCAATTCCGTGGTGGGGATGGTGGGCTTGCAGCCCACCATGGCGGCGATCGCCGCCGGTAAGGATGTGGCGCTGGCCAATAAGGAAACGCTGGTGGCCGGCGGCGCTTTTGTCACCCGGGCGGTGGCGGAGCAGGGGGTGCGTCTGCTGCCGGTAGACAGCGAGCACAGCGCTATTTTTCAGTGCCTGCAAGGCTGTCCGCCCACCGATCGGGCGCTGAAACGGATCATTCTCACCGCCTCCGGCGGTCCGTTTTTCGGGAAGACCCGGCGGGAGCTGGAGACGGTACGTCCGGCGGACGCTCTCAAGCACCCCAATTGGTCGATGGGACGGAAGATTACGATTGACTCCGCCTCTATGATGAATAAAGGGCTGGAGTTGATTGAGGCGCGGTGGCTGTTTGATTTGCCGCCGGAGCGGATCGACATTGTGATCCATCGGGAGAGCATTATTCATTCGCTGATTGAATATGATGATAATGCCGTGCTGGCGCAGCTGGGGGTCCCGGATATGCGCATCCCCATTCAGTATGCGCTGACTTTTCCGGCGCGGCTGCCCTCGCCGGTGAAGCAGTTGCGGCTGGAGGATTGGGCGACGCTGACGTTTTATGCGCCGGACGACGAGACGTTCCCCGCCATGGGGATGGCGCGGCGGGCGCTGGAGCAGGGCGGCCTGTATCCGGCGGCGCTGAACGCTGCCAACGAGGTGGCGGTGGAGGCGTTTCTGGAGGAGCGCATCGGCTTTTTGGATATTCCCCGGCTGGTGGGGGAAACTTTGGACAGGACACTGCCCGCGCCGGGTAGCGTAGAGGATGTGCTGGAGGCGGACGGTGAGATTCGCCGCCTTGTCCGGGCACGGATCGACGGGATGAAATGAGGGTTGACCTATCGGCGTTCTGGTTTTGATCGGAAAAATTCTGGCCGCTCTGCTGGTGCTGGGCGTGCTGATCATGATTCATGAATTCGGGCATTTTCTGGCCGCCAAACGGATGGGCGTGCGGGTGAATGAGTTTGCCATCGGCATGGGACCCCGCCTGCTCCATTGGGGCAAGGGGGAGACGACCTATTCTCTGCGAGCGTTTCCCATCGGCGGATTCTGCGCCATGGAGGGCGAGGACGAGGGCGCGCCCACCCCGGCGGCGCTGGGCGGCGGTGAGGATGCCCAGCCGGAGGATCACAGCCGCTCCTTTGCTCATAAGCCGGTGTGGCGGCGTATCGTCATTGTGGTGGCGGGTGCGCTGATGAATCTGGTGCTGGGGTATGTGCTGCTGCTGTGCTATTACGGCTTTTTGCAGGAGCCGCACGGCAGCACCGGCACGGTGCTGTTTTCCACCACCACGATCGCGCAGCTGAAAGAGGATACCTCAGCATACCAAAGCGGCTTGCGCCCCGGTGACACCATCCTGTCGGTGAACGGCCGCCGGGTGCTGATGGACAGCGATCTGAGCATGGAAATGCAGAATGACCCGGACGGCGTATTGCAGATGGTGGTGCGCCGGGAGGTGGACGGCAAGCCGCAGAAGGTGACGCTGGACGCGGTGAAATTCCAGCTGAAAACCGATGAAACCACCGGGAAGCAGTATCTCCAATACGACTTCGTGGTGCTGGGCAAGGTGCGTACCTTCGGCAACACCTTTACCCAGGCGGCGAAAGAGGAGCTGTCGGTTGCTACGGTGGTGTGGCGCAGTCTGGTGGACATGGTGCGGGGCCGCTACGGGCTCAACGACCTGTCCGGCCCGGTGGGAACGGTGAATATCATCGCCGATGCCGTTGGTAACGCCCATTCCCTGGAGGGGTGGCGGACGCTGGTGATGCTGATGGTGCTGATCACCGTCAACCTGGGGGTGTTCAACCTCCTACCGCTGCCGGCGCTGGATGGCGGGCGGTTGATGTTTCTGCTATGGGAGGGGATCACCCGTAAACCGGTCCCCTCCAAATACGAGGGGATCGTCCACTTTGCGGGTCTGCTGCTTCTGGTGCTGCTGATGCTGGTGATCACATACAGCGATATCACAAAGCTGTTTGCCTGAGCGCGCAGGGAGAGAAACATGGAAAGACGGAATTGTACACAGGTGATGGTCGGTTCGGTGCCGGTGGGCGGCGGTGCGCCTATAACGGTGCAGTCGATGCTCAATGTCCCGGCGCAGGATGCGGCGGGGTGCGTGGAGCAGGCGAAACGCCTGCAAGCCTGCGGGTGCGACATCATCCGTACCGCCGTGCCGGACATGGCGTCCGTGCCTACGGTGGCGGCGCTGAAAGAGGCGGTATCCGTCCCCATTGTGGCGGATATACACTTCGATTATAAACTGGCGCTGGAGGCGGCCGCCGCCGGCGCGGATAAAATTCGCATCAACCCCGGTAATATCGGCGACGACAGCCGGGTGAAAGCGGTGGCGGACGAATGCCGTCGGCGGCATATTCCCATCCGCATCGGGGTCAATTCCGGCTCGCTGGAAAAGGAGATTTTGGCGAAATACGGGCATCCGACCCCCGAGGCTATGCGGGACAGCGCCCTTTACCATGCGGCGCTGTTGGAGAGATTCGACTTTGACGACATTATTTTGTCGATCAAGTCCTCGGACGTGCCCACTATGATCCGGGCGTATGAACTGACGGCGCAGTCCTGCGCCTATCCGCTCCATTTGGGGGTCACGGAGGCGGGCACCGAGCGTATGGGGGTACTGAAAAGCGCCGTGGGCATCGGCTCACTGCTGGCGCATGGCATCGGCGATACCATCCGGGTGTCGCTGACGGCGGCGCCGGAAAAGGAAGTGCTGGCGGGGCGGGATTTGCTGCAGGCGCTGGGGATGAGCGCTGATACGCCCCGGATGGTGTCCTGCCCGACTTGCGGGCGCACCGCCATCGACCTCATCGGCATCGCCGGTGCGGTGGAGGAACGACTGAAGGACATTCATAAGCCTATCACCGTGGCGGTGATGGGCTGCGTGGTGAACGGCCCCGGCGAGGCCCGGGAGGCGGACATCGGTATCGCCGGCGGCAAGGGCCGGGCGGTGATCTTCCGAAAAGGCGAGGTGCTGCGCACCGTGGAGGAATCCGAAGCAGTGGCGGCGCTGATGCAGGAGGTCGAGAAGTTGTAAAGCACAGCGGAGTCTATGCGCCGACCGGCGTTCCGCTGGACGGAATGCTTGTGGAGGATGCATTACCATGGATGCACAGAAATTTGGGAATCTGTTTGGCCCGTATCTGCCCACCGGCGGGCGATGGCAGGCGCTCAGCGATGGTACGGTGGATCGGCTGGATGTAAGCCACAGCGACCGGGCGGTGGGGATCGTGATCCGTCTGCCCGGCCTGGTGGCGGCAGAGACGCTGTTCGCCGCCGAAAAAGAGGTGGCGGCGGCGTTACATATGACCTCGGCCGCTATCCGGCCGGTATTCCCCGGGGAATTGCTGGGGGACGACGCCGGCTGGCCGTCCCTCACCGAGCATCTGCGCCGTCGGAATGTGGCGGTCAACGGCACGTTGGACGATGCCCGTTTCGCGCTGGAGGGGGACGTCCTGACGGTGGAATGTGTGCACGGCGGCACCAATATTTTATCCGCTACCGGCACGGAATCGCTGCTGGAGGGGTTGATCTATGAGCAGTTCGGACGGCGGGTGAAGGTGACGTTCGCGGGGGAGGACGTTCCCTGCGACGACGAGCATAACCGTCAGATGCAGCGGCAGGCGGAGCAGGAGGCGGCGGAGAGCGCCCGCCTGCAGGCGGAAAAGCGGGCGGCGGAGCGCGCGGCTCAGCCCCAGCCCGCCACCGAAAGCACCCCGGCGAAGCCGGGGAAGCCCGCCGACCCCACCCGTCCGCCGGCAGACGGATTGCCGATCTATCTGGATACGGCGCAGGTGCTGTTCGGTACGCCGGTGCGGGAGCGCCCTGTCCCGATCAAGGGGCTGGAGGCGGACGGCTCCACCGTCACGGTGTGGGGCGAAATTTTCCGCATCGACAGCCGGGATAACCGGGACGGCACAAAGACCAACTATTCCATTTCCATCACCGACCGCACCAGCTCCCTGACCCTCAAGCTGTGGCTGACCAAGGGTCGGGATAAGGATCGGATCGCCGCCGTCAAGGGGCTGAAGAACGGCAACTGTCTGGTGGTGACCGGTCCCTATGACTACGACGATTATGCCAAATGCAACCTCCTGCGTCCCAAATCCATGTCGGTGGTGGCGAAATACACCCGGCAGGATCTGGCGGAGCATAAGCGGGTGGAGCTGCATATGCACACGAAGATGTCCGCTATGGACGCGGTCACCGACGCCGCTACGCTGGTGAAACGGGCGGCATCTTGGGGACACAAGGCGGTGGCGATCACCGATCACGGAGTGGTGCAGGCGTTTCCGGATATCATGAATGCCGCCAAGGACCTGAAAAAAGCCGGCACACCCATCAAGGTGCTGTACGGCATGGAGGCCTACTACGTCAACGATATGATCCCCGCGGTGGACGGTAAGGCTGACCCGGCGCTGGCGGACGAATGCATCGTGTTCGATATTGAAACCACCGGCTTGTCCCCGGCAACCGAACGCATTACCGAAATCGGCGCGGTGCGGGTGGTGAATGGAGAAATCCAGGAGGAATTTGACATTTTTGTTAATCCCGGTAAGCCCATTCCGCCGAAGATCACCGAGCTGACCGGTATCACCGACCAGATGGTGGCGGATGCGCCCGATGAGGCGGAGGGGCTGCGGCAATTCTACGATTTCTGCGGGGATTGCCGGGTGCTGATCGCCCATAATGCCAAATTTGATACCTCCTTCATCCGGGCGGCGGCGCGCCGCAGCGGGGTGGAATATCCATTCACCTCCATTGATACGGTGCCGGTGTGCCGGGCGCTGTATCCGGGGCAGAAAAACTATAAGTTGGATACGGTGGCGGAGTTTTTGCGACTGCCGCCCTTCAACCACCATCGCGCCTGCGACGATGCCCGGGTGCTGGCGCAGATCTATCAGCACTGCATCAAGGATATGGGGGAGAAAGGCATTGAAACGGTGCAGCAGATCAACTGTACCATCACCGGTGTGGACCCCAAAAAGGCGGGCTATTACCATATGATTCTCATCGCCCGCAATCAGGTGGGGCTGAAGAATCTCTATAAGCTGGTGTCTTACTCCAATCTGGAGTGCTTCTCCCGTAAGCCCCGGATTCCCCGTTCCAAGCTCATAGAGCATCGGGAGGGGCTGATTATCGGCAGCGCCTGCGAGGCAGGGGAGCTGTATCGGGCGATTGAGGCGGACAAGCCCTGGGGCGAGCTGTGTGATATTGCCTCCTTTTACGATTTTCTGGAAATTCAGCCGCTGGGCAATAACGCCTTTATGCTGCGTCCCAGCAAGGGAAAGGGCGGGGTCATCAATCCGCCCCGCTGCCAGAGCGAGGCGCAGCTGATTGCCCATAACAAGACCATTGTGCGGCTGGGCGAAAAGCTGGGCATCCCGGTCTGCGCCACCTGCGATGTCCACTTTATGGACCCGGAGGATGAGGTGTATCGCCGGGTGCTGATGGCGGGCACCGGCTTTGACGACGCTGACCAACAGCCGCCGCTGTATTTCCGCACCACCGAGGAGATGCTGAAGGAGTTCTCCTATCTGGGGGAGGATAAGGCGCGGGAAGTGGTCATTGACAACCCCAATCTGGTGGCGGACTGGACAGAGGAGATCAGCCCCATTCCGAAGGGCACTTTCCCGCCCCATATGGACGGCGCCGACGAAGAGCTGCAGGAGATCTGCTGGAACCGGGCAAAGGAGATTTACGGCGATCCTATGCCGGAGATTGTTTCCGCACGGCTGGAGAAAGAGCTGAATTCCATCATTAAGCACGGCTTTGCCGTGTTGTACATGATCGCCCAAAAGCTGGTGGCGAACTCCGTGGAGCATGGCTATCTGGTGGGCTCCCGTGGCTCGGTGGGTTCCTCGTTTGTGGCGCATATGGCGGGTATCTCCGAGGTGAACCCGCTGGCGCCCCACTATATCTGCCGCAATAAGGACTGTAAGTATTCGGAATTTTTCACCCACGGCGAGGTGGGCTCCGGCTTCGACCTGCCGGTGAAGATGTGCCCGCGCTGCGGACAAAAGCTGGGACGGGACGGTCACGAAATTCCGTTTGAGACTTTCCTGGGCTTTGATGGCGATAAATCCCCTGATATTGACTTGAATTTCGCCTCTGAATATCAGAACCAGGCACACCGGTATACCGAAACGCTGTTCGGTCTTGACCACGTGTTCAAAGCCGGCACCATCGGCACCATCGCCGATAAAACCGCCTATGGCTATGTGAAAAAATATGCCGAGGAGCGGGGGCTGGCGTACAGCCCGGCGGAGCTGGATCGGCTGGCGATTGGCTGCACCGGGGTCAAGCGCACCACCGGCCAGCACCCCGGCGGCATGGTGGTCGTGCCCAATGACTATGAAATTGAGGATTTCTGCCCGGTGCAGCATCCGGCGGACAAAAGTGACTCGGACAACATCACCACCCACTTCGATTTCCATTCCATCCACGATACCATTCTGAAGCTGGATAATCTGGGGCACGTCATCCCCACCATCTATAAGTATCTGGAGAAATACACCGGTATCCCGGTGATGGAGGTGGATATGTCCGACCCGGCGGTGTACAGTCTGTTCACCTCACCCGAGGCGCTGGGGCTGACAAAGGAGCAGCTGGGCTGCGAGACCGGCACCCTGTCCATCCCGGAGATGGGCACGGGCTTCACCATGCAGATGCTGCTGGATTGCAAGCCCACCACCTTTGCCGACCTGCTGCAGATTTCCGGTATGTCCCATGGCACGGATGTGTGGCTGGGCAACGCACAGGATCTTATTCGGGCGGGCACCTGCACCATCTCCACCGCCATCGGCACCCGGGACAGCATCATGGTCTACCTGATGCATAAGGGACTGGAGCCGAAGATGGCGTTCAACATCATGGAAAAGGTCCGGAAAGGCATGGTGGCGAAGGGGAAGCTGCCCCCGGAGGTCTGGGAGAAGATGGAGTCGGAGATGCGCTCCCACGATGTGCCGGAATGGTACATCGGCTCCTGTAAGAAGATTATGTATATGTTCCCGAAAGCGCACGCCGCCGCCTATGTTATCGCGGCGCTGCGGGTGGCGTGGTATAAGGTGCATTATCCCGTGGCGTATTATGCCGCCTATTTTACCGGTCGCGGCGAGGATTTTGATGCTGCGCCGGTGCAGAAAGGCATCGACGCCGTCAAGCTGCTGATGGATGATATCCGGGAGCGGGGCAAAGAGGCCAGCCAGAAGGAGCAGAATATGGCGGACGCTCTCCATGTCATTTATGAGGCGATGCTGCGGGGGGTGGAGTTCCTCCCGGTCGATCTGTATAAATCCCACTGGTATCAGTTCCTGGTGGAGAAAGGCGAGGATGGGCAGGAGCGGATACGCCTGCCTTTCAGCGCCGTGGCGGGGCTGGGCGAGGCGGCGGCCCGCAGTATGCAGGAGGCGGCCAACCCGGAGGACCCGTATATTTCTTGCGACGATTTGCAGACCCGCACCGGCATCACCAAGGCGGTGATGCAATCCTTGCGGGAGCTGGGCGTGGTGGACGGCTTGCCGGAAACCAGCCAGATGACCTTTTTCTAAGCCAATACGGGCGGCGATATGTCGCTCAAGATAAGGAGATATGTGTATGTTAAAAGGCATTAACCCGCTGCTGTCCCCGGAGCTGCTGAAAATTCTGTCGGAGATGGGACACGGCAACGAGATCATCATTGCCGATGGTGGATTCCCCGCCGCCGATCTGGCGCGCCATCTGGTGCGGGCGGACGGCGTGGGCTGTGTCGCTATGCTGGAGGCGGTGCTGTCGGTGCTGCCGCTGGATCAGTATGACGACCACAATTTCATTCTGATGAATGTGACCGGCGGCGACCAGCCCCCGGCAATCTGGGAGGAATACGCCCGGGTGCTGAAACAATATGAGCCGCAGGCGCATATTGAGCATATCGACCGGTTCGATTACTATGACCGGGCGAAACAGGCGTATGCGGTGATTGCCACGGGTGAGATGGCACCTTACGGCAATATCCTGCTGAAAAAGGGCTGCATTCGCTGACAGGACGGTTTTCCGATGGTCGTGCGGCCAGAAAATCATGAAAAAGGCTGTCGAATCCGCTTGGGTTCGACAGCCTTTTTTTTGGCTCTTTGTTTTGTGTCGGAAATGCGGGGCCCCTTGAAAAAACAGCGTTTCAACCTTCCGAACCCGGTAAAAACACCTCGTTGGATGAACCTCTTCGGGGTTTTGGAGGAATAGATTGCGTGTGCCGTCTTTATGCGATCAAGGCGCAAAATTTCCGATCCGGATACAGCGTTTTCGAGTGATTCCGGTCATGGGACCCTTGCCCGCCGCCGGAAGAACCGTGCGAATGGTCGCAGAAAACGATTCGATGGCGGAAAAGGCGGAAAAGGCAACCATGGCGGGGATACAGTGAGGTTACCGGTGGTCTGTGAGGTTTCTTTTCCGCGTATAACAAAGCCCTGCAAGTCGCAGACACATGGAGTATTCCATATGTCCGCGGCTGCAGGGCAAGCCTCCAATTCGGTTACTGCATCTGCTGCATAGATTGCTCCAGCAGCGCCAGCTTTTCCCGCAGACTGTCTGCCTGCGCTTGAGCACCGGCCACCACGGCGGCGGGGGCTTTTTCGGTGAACGCCTTGTTGTTCAGCCGTGCCAGCACGCCCGCCAGCTGCTTTTCGGCGTTCTGTTTTTCCTTTTCCAGCCGTGCCAGCTCGGCAGCCTTGTCCACCAGCTCGTCCAGCGGGATTTTCAGTGTGGCGGCATCGGTGACGATATTCACCGTTCCGGTCACCTCAAAATGCGCGCCGATCTCCACCTGTGCGGCGGAAGCCAGCCGCTGCAGGAAGGGCACGCCGGCGGTGAAGGTGTCCGCAAAGGCTGTTTCCACGAACACATCCGCTTTCCGGGAGGGCGGCACGTTCATTTCCGCCCGGCGGTTGCGGATGGCGCGAATGGCGTCCATGATCCGCTCCATCCCCTTTTCCTCTTCCGGGAACACCATGGCGGAATCGTATACCGGCCAGGGGGCGACCATAATGCTTTCGCCCTCGTGGGGGAGGGACTGCCAGATTTCTTCGGTGATGAACGGCATAAAGGGATGCAGCAGCCGGAGCATACCGGTCATCACATAGCACAGCACCTGCAGCGCATTCTCCGCGCCGTCTCCCTGTAGCCGGGATTTGCACAGCTCGATATACCAGTCGCAGAAGCTGTCCCAGATGAAATCGTACAGCTTCTGCACGGCGATGCCCAGCTCGAATTTCTCCAGATTATCGGTGACCGCCTGCACCAGCTCATTGTAGCGGCTGAGGATCCATTTATCCTCCAGCGCCAGCGTTTCCGGCAGGGTGAGCGGAATTTCGTGTCCCTCCAGATTCATCCGCAGGAACCGGGCGGCATTCCACAGCTTGTTGGCGAAGTTGCGGCTTGCCTCCACCTTGTCGGTCATATACCGCATATCGTTTCCGGGGCTGTTGCCGGTGGCCAGCATGAACCGCAGAGCGTCGGCGCCGTATTTGTCAATTTCCTCCAGCGGGTCCACGCCGTTGCCCAGCGATTTGGACATCTTCCGCCCCTGGCTGTCCCGCACCAGTCCGTGAATCAGTACGGTGTGGAAGGGCGCCTTGCCGGTATACGCCAGCCCGGAGAAGATCATCCGGCTCACCCAGAAGCCGATGATGTCATAGCCGGTCACCAGCGTGTCGGTGGGGTAGAAATAGTCCAGCTCCTCGGTCTGCTCCGGCCAGCCCAGCGTGGAGAATGGCCACAGAGCGGAGGAAAACCAGGTGTCCAGCGTGTCGGGGTCCTGGGTCAGATGGGTGCCGCCGCACTTAGGGCAGGCGGCGGGGGCGGTTTGCGCCACCACGGTCTCGCCGCAGTCGTCGCAGTACCAGGCGGGGATGCGATGCCCCCACCACAGCTGGCGGGAGATGCACCAATCCCGGGTCCCCCGCATCCAGTTGAGATAGTTTTTAGTGAACCGCTCCGGCACAAAGGTGATATCGCCCTTTTCCACCGCCTCGATGGCGGGCTTTGCCAGCGGCTCCATCTTTACGAACCACTGCTTGGACACCATCGGCTCGATGGTGGAATGGCAACGGTAGCAGGTGCCTACATCATGGGTCAGATCCTCGGTCTCCTTGAGGAATCCGCCCGCCTCCAGATCTTCCAGGATGGCTTTGCGGGCTTCTTTGGCGGTCATACCGGCGTATTTGCCGCAATCCAGCACCTCCGGCTCGCCCTGCGCCGCCCGTCCGGAGGCAATCAGCTCGTCGGCGGCGGCTTTGTCCGCCGCTCCGGTCATATGCCCGTCATAGGTCAGCACCCGGATGAGGGGCAGATCGTGCCGTTTGCCCACCTCGAAGTCGTTGGGGTCGTGGGCGGGGGTAATCTTCACCACGCCGGTCCCCTTGGTCATATCGGCGTGCTCGTCGCAGACAATCGGGATTTCCTTGTTCAGCAGGGGCAGGATCACATGGCAGCCATGGAGGTGCCGGTAGCGTTCGTCCTCAGCGTTGATGGCCACGGCGGTATCGCCCAGCATGGTCTCCGGGCGGGTGGTCGCCAGCTCCAGCATTTCGCCGGTCTCCTTGACCGGATACAGCAGATGCCAGAAGTGGCTGTTCTGGGGCTCGTATTCCACCTCGGCGTCGGAGATGGAGGTGTTGCACTTGGGGCACCAGTTCACCATCCGGTTGCCCCGATAGATGAGCCCCTGCTCATACAGCCGCACGAACACGTTTTTCACCGCTTTGGAGCAGCCCTCGTCCATGGTGAACCGCTCCCGCTCCCAGTCGCAGCTGGAGCCGATGGTTTTCAGCTGGCTGACGATGCGGCTGCCGTATTTTTCTTTCCAAGCCCAGGCGCGCTCCAGAAAGCCGTCCCGTCCCAGCTCCTCTTTGGTGACGCCCTCCTGCCGTATGGCCTCCACCACCTTTGCCTCGGTGGCGATAGAGGCGTGATCGGTGCCGGGCATCCACAGAGCTTCATAGCCCTGCATCCGCCGCCAGCGGATGAGGATATCCTGCAGGGTGTTGTCCAGTGCGTGCCCCATATGCAGCTGCCCGGTGATATTCGGGGGCGGCATCATAACGGTGTAGGGCTTTTTCTCGCTGCCGTCGGCGTTCTTGGCGTGGGCGGTGGCATGGAAATACCCCCCGTCCAGCCAGAATTGATAGGTGCGTTGCTCCACCTCCCGGGGATCGTACACCTTGGCCAGTTCTTTCGGTTGTGCCATATTTTTTTGCTCCTTTCAGTGGATACGGCGTAAGACCTTGACGATCTCGCCGATATACATCCGGTGATAGTCGTTATTATAGTGTCCCTCGATGGTGGGGTCCAAGAATCCGGCGGGGTCGATATCCTGCCGATACATCTTCCGGCAGATGAGCACCAGCCGTGCCTCGTCCGGATAGGGCGCGGCGGCGTCGGTGCGGGGGGTCAGTCCGGCGGCGGCAAACTTGTCGCCCTCCCGGCCGCTCATTTTCCCGCACAGCTGGAGCGCCCGGCGGTTTTCATCTCCGAAAAAGGCCAGCGAAAAATGCTTTTCCCGCTCCATGAAGCCGTAGGTGTAGCGGGTGGGGCGTACATAGCAGGTGGCCACCGGCGCATTCCACAGCACGCCCAATCCACCCCAGCTGGCGGTCATGGTGTTCAGGTCGCCGGGCTTGCCGGCGGTGACCAGCATCCATTGTTTTCCGATCAGGTCAAAGGGATTCTCCCGTATCTCGGAGGGGTCGATCTCCACAAATTTGTTCATGGTATGCACCTCCCGTTGTCAGTGGATGGCGCTGCCGGGAGTCATGCCGTCCACAAACAGCACCTGTACGTCCTCGCTGCCATCGGGCTTTTCGCCGGAGGCGGCCAGGATCATGCCCTGGCTCTCTACGCCGCACAGCTTGGCGGGCTTCAGGTTGGCGACCAGCACTACCCGATGCCCGATCAGCTGCTCCGGGGTGTACCAGGGAGCGATACCGGAGCAGACCGTCCGGGGGGTATGGGTGCCGTCGTTGAGGGTGAGCTTCAGGAGCTTTTTCGCCTTTTTCACCGGCTCGCAGGCGGTGATCTCCGCCACCCGCAGGTCCACCTTCTGGAAATCCTCAATGCCGATCTCCGGCAGAAAGGCGATGCCCGTCGTTTCCTCCGCCTGTGCGGCGGCTGCCTGCTCGGCGGCAATCTCCGCCAGCAGCTTTTCGCCGTCGATGCGGGCGAAGAGGGGGGAGGGGGTGCCGACGGTGTGCTGCTCGGCGGCGCCGTAGACGGCATCGCCCATGGCCGACAGGTCGGTTCCCAGCTGCTCGTGAATCGCTTTGGCAGTAGAGGGCATAAAGGGGGTCAGCAGGATGCCGATGACCCGGATGCACTCCAGCAGGTTATACAGCACCGTCTCCAGCCGCTGACGGTTGGCGTCGTCCTTTGCCAGCGCCCAGGGGGCGGTCTCGTCGATATACTTGTTGCAGCGTTTTGCCAGCGCCATGACGGTCTCGGCGGCGTCGGCGTTGTGCCAGGTGTCCATCTGCGTCTGATACTGCCGGACGGTTTCGCCGCACAGGGCGATCAGCTCCTGATCCAGCGGGTCGGTGACGACGGCGGGCTTTTGTACGGTGCCGCCGAAATACTTGTTGGTCATGGCGATACTGCGGTTCACCAAATTGCCCAGAGTGTTCGCCAGATCGGTGTTGTAGCGGTTGATGACATTCTCATAGGTGATGGTGCCGTCCTGGGCAAAGGGAATCTCGGTGAGCAGATAATACCGCACCGCGTCTACGCCGAATTTCTTCGCCAGCTCGTCGGCATAGATCACATTGCCCTTGGATTTGCTCATCTTATCCTCGCCGGACAGCAGCCACGGATGTCCCAGCACCTGCTTGGGCAGCGGCTCACCCAGCGCCATGAGGATGATGGGCCAGTAGATGGTATGGAACCGGACGATGTCCTTGCCGATGACGTGCAGATCGGCGGGCCAATACTTCTTAAAGCGGTCGCTGCTGCCGTCGGGGTTGTAGCCGATGCCGGTGATGTAGTTGGTCAGCGCGTCCAGCCAGACATAGACCACGTGCTTGTCGTCGAAATCCACCGGGATGCCCCACTTGAAGGAGGAACGGGATACGCACAGGTCGTTGAGTCCGGGCTTGAGGAAGTTGTTGATCATCTCGTTGCGCCGGGAGGCGGGGGCAAAGAAGTCCGGGTTGTCCTCGTAGTATTGCATCAGCCGGTCCTGATATTTGCCCAGCTTTAAGAAGTATGCCTCCTCTTTGGCATCTACACATTCCCGTCCGCAGTCGGGGCATTTGCCGTCCTTGAGCTGGCTGGGGGTGAAAAAGCTCTCGCAGGGGACGCAGTATTTGCCCTCATAGCTGCCCTTGTAAATGTCCCCCTGCTCATAGAGCTTGCGGAAGATCTTTTGTACGGCCGCCACATGATCGGCGTCGGTGGTGCGGATGAACCGGTCATAGGTCACATCCATGCAGTCCCAGACCGCTTTGATCTGCGCGGAGATCCGGTCGACGTATTCCTTGGGGCTGATGCCCTCCTGCTGGGCGTATTGCTCGATCTTCAGCCCGTGCTCGTCCGACCCGGTGAGAAAATATACGTCGAAGCCCTGCATCCGCTTGTAGCGGGCGATCATGTCCGCCAGAACGATGTCGTAGGTATTGCCGATGTGGGGCTTGCGGCTGGTGTAAGCAATGGCTGTGGTGAGATAAAACTTGGGTTTGTCCATGAATTGGAGCCTCCTCATTTTGATGACATACGATGACATATCCCCTATTCTACCATATATGAAAAAAATTACAACATTTTTTACGGATTTTTCTGCATTTTCTGTTTCATGCCCACGCGAAGCGTGAAAATGCAGAAAACTTTTTGGAAAAGTGGCGGAAAGCGGTTGCATTTCCCGCTTTTTTATGGTAACATCGTGAAATAAAACTGTGTAGGAGGGTTCCGAACGATGCGAGCCGTAATTACCGTGGTTGGGCGGGATGCCGTGGGCATTCTGGCGAAGGTGGCCGGCCGGTGCAGCGAGCACAAGGTCAATGTGATCGAGGTCACCCAGTCCATTTTACAGGACCTGTTTGCGATGATCATGCTGGTGGATATACAGCACAGCGATATTCCGTTCACCCAGATTGTGGATGAGATGACCGCGCTGGGAAAAGAGAACGGGCTGGTCATCCACTGTATGCATGAGGACATTTTCAACGCTATGCACACGATTTGAGGGATGCCGTTTATGATCAATACCAAGGATATTTTAGAGACGATCACCATGATCCAGGACGAAAACCTGGATGTGCGCACCATCACCATGGGCATTTCGCTGCTGGATTGCTGCGACAGTTCCGTGGATCGGATGTGCGATCGGGTGTACGATAAGATCACCCGCAGCGCCAAGGATCTGGTGCGTACCGGGGAGAGCATCGAAAAGGAAATGGGCATCCCCATTGTCAATAAGCGTATTTCCATCACTCCGGCGGCGCTGGTGCTGGCGGGGTGCGATCGGCGGGACGCCGTCAAGCTGGCGCATACGCTGGAGCGGGCGGCGACCGCCTGCGGCGTTAATTTTCTGGGCGGCTTTTCGGCGCTGGTGCAGAAGGGCTTTTCCGCCGGAGACCGGGAGCTGATCGAGGCGATCCCCCAGGCGCTGGCGGAAACGGAGCATATCTGCGCCTCGGTGAACGTGGGTTCTACCAAAGCGGGCATCAACATGGACGCGGTGGCGCTAATGGGGCGTATCGTGCGGCAGGCGGCGGAGTGTACCGCCGACCGGGGCTGCATCGGTCCCGCCAAGCTGGTGGTGCTGTGCAACGCCCCGGAGGATAACCCCTTTATGGCGGGGGCGTTCCATGGCGTGGGTGAGCCGGATCGGGTCATCAACGTGGGGGTGTCCGGCCCCGGCGTGGTACGGGCGGCGCTGGCAAAGGCGGGCAAGGATAAGGATTTGAGCCAGATCGCCGATATCATTAAAAAAACGGCGTTCAAGATCACCCGCATGGGGCAGCTGGTGGCGCAGGAGGCGTCCGCCCGGCTGGGGGTGCCTTTCGGCATCGTGGATCTGTCGCTGGCGCCCACCCCGGCGGTGGGAGATTCGGTGGCGCACATTCTGGAGGAGATCGGCCTGTCCCAGTGCGGCGGTCACGGTACCACCGCAGCGCTGGCGATGCTCAACGACGCGGTGAAAAAGGGCGGCGTGATGGCGTCCTCTCATGTGGGCGGTCTGTCCGGCGCGTTTATTCCGGTGACGGAGGACGCGGGGATGATCGACGCCGCCCGCAGCGGCTGCCTGACCATCGAAAAGCTGGAGGCCATGACCTCCGTCTGCTCGGTGGGGCTGGATATGATCAATATCCCCGGAGATACGCCGGCGGAGGTGATCTCCGCCATCATCGCGGACGAAGCCGCCATCGGCATGGTGAACGGCAAAACCACCGCCGTGCGGGTGATCCCCGCCATCGGCAAGCAGGTGGGTGAAGAGCTGAATTTCGGCGGCCTGCTGGGCGAGGGCCCGGTGATGCCGCTGAATACGGCGTCGCCGGAAGTGTTCATCCATCGGGGCGGGCGGATCCCGGCGCCCATGCACAGCCTGAAGAACTGAACGGATCTGAAAGTCCCGCGGAGTACGCTGCATTGCGTGCGCCGCGGGATTTTTTTCGTTGCCGTCCGACGGCGCGCGGGCCGCTGCGGAGGTGTCTAATGAGAAGAAAATATGGGTAATTCGTGAATAAAGTTTGACATACGCGACATTTTGTGATATAATCCCTTAACAACTGTTGTTTCACCGGGGGCGTATAGCCGTGCGGATACAGGAATTTCAAGGAGTGTGACCGATTTGACAAAGTATATCGTCAAGCGGCTGGCGACGGCTCTGCTGAGCATCTTTATCGTGGCTACGCTGACATTTTTTCTGATGAATCTGGTTCCCGGCGGCCCCTTCGTGGCGGAAAAGAATATCAGCCAGGCGGCGCAGGAGGCGCTGGCTCAGAAATACGGTCTGGACAAGCCGCTTTTGCAGCGTTATGCCACCTATATGACCGATTTGATGAAGGGGGACATGGGCGCCAGCCTGAAGCAGCGTGGCCGCGATGTGTCCGACATCATCTTCACAAAATTTCCGGTGTCGGCCCGTCTGGCGGGCATCGCCGTGCTGGTGGCGCTGTGCATCGGGATTCCGCTGGGATGCCTGTCCGCCTTTAACCGCGGGAAGACGGCGGATAATATCATTCTGGTGCTGGCAACCTGTGGTATCGCCATTCCCAGTTTTATCAGCAGCGTCATTCTCTTATACACATTCGGCAGTAAGCTGAAGATACTGCCTACGGTGGGGCTGAACACCCTTTCTTCGTACATTATGCCGGTGACGGCACTGGCCATATACCCGTCGGCGTACATCACCCGTCTCATGCGTTCCAGTTTGCTGGACGTGATGGGACAGGATTATATCCGCACGGCGCGTGCGAAGGGGCTCTCGAACTTCAAGACGCTTTTCAAGCATGCTCTGCGCAACGCGATCCTGCCGGTCGTCACCTATGTGGGACCGATGCTGGCCAGCCTGATGACCGGTTCCTTCGTTGTGGAGAAGATTTTCACGGTTCCAGGGCTGGGGCGCGAGTTCGTTTCCGCGATCACCAACCGGGACTACACCATGATCATGGGCACGACCATTGTGCTGGCGACGCTGGTGATCCTCGCGAACGTGATCGTGGATATCCTCTATAAGGTGATCGACCCTCGCATCAAATTGAAGTAAAGGAGCGAAACGGACGTAATGAAACATAAGCCTTTCAGTCTGCAACTGAATCCGGACGATTTCGCTCCGGCTACCATAGACGAGAAGCAGGAACTGGTGATCATGCGGGACAGCGTGAGTTTCTGGAAGGACGGCTTTCGCCGTCTCTTTAAGAACCGCATTGCCGTGTTCAGCATGGTGGTCATTCTGTTGATCGTATTGTTTGCGTATTTTCTGCCGTCGGTGTGGCCGTATCGCTATGAGCAGCAGATTCGGGGCAGCGAAAATCTGGCTCCCTTTGAGTATAGCGCTGCCGAGCTGGCGCAGAAGAATGCGGGGGAAAAGGTGTTCCCGCACATCTGCGGCACCGATAAACTGGGACGCGATTTTGCGGTGCGCTTGATGATGGGCACCCGGATCAGCCTGACGGTCGGTCTGATCTGCGCGGCGCTGGTGCTGATCGTGGGCGCCACCTTCGGCGCTGTGGCGGCCTATGTGGGCGGCTGGGTCGATAACATCATGATGCGGATCACCGATATTCTGTATACCATTCCGGATATTCTGCTGATTATCATTCTGTCCATGGTGCTGAAGGAACGCTTGGAGTCTCTCTCCGAGGTTCCCGGGTTCCACTGGATGCAGGTGGTCGGCCCGAATCTGGTCGCTATTTTCCTGGTATTTATTCTGCTGTATTGGGTGGGCATGGCGCGGATCACCCGTTCTCAGGTGCTGGTGCTGAAAGAGGCGGAGTATGTGACGGCCGCCCGCGCGCTGGGCGCCAAAGGCTCCCGCATTGTGCGTAAGCATCTGCTGACCAACTGCATCGGCACGCTGATCGTGACCACCACCCTGCAGATTCCCTCGGCCATCTTCACGGAGAGCTATCTGAGCTTCCTGGGGCTGGGTGTGGCGGCTCCCATGCCGTCCCTCGGCTCGCTGGCGACGGATGCGGTGAAGGGTATGAATACCTATCCCCACCTGTTGCTGCTGCCAGCGATCCTGATCAGCATCACGATTCTGGTCTTTAACCTGTTCGGCGACGGTCTGCGGGATGCGTTTGACCCGAAGCTGAAGAACTAAAGGGGGAAACGACGTGAGCGAAAAGCTGTTGGAAATCAAAGACGAGCGCCTGTCGTTCTTCACCCCGGCCGGTGAAGTGAAAGCTCTGAATGGCGTGTCCTTCTCTATGGAGGAGGGCGATGTGCTGGGGATCGTGGGAGAGTCCGGGTCCGGTAAATCGGTGACGGCCTACTCCATCATGGGTCTGAATGCCTATCCCGGCAAGCTGGTGGGTGGCACCATTCGTTTTAACGGCCACCAGATCGACCAGATGACCGAGGAGGAATTCCGGAAGATCCGGGGCAACGAGGTGTCCATCATCTTCCAGGATCCGATGACCAGTCTGAACCCGGTGTACACCATCGGCAACCAGATCGAAGAAGTCATTCTGCTGCACACCGATAAGACGAAGAAACAGGCGCACGACCGTGCCCGGGAGCTGCTGGAGCTGGTGGGCATCAATGAGCCGGAAAAGCGGCTGAAGCAGTATCCCCACGAGCTGTCCGGCGGTATGCGGCAGCGGGTGATGATCGCCATTGCGCTGGCGTGCGAGCCGAAGCTGCTGATCGCGGATGAGCCGACCACGGCTCTGGACGTGACGATTCAGGCGCAGATTCTGGAGCTGATGCAGGAGTTGCGTCAGAAGCTGGGCATGAGTATCATTATGATCACCCACGATTTGGGCGTGGTGGCCAGTATGTGCGAGAAGATCGCGGTCATGTACGCCGGCCATATTGTGGAGTACGGGACGACGGATGAGATTTTCTATCAGCCCAGCCACGAGTATACTAAGGGCCTGATCAAATCCATTCCCATTCTGAACGCCGAGGAGATCACCCGTTTGGTTCCCATCGAGGGACAGCCGGTGGATCTGCTGAATCCTCCGGCGGGCTGCCCGTTTGCGCCCCGCTGCGGCAGCTGCATGAAAATCTGTCTGCGGGAAATGCCGCCGAAAACGGAGCTGAGCGATACCCACTATACCTATTGCTGGCTGCGCCAGAAAGAAGAAGCGGAAGGAGCGGTCAGCCATGAGTGAAGATAAGACGCTGGTTGAGGTACAGCATCTGCAACAGTATTTTCCGGCGGGCGGACATGGCTCCCACAAGCGCTTTGTGCAGGCGGTGGATGACGTATCCTTTGCTATCCGCAAGGGAGAGACCATGGGTCTTGTGGGCGAATCCGGTTGCGGTAAAACCACGGTCGGGCGCACGATGCTGCGCCTGTATGAGCCGACAGACGGCACCATCATTTACGACGGCGAAACCATTTTTGATAAAGAGAAAAAGATCGCGGTCAATATGTTGCCGTATCGCCGCAAAATGCAGATCGTGTTCCAGGACCCCTATGCCAGTTTGGACCCCCGCATGACCATCGGCGATATTGTGGGCGAGGCCATTGATATTCATAAACTGGCGGAGAATAAACAGGATCGCCGGGACCGCATCATCCGGTTGTTGGAGCGCGTGGGTCTGAATAGCGAACACGCCAACCGGTATCCCCATGAGTTCTCCGGTGGTCAGCGGCAGCGGGTGGGCATTGCCCGGGCGCTGGCGGTTGATCCGGAGTTCATCGTGTGCGACGAACCGGTGTCGGCGCTGGATGTGTCCATTCAGGCGCAGGTCGTCAATATGTTTGAGGATCTGCAGCAGGAATTGGGATTGACCTACCTGTTCATTGCCCACGATCTGAGCGTGGTGCGGCATATTTCCAACCGCATCGGTGTGATGTATCTGGGTAAGCTGGTGGAGTTGGCGGACAGCTACGAGCTGATCGCCCACAGCGTCCATCCCTACACCCGCAGCTTGATTTCCGCCATTCCTGTGGCGGACCCCATCACCGCCCGCGCCAATAAGCGCATTCCGTTGCAGGGCGATGTGCCCAGCCCCCTCAATCCGCCCAGCGGCTGCCGGTTCCGTACCCGCTGCCCCTATGCGGATGAGTGCTGCGCGGCGGAGGTGCCGGAGTTTAGAGAGGTCAGCCCCGGTCACTGGGCAGCCTGTCACCATTTGGATCGCGTGGAGTGATCCGACAACACTTGTATTTAATGCGTCGCCAGGGCGCATTGGATAAAAGCAGGCAACTGCATATTTTTTGAGAAATGGAGTGGAGAAAATGAAAGCAAAGAAAATCATGGCTCTGGTTCTGGCTTTCTGCTTGGTGCTCGGTCTGGCGAGCCTTGCCGGCTGCGGTAAGGAAACGAAGAAAGAAGTCACCGTACAGATCAGCCCGAACCCCGAGACTCTGGATCCCGCTCTGAACAGCGCTGTGGACGGCGGTAATATGCTGATCACCCTGTTCGAGACTCTGCTGATCATTGACCAGGACAACAAGGTGCAGCCCGGTCAGGCAGAGAAGTACACCGTCAGCGACGACGGTCTGACCTGGACCTTCACCATGCGCGACGGTCTGAAGTGGTCCGACGGCTCCGAGCTGAACGCGAAGGACTTTGAGTACACCTTCAAGCGGATCGCGGACACGACTCTGGCTGCCCCCTATGCCGACACCGTTATCGGTATGATCGACGGCTATAAGGATGCCATCGGCAACCCCGACGACGAGGGCAAGACCACCACGGAGCCCAACCCCGACCTGCTGAACGTCAAGGCCAGCGAGGACGGCAAGACTCTGACCATCAAACTGGCGTATCCTTGCTCTTACTTCGATAAGATCGTGGCGTTCGGCACCATGAGCCCGGTGCAGAAGGCGACTGTGGAGGCCAATGGCGACGCTTGGGCGACCAAGCCGGAGACTTATGTCTGCAACGGCCCCTACATGATCTCCTCCTGGACGGAGAGCGAGCGCATCGTCTGCAAGAAGAACCCGAACTACAACGGCGGTTGGGATAGCTCCAAGATCGTGAGCGAGACCCTGAACTTCCTGCTGCTGGAGGATTCCAGCGCTTCCTTCGCGGCTTATAACAGCGGCGAGGCGCAGCTGATCAAGGATGTTCCCACCGAGGAAATCCCCAGCCTGAAGAAGTCCACCGATGGCGGCGACTTCTATGTGGACACCATTCTGGGTACCTACTACCTGAGCATGAACACTCAGAAGGCGCCCTTCAACGATGTCAATGTGCGTAAGGCTCTGAACCTGGCCATCGACCGCGATTACATCGCCAACACTCTGATGCAGGGCACTTACAGCCCCGCCTACAACTTTGCCGGCCCCGGCATTGTGGACAACGAGGGTATGTTCTTCGACAACTCCGTGAAGGCGAACGGCGGCGAGACCTACATCAGCAAGGATTTCGAGGCCAACAAGGCGGCTGCTAAGGCGGCTCTGGCTGAGGCCGGCTATCCGGATGGCAAGGGCTTCCCGACCATCACCTACTCCACCAACGATTCCGGTTATCACAAGGTCGTTGCCGAGTATCTGCAGCAGCAGTACAAAGAGGTGCTGGGCATCGAGATGAAGATCGACATCGTGGAGTGGAAAGCTTTCACTCCCCAGCGTCGTGCCGGTAACTACGAGATGGCTCGTAACGGCTGGGTCATGGACTACAACGACGCTTCCAACATGATCGAGCTGTTCCTGTCCACCAACGGCAACAACGATGGTAAGTACAACAGCAAGGAGTTCGACGACGCTATGAACGGCTCCAAGGTGGCGGATTCCAAGACCCACTTTGAGAAGCTGCACGATGCGGAGAAGATCATGATGAATGATTACGCCTGCATCCCTGTTGCGTACTACAACGACTTCTGGCTGCAGAAGGCCGAGCTGAAGGGCACCTGGCATAGCCCCTATGGCTACTGGTATCTGCAGTATGCGTACCTCGAGGGCTAAGCTCTCTGCGCGCATACGGTAAATTACCGACAGCAGAACCGCCCGCGTCTCTGACGCGGGCGGTTCCTGCTTTGTCCATGTGTGTTACGCTGTGCAAAAGACTGTTATGCAGAACCGGATGTTTCATGCTGAAAGAATGATGCTTATCCCGGTTCTGATTGGTGGGCGTATGCAATCACTTATGTTAGGGGATGTACCGCTTGTAGAAAAAAATCTTAGCCGTTCTTTCTGCGGAGACATTTATGGTGAGACCGGCGGTCATTAACTTTTTTCCCGAGAGGGTAGAAGATTCCTCGGTATCCGCATCCGTCAGCACGTATTTCTCGTTATCCTTCAAACCACAAAGTCGGCATATCGCCGAGGTATACGGAGAATGCTCACGCTTAAAAACCTGCAGTACGCCGTCATCCTGTTCGGGACGGTTATACTGCACGATCAGCCAGGTCTTGTCACTGTCCAGCGGTTCGGTTATGGGGTATATATCTGCCGTAAAATACGGGCGTATACGCAAATACTCCTCCACATATTTCTTCACCCATGCAATGTCTTCTGCTGTCTTAAACTCCATTGTCCAATGCGTCGTCAGAGCGGCGGAATAGGCACTTCGCATTCTGTATTCATCGTACAGAGCCTTTCCGGTCCCATTTCCGGAAATCGGCATCCAAAGTCCGAAATTCACATTGTGTGCCTGCACACCGTTTACGATATAGTTTTCATTGCAAGGATAGTCACTTCTCCACAGCGGAAGACTGCGCCGCAACGTTTCTATATCAATTCTGCGACCGCCGCTGGCGCAATTGTCGATCAAAAGATCCGGAAATGCTGCTTTCAAACTATCCCATAAACGGTACAGACCCATGATGTACTTGATCTCCGTGATTCCCTTCCGATCATATGCGTCGTTGTCGCGCCAAAAATTCAGGGGATTAAAATTAAAATCCTGACGCAGACAGTCGATGCCGAGTTTGTGGATATACTCTTTGAGCATATCAAAACAATACTGCCAGGCATTTTCATCCCCTAAATTTAACAAAACGCTGTTGCTTTCGGAATAATCGTGCGCCGTCTGCACGCGCAGGAAGTACTCGGGGTGTTCATTGACTATCGGTGTTGTGAAAACTGCTCGCTCCGGTTCAAACCACAAGAGAAGTTTCATGCCTGCATCTTTCACCGCTCGGCTGACTTTTAGCAGACCATCCGGGTGATAATTCTTGTTTACTTGCCAATCGCCGGTATATTGCGCCCAGTTCCCCTCGATATCGTTCGGACAGGGTTCTGTTGAGGAACCATACCAGCCGGCATCAATCCAGATATACTCAAAAGGAAGAGCGTTTTCTTTTATGATCCGAATTCTTTCCAGCATTTCCTCCGTCGGCACGCCGCCCCATATTCCGGCACAGAAGGGAGTCGGTTCCTCGGCGGCTATCGGCGAAAAGTGGGTTTTCAAAAATCTGCGCCACTTGTTTTGGGATTCGATGAGGTTGCATTCATACGCCATCACGACAAGGGAAGATGTGCGGATTTTTTCCCCCGGATACAACCGAAAGTTTGTATCCGCAATCTTCGTCTGGATGTTTACGCTGTTTTCGGCACGCGAAATCGTACAATTCCACTGACCACTCCAGCCTATGGCAAACAGATACCCTTTATTCTGTCGGAAAATATTGAAAAAGGGCGCTTGGCCGTTTGAGGAACGGCCACCGCAGTTCGCGTACTGCTTTGTGCTGCCCGGGTAGATGTGGCTGTGATAGTTATTCTCCCGAAAATATTCCGGGTCGCACGAAAAATCATCCCTGCACCAGTCGGAGCCTTTCGGGGCAAAGATTTTCATATCGTTATCGCCGTCACGCACGCGTGCTTCCCAGCGCAACGGTTCATCCCGCTCAGAAGGGAGCGTGATATCTCCGTCATAAAGACCGGAAATGACTTTCGTTGCATTTTTCCCTGTGTTTTCAAACCATAATACCCATTCGCAGGCATCAAAATCCGGGTAGATTTGCAATAGGTTGGTTACCTTAAGACCATCATCCAGTGAATACTCGAAAGTGAATGTATTACCGCTTTCGGTTATGCGCGGCTTGATTGCATACTCGCTGAACGGCTTGCCGTCATACAGAAAGGAAAAGCGGTCTGTACGCTTGAAGTACTCCGTGTTGAACATAAAATCAACCTCTCATAAATATCGGTGAGATAACCTGTGAAAAATGGGTATGGAACTCCGGAGTGAGAATTTGAATTGCTTATGGTAATAAGCAATTCTCTTTTTTTAAACTGATTTTTGCCCGTCTCACTCCATCAATAGCCGCATGAACAGGCCGCCTTGCACGGTGCGGTGCTGAAAGCTGACCTGAGCGCTGGTATCTGCCCAGTACCAATCGGACATGGGCACGCGGGAATGGCTGGTGTGGTACTCCAGCCATAAGCGGTGGACGATCTCACGGAAATCGGCATCGTTGTCGGCCACACAGGCCACCCAGAGCTGCCAGTCGGATTTCGTATAGGTCTTGCGGCTGTCCAGCGGGATGCCGTAGGGGAGCTGCTCCCGCTTATAGCGGGCGATCTCACCGGCATAAAAGGAATCCGGCAGCAGCGCCGTGTGCCAGAGTTTATCCCACACGGCGTTGTATTTGAGACTGAAAGTGCCGGGACGGTCGTAGGCCAACCGGGTGCTGCCGTCCTCATTGGCGGCGCGACGGAGGAACGAGTGCGCGTAGCGGCGGGCGGTATCCATAGCCCCCTGTGCCTGCAGCGGGTTGCCAAGCTTCTCCTGTATCCGGGCGTATCCGACCAGACCGAAAACCGCCTTCAGCGTCAGATTGCAGTTATGCGCCAGATGACCGGCAAAATCGTCGGTGCACAGCTGATTTTCCGGATCCTCGCCGTATTGGGCCAGGTAGTTTTTCCATTGCTCTATAAGATCTATGTTTTCCCGCACAAAAGGCAGGTGATCCGGCGCATCCGCCAGCGCTGCCATCAGGATGATGATGTTGCCGCATTCCTCCACCGGCATCTGCAATTCCGGCAGACAGTCGCCGTAGGTCTGCCCGTTGACGAGGGGATAAGTGCCCACATCGTGGGGGGCGAAATCATACTTCCATCCCTCCGACCGGGCGAAGCGGAATACCGGGCGCAGCATCGCGGCCACCAGCTGCGGATTATACTTGAGATACATGGGTGCGGAGGGATAGGTGATGTCCACGGTGGCGGCACAGCCGTTGGAGAAACACTCCTTGGAGATATACAGAAGATTCCCGTCGGGAGCGACAGCCAGCTTGTGTCCGGCCATGATCTGCCGATAGGCCAGTTCCAGCAGTTCGGCGTATTCCGTGCCGCCCTTTTCCGTGGCCTCCCGGCGCATACCATCGGAGAAATCCCGGCAGCGCTGCATCAAGACCGGGTATTCCGCCATCGCTTCGGCAATGGCCGCTTCGATGGTCTTGCCGTCTTTTTTCCAATAGGCTTGAACCGGCTGGTGGAAGTATTCCAGACAGTAGCCGTCGTCATAGGCGAAGGCCACCAGCCGCTCTCCGTCCAGCGGAAAATCGGCGCAGATGCAATACTGCCCGTCCACCACTTCGTCGCCGGTGGTGGCGGCTCCCTCGACCGCCAGATAGAAATAGCCCCAGTCGATGCGCACGTTATCGCCGCTGCGGTTGAGGGGATGCTGCACGCCGTTGCCCATCCGCCGGACGGTCATGCCGGGAATGGCCACCTCCGCCGACAGAGCGCGGCTCTCGCCGGCTTTATTGAGCACCAGTTCTTCGCTGACGGACAGGTGAACGGATACCTCATGCTGACGCCCGTCCAGCGATTCCGCCGACAGATGCAGGTAGCTGACCGGGCGGGAGGCATAGTACAGGTCCTCAACCAGCATGGGGGAGGTGAACACGGCGGTCAGTCGAATCCGTTCGTCGGCAAACGTATAGGTGGTGCTGCACGCATCCAGGCTCATGGAGATTTGGGGCAGTGCAGGAATTTCGTGGGCGCTGTCATCTTTTAGACCCATAAAGCGCCGCACGTCTCCGTCGATGGTGATGAGTCCCAGCAGCCCATTGGGGCTGCCGGTCCAGTGATACGGTTTGCAGGAATACAGTTCGTCCCGACTCCACACGGAAAAATAGGGATCGACCGCGATCAGCGGTATGGCTGGGGGACGCATAGGCATACAAAACACTCCTCTTGTAAAATGAATGCTATTATGATACAATAGAAAAGATGAAAGCACCATAGAAAAATTCAGCTCAAAAGTGAGGAAAACCAGTGAAAGAGGATACGATCTGCTTTGCATCCGCCGGACGGCGGCTGCCGCTGTATGTAACGATGGCCGGGGTCACTTACCCGGACAGCAGTTACCGTATTCACCGGGATCGGTCCGATACCGTCGTGGTAGAGTATGTACTGGCAGGATTGGGGTATATTACCGTAGGGGATAAATATGAGGCGGTCGGGCAGGATCAGGTTTATATTCTGCATGAGGGCGAACGGCACGATTACTATGCCGATGCGGAGCAGCCCTATAAAAAGGTGTTTCTCAATGTGTCGGGGGCGCTGGCCACAGAGCTGCTGACTGCTTATCAGCTCAAGGAGCGCTATATCTTCCCCGGCGGTGGTACGAAGCCTCTGTTTGAGCAGGTACGGGGATTGTTGTCTGCACCGCTGACCGAGGAGGAGCGCCAGCTGCGCCTGTGCGGGCTGTATGTGGAGATTCTGGGACGGTTGCGGCTGGATGAGGCTCAGGAAAAGCACCCCTCGGAGGCGCAGCAGCTCAAGCGGTATATGGACGAACGCTTATCCCGGATGGTCAGTGCCCGGGAGCTGGCGGAACAGATCTATCGGTCACCGGACTACTGCCAGAAGCTGTTCAAGCGGGAATACGGAACGACGCCTTACGACTATCAGCTGCGCCGTAAAATGCGGGCCGCCTGTCGTCTGCTGACCAGCACTACGCTGCCGGTGGGAGAAATCGCCGCTCGCTTGGGCTATGAGGACGCCCAGTATTTCTCCAACCTGTTTCGGCGGAAGATGGGGTGCTCGCCGCGGGAATATCGAAAACGGGAGTGATGGGCCACTCATCGAAATACCTACCTCTTCAATAGGCAATATAGTGTGTACAAAAAGGCAGTTGTCTTTTGCTAACCGATGGAGTATAATGGGAACAGATTCCTTGGAAGGGAAGTGGATGTATGGAACAATACGATGTGACCGGGATGACTTGTGCCGCCTGCAGTGCTCGGGTGGAAAAGGCGGTGCGGGCGGTGCCGGGGGTGACGGAGTGCGCGGTCAGCTTGCTGACCAACTCCATGTCGGTAGAGGGCACGGCCGATCCCCGGACCGTGGTGGCCGCGGTGCAGGCGGCAGGCTACGGCGCGGCGGTCAAGGGAGCGCAGAAGTCGTCGGACGCGACGGACAAGCTGACAGACCGCGAAACCCCGGCGCTGTTGCGGCGGCTGGTCTCCTCGGTGGTGTTTCTGCTGGTGCTGATGTATATTTCCATGGGGCATATGATGTGGGGCTGGCCGCTGCCGGGCTTTCTGGCGCAGGATCATGTGGCGATGGGGTTGGCGCAGCTGCTGCTGACAGGCATTGTCATGGTGATCAACCAGCGGTTTTTCATCAGTGGCTTTAAGGCGCTGTGGCATCGTTCGCCCAATATGGATACCCTGGTGGCGTTGGGCGCCTCGGCGGCGTTTGTGTACAGCACCTATGCGCTGTTCGCTATGTCGGCGGCGCAGGTACGGGGCGATATGGCAGCGGTGATGGAATATATGCACGGGCTGTATTTCGAGTCCGCCGCCATGATTCTGACGCTGATTACTGTGGGAAAGATGCTGGAGGCGCGCTCCAAGGGGAAAACCACCGATGCGCTCCGGGGGCTGCTGGCGATGAAACCCAAGACGGCGGTGCTGCTCACCGACCAGGGAGAGCAGACGGTGCCGATTGAGCAGGTGAAACCCGGCGATCGGTTTGTGGTGCGTTCCGGCGAGACGATCCCCACCGACGGCGAGGTGCTGGAGGGCAGCGGCGCTGTGGATGAGGCGGCGCTCACTGGCGAGAGCCTGCCGGTGGATAAGGGCGTGGGGGATCGGGTATCGGCGGCGACCCTCAACCGCTCCGGCTATATGGTGTGTCAGGCGACCCGGGTGGGCGAGGATACCACCCTGTCCCAGATCATCCGGATGGTGGAGGATGCGGCGGCGACGAAAGCGCCCATCGCTAAATTGGCGGATCGGGTATCCGGCGTGTTTGTGCCCACGGTGATGGGCATCGCGGCGGTGACGTTTCTTGTTTGGCTGCTGACCGGTGCCACCGTCGGTCACGCGCTGGCGCGGGGAATTTCGGTGCTGGTGATCAGCTGCCCCTGTGCGCTGGGGCTGGCGACGCCGGTGGCAATTATGGTGGGCAGCGGCGTGGGCGCGCGCCATGGGGTGCTGTTCAAGACGGCGGCATCGCTGGAGCAGACCGGGCGCACCCGTATTGTGGCGCTGGATAAAACCGGCACGATCACCAAGGGCGAGCCGGTGGTGACGGATATTCTTGCCGGCATCGTCGATGAGGAAACGCTGCTGACGGCAGCGTATGGGCTGGAATCCAAAAGTGAGCACCCGCTGGCGGGGGCGATCTGCCGCCTGGCGCAGGAGCGGGGTATGACTCCGGTGTCGGTGGAAGAATTTCAGGTGCTGCCGGGGAACGGATTGACTGCCGTTTGGCAGGGGCAGCCGCTGCTGGCAGGCAAGGAGGAGTTTGTCGCCCAACGGGTGACGATTCCGGACGAGATTCGTCAACAGGCGACCGCGCTGGCGGAGGAGGGGAAAACCCCGCTGTTCTTCGCTCGGGGCGATGCGCTGCTGGGCGTTATCGCCGTGGCGGATGTGATTAAGGAGGATAGCGCCGCTGCTATTCGTGAATTGCAGCAGCTGGGCCTGCGGGTGGTAATGATCACCGGCGATAACCGGCGCACGGCGGAGGCCATCGGACGGCAGGCGGGCGTGGATGAGGTCATCGCCGGGGTGCTGCCGGACGGCAAGGAGGAGGCAATCCGCACCCTGAGTCGGCAGGGAGCCACCGCCATGGTGGGGGACGGCATCAACGATGCCCCGGCCCTGACCCGGGCGGATACCGGTATCGCCATCGGTGCGGGCGCGGATGTGGCGCTGGATGCGGCGGACGTGGTGCTGATGCACAGCCGCCTCAGCGACGTACCGGCGGCGATCCGGCTGAGCCGCGCGACTCTGCGGAATATCCGGGAGAATCTCTTCTGGGCGTTCATTTACAATGTCATCGGAATTCCGCTGGCGGCGGGAGTGTTCTCCGGCTGGCTGGGCTGGGAGCTGAATCCCATGTTCGGCGCGGCGGCTATGAGTCTGTCCAGCTTCTGCGTGGTCACTAACGCTTTGCGGCTGAATTTCTTTCGCTTTTCCAAACCCGGTGCGGTTACCGCGCCGGTCGAACACGAACAAATAACGGTAAAGGAGACATCGACCATGACAAAAACACTGAAGATCGAAGGCATGATGTGCGGCCATTGCGAGGCGCACGTAAAGGGAGCGCTGGAGGCGCTGGACGGCGTGACCGGAGCGCAGGTCAGCCACGAGACCGGCACGGCAGTGGTGACCCTGTCCCACGAGGTGGCGGACGATACGCTGAAAGCGGCGGTGGAAGCCCAAGGCTATAAGGTACTGTAAAGCGAGGAGACAGCCCGGAACGCAGGTTCCGGGCTGCTTTTTGCAAAAAAAACGGCTATGGGGGATTGTGTAAAGCCCCGGTGCGTGGTATACTGGTACGGTATAGAACAGGAGAGTGAACAAAATGACAGTGATCGAACGGTTTATGGACTATGTGACCTACGAGACGACCTCGGATGAGCAGAGCGGCACCTGCCCTTCCACAGCGTGCCAGAAAATTCTGGGGCAGCGGCTGGCAGAGGATCTGCGGACGGTGGGGCTGAGCGACGCCGCTATGGATGAAAACGGCTATGTCTACGGGCATCTGCCCGCCACTCCCGGCTGCGAGAATGCACCTAAGATCGGGCTGATTGCTCATATGGATACCTCTCCGGATGTGAGCGGTAAGAACGTCAAGCCCCGCATCATCACCTATGACGGTACCAATGCGCAGATGCTGGAGGATAAATTCCGCGGCAAGGAGATGATCGTCAGCGACGGCACCACCCTATTGGGGGCGGACGATAAGGCGGGAGTGGCGGAGATCGTTGCCGCCTGCGCCGAACTGACGGCGCACCCGGAGCGGCGCCACGGGCGCATTTCCGTGTGCTTTACTCCGGATGAGGAGATCGGCAGCGGGGCGGATCATTTCGATTTTGCCCGGTTCGACGCCGATTACGCTTATACGGTGGATGGCGGCGAGGTGGATGAGTTTGAATATGAAAACTTCAATGCCGCTGCCGCCGATCTGGTGATCCACGGGGTGAATACCCACCCCGGCTCCGCCAAGAATAAGATGCGCAACGCCGTATTGTATGCGGCGGAGTGGATTTCTCTGCTGCCCCCGGCGGAAACCCCGGCGCATACCGAAGGGCGTGAGGGCTTTTACCATGTGGCGGATGTGTCCGGCAACGAAACCGAGGCGCGGGTGCATATGATCGTCCGGGATCACGACCGGGAGAAATTCGAGCAGCGCAAGGCGTTTCTCGCCCGGCTGGCGGCATATCTTAACGATAAGTATGGAGCCGGCACCTTTGATCTGACAGTGACGGACAGCTACTACAATATGCGGGAGAAGATCGAGCCTCATCGGGAGATCATCGACCGGGCGATGGACGCCATGCGGCGGGCGGGGCTTAACCCGGTGGCGGTGCCCATCCGGGGCGGCACCGACGGCGCGCGGCTGTCCTATGAGGGGCTGCCCTGCCCGAATCTGCCTACCGGCGGCGTGAATTTCCATAGCATCTACGAGGCGATTCCCGTGGAGGCGCTGCATACGATGGTGCAGGTGCTGCAAAATATCGTCGAGGTGCAATGAAGGAGGAAGCAGCGATGAAACAAGCGGATTTGGAGCGGTATGCCCGCCTGATGGTGCAGGTGGGCGCCAATGTGCAGCCCGGTCAGTGGGTGCGGCTAACCGCCTGTGTGGATCAGGTGCCGCTGGTGAAAGCGGTGACGGAGGAATGCTATCGGGCGGGCGCCGCCCGGGTGGAGCTGTTCTGGGAGTGCGGCGAGGTGTCTCGGCTGCACTATCAGTATGCTTCCGTAGAGACGCTGGGCGCCGTGCGCCCTTGGGAGGAGGCGCGGGCAGCGGAAATGACCGAGCAGCTGCCCGTGCGCATATTCATTGAGTCCGCCGACCCGGACGAGCTGGCGGGGATTCCGGCGGATGTGCTGTCCACCGTGGCGCAGCTGCGGGGCAAGGTGCTGAAAAAATACCGGGATGCCATCGACGGCCGCCATCAGTGGCTGATCGTGGCGGCGGCGTCCCCTGCATGGGCGAAAAAAGTGTTCCCCGACCTGCCGGAGGACGAGGCTGTGGAACGGCTGTGGCAGGCGATCTTCGCCTGCACCTATATGGACCGGGAGGGCGATCCGGTGGCGATCTGGCGGCAGCACACGGCGGAGATGACCGCCCGGGCGGAGTGGCTCAACCGGCAGCAGTTCCGCCGTCTGGAATACAAGAGCGCCAACGGCACGGACTTTTCCGTGGAGCTGATTCCGGGGGCAAAATGGGGCGGCGCCGGGGATACGAACCACGAGAACGGCGCGTTCTATGTGCCCAATATGCCCACAGAAGAGGTGTTCACCAGCCCCATGCGGGGCAAATGCTCCGGGCGTCTGGTGGCGACCAAGCCGCTGAGCTGGTCGGGACAGCTGATCGAGGATTTTACGGTGGATTTCACCGACGGGCGGGTATCCGGCTGCACGGCTAAGAACGGCGAGAAGATTCTCCGGAAGATGTTCGCCATGGATGAGGGCGCTTCCATGCTGGGCGAGCTGGCACTGGTGCCTAAGGAGTCGCCCATCAACCGCTCCGGACTGCTGTTTTATAACACGCTGTTCGACGAGAATGCCTGCTGCCACGTGGCGGTGGGCAAGGGCTTCGGCGAGGTGCTGGACGGTTTCACAGAGATGTCGCAGGAGGAGTTGACCGCCCGGGGCATCAACGATTCACTCATCCACGTGGACTTTATGGTGGGCTCGGAGGATCTGTCCGTCACCGGCTATCGGGAGGATGGCAGCAGCGTGGCCATCTTCCGGGACGGCACCTGGGCGTTTCCGGCGGAATAAAAAACAGCGGCAGACCGCTGGAGAGCGGTCTGCCGCATAAATGTACTTGGGGGCTGTGGGACGATTCCCGTTTATTGGATCTTCTTAAAGTTGCCCATGGTCTCCCGCACGGTGGAAATGTAGGCGAAGGAGCCGGGGAATTCCCGCAGAATGTTTTGAAAATCCACCACCTGATGCTTGTTGACCACGCACAGCACCACCTGCTTGCCGGTATGGGAATACATACCGGTGGCGGGGACGACGGTGACGCTGTGGCGCAGGTCGTGGATGAGCCGCTGGGATAGCGCCTCTGCCTGATTGGTGATGACCTCGAATTTGACCGCCTCCTTGCCGCCCTGCAGCAGCCGGTCGCTGAACCGCCCGATAATGAAGCAGTAGATGATGCACAGCAGCACCGGCTCGATTTTGTAGCCGTAGACGAAATAGGAGATGCCGGCCACCACGATATTCAGCGCAAAGATCATCCACACCAGATTGAGATAGGGCTTTTTCTTCCGCACCAGGGCGGCCACCACGTCGGTGCCGCCGGTGGAGCCGCCGTGCTTCAGCGTCAGGGCGGACAGCAACCCGCCGATGGCGCCGGCGGCGACGGGGGCCAGAATGGTGCTGGTGCCGTTGTCGGTCACATAGGCGAACCGGGAGAGGTCCACTTTTTCCAGCAGCAGGATAGCGGCGGAAAACACGATGGTGTAGACGCCGGTGCGCAGCGCAAACGCCCGATTCAGCCGGAAATAGGCGACGACCAGCAGCGGAATGTTCACGATCAGATTGAGATAACCGATGCGAAAGCCGCAGACATATTGGAGCATGGTGGCCAGACCGTTCAGCCCGCTGGGGGCGAAGCTGTTTTGCAGCACAAAGATGTGGTAGCTCAGCGCCGACAGGACGGCGCATCCGGCGAGGATCAGATAGCTGAGAATGGCAGAGGATCGAGTGTTCATGGCAGTATCTCCCTTGACATACTTGGCTGGATCGAAATAACCGTAGTCAGTATACCACGTTTTTGCACAAATGCAATAGATTTCAGAGTAGGATGAATGATTTTGAAGATCGGAAGCATACAAATTGAGGGATATGCGGCGCTGGCGCCGATGGCGGGAGTGACCGACCGGGCGTTTCGGCGGCTGTGCCGGGATATGGGTGCGTCTTTCACCGTGGGGGAGATGGTCAGTGCCAAGGGGCTGACCTACGGTGACCGCAAAAGCGACGCGTTGCTGGCTCTGGATCCGGATGTGCGCCCGGCGGCGGTGCAGCTGTTCGGAGACGATCCGGCGATTCTGGCGGAGGCTGCCCGGCGAGCGATGCAGTATCGGCCGGATTGGATCGACCTCAATATGGGCTGTCCGGCGCCGAAGATCGTAGGCAATCATTGCGGCAGCGCCCTGATGCGGGAGCCGGAGCTTTGCCGCCGCCTGGTGCAGGCGGTGAAAGAGGCGGTTCCGGTGCCGGTGACGGTGAAGATCCGCAAAGGCTACGATCCGCAGCACGTCAACGCCGTGGAGGTGGCGCGTGCCTGCGAGGCGGGCGGCGCAGATGCGATCGCCGTCCATGGGCGCACCCGGGATCAGATGTATGCGCCGCCGGTGGATTGGGACATCATCCGGCAGGTGAAGCGGGCGGTGCAGGTGCCGGTCATCGGCAACGGCGATGTGACCGACGCCCGCTCGGCGGCGGCATTGTATGAAGAGACCGGCTGCGACCACATAATGGTGGGACGAGGGGCGCTGGGACGCCCTTGGATCTTCAGCCAGATACAGGCGTATTTGGAGCACGGCACCCTGCTGCCCGATCCACCGGTGTCCCGGCGCATGGCGCTGCTCATGGGGCAGGTGCGGCAGACGGTGGCGGAAAAGGGCGAGTATATCGCTCTGTTGCAGGCGCGCAAGCATGCCGCCTGGTATATGACCGGGCTGCGGGGCGCAGCGGCTCTGCGGCGGCAGGCGGGAGAACTGAAAACGCTGGAGGATCTGGCGGCGCTGTGTCTGGCGGTCATTCAGGCAGAGGAAGGAACAGAGGAAATATGAACCCGATTATATTGGCGTCCGCCTCTCCCCGGCGGCAGGAGATTCTGACTTTGGCGGGGGTTCCGTTTATGGTGCATCCGGCTGCACGGGAGTTCGCCCCGGTAGAACTGCCGCCGGAGCAGCGGGTGCGGGAATTGGCGCACAGCAAGGCGGCGCAGGTGGCGCCTCTTTATCCCGGGCAGATCACACTGGGATCGGACACCATGGTGGCGGTGGATGACCGGGTGCTGGGAAAGCCCCGTTCGCCGGAGGAGGCGGTGGAGATGCTGCTGCTGTTGCAGGGGCGCACTCATCGGGTGCTGACCGGCGTGTGGCTGATGGTGGCGGACACCGCCGGAAACCCGGAGCGGGAGACCGGGTTCACCGATATAGCCGAGGTGGAGTTTTACCCCATGACCCGGCAGGAGGCGGCGGACTATGTGGCTACCGGAGAGCCGATGGATAAGGCGGGGGCCTACGGGATTCAGGGATACGGGATGCGGTTTGTCCGGGGTATCCGGGGAGATTTCTATACCGTGATGGGACTGCCGGGGGGCAGAACTGTCCGGGCACTGTCGGAATTTGCGGCAGATGAGAAAAAACTGTAAATTTTTGCGATTTCGTATTGAGATTTTTTTCCATCTGGTATATAATAAGACGTCAGACGGTGCAGACTTAAACTGTCGGAGGATATTTCGGAGAGGAAAGGATGAACGGAATATGTTTTTTAATCGGGACATCGGTATTGATTTAGGTACGGCGAATACGCTGGTATATATGCGGGGCAAAGGAATCGTCATGCGGGAGCCTTCCGTGGTGGCTGTGGATGTGAAAAAGGAAGAGGTGCTGGCGGTCGGCAGCGAGGCGAAGGACATGATCGGTCGTACCCCCGGCTCGATCACGGCGGTGCGTCCCCTCAAGGACGGCGTGATCGCCGACTTTGAGGTGACCTCTCAGATGCTGCGCTATTTCATTAAGCGGGCGCTGAAATCCTCCTTTCTGAACCGTCCCCGGCTGATTGTGTGCATTCCCTCCGGCGTCACCGAGGTGGAGCGCCGGGCGGTGGATGAGTCCGCCCGTGCGGCAGGCGCCCGGGAGGTGGAGCTGATTGAGGAGCCGATGGCGGCGGCCATCGGCGCCGGGCTGCGGGTTGAGGAAGCGGCCGGCTGCATGGTGGTGGATATCGGCGGCGGCACCTCCGAGGTGGCGGTCATTTCTCTGGGGGATATTGTGACCGCTCAGTCGGTGCGGATCGCCGGTGATGATTTCGATGAGGCCATCATCTCCTATGTAAAGAAGAAATACAATCTCCTTATCGGCGAGCGTACCGCCGAGGATCTGAAGATTCTCATCGGCAGCGCTTTTCCCTATGAGGGCGAGGGCTCCATGGATGTCAAGGGCCGCAATCTGGTGGACGGCCTGCCGAAGAATATCGTCATCAGCGCCGAGGAGGTGCGGGAGGCTCTGTCCGAGCCGGTCAGCTCTATTGTGGATGCCATCAAATCCACGCTGGAGCGCACGCCCCCGGAGTTGAGCGCCGATATCATCGACAATGGGATCATGCTGACCGGCGGCGGCGCGCTGCTGCGCGGTCTGGATATGCTGATTAACCGGGAGACCGGTATGCTGGTGCACGTGGCGGAGGATCCGCTGGATTGCGTGGTGAACGGCACCGGGAAATGCCTGGATCTGGGCATGGTCAGCAATTTCCGCTCCAACCACCGATAAGAACGAGTGTGTGTGCGGATAGCGGAGGACGTGCGTCTTCCGCTTTTCCGTTTTTTGCGCCATTTATGCGGGCGAAGGGAAGTGACCGGTAGCGGTATGAAGAATTTTTTTAAGAGCTTTTTTGCAAAAATCGTTGGGGTGCTGGCGCTGTTCTTTGTAGGGATGATGATTTACAGCGCCACCTCCGGCGGGTTGGCCACGCTGCCGGCCACCATTGCCGGGGCGGTGGTTACGCCGCTGCAGAGCCTTGCCTCCTATGTGTCGGACGGGGTCTCCGGGCTGTTCGGCCGCATCACCGGCAGCGGTAATCTGTCCGCGGAAGTGGAGCAGCTGCGTAAGGAGAACGCCGAGCTGCGGCAAAAGGTAGTGGATTACGACGCGCTGAAACAGAAAAACGAGTGGTATAGCGAGATTCTGGGCTTGCACGAGGAACATTCGGACTATACCTTTGCCACCGGGCGGGTGATCGGGCGCGATCCGTCGGCCTTTTACGGCAATTTTACCATTTCCGCCGGGCAGAATTCCGGGGTGACGGTGAACGACCCGGTGGTGACTACCGACGGCAACCTGATCGGCGTGATCGACGAGGTGGGATTGACCTATGCCAAGGTGCGGACCATCTTCGATCCCTCCAATAAGGTGTCGGTGCAGATCAGCCGCACCGGGGATACGGCGTATACCGCCGGCAGCACGGTGGTGCAGGCGCGGAGCGATACCATCCGTATGACGACGCTGGAGCGTTCCTCCGGGGCGGCCATCGGCGATTATGTGGTCACCTCCGGTATCGGCGGCGTCTATCCCGGCGGGCTGAAGATCGGCACCGTGCAGACGGTGACGGGAGCCGCCGACGGAATGACGCTGGATGCCACCGTGAAGCCTTTTGCTTCCATTTTTGATGTGAAGCAGGTGATGGTGATCACCTCCTTCGACGGGCAGCAGGCGGCGGAATAAGGGGGCTGTATATACATGAAACGCATCCCCGTCCTTTTCCGGCATAAAAACTATCTGTCGCTGCTCATGTATGGACTGGCGGCGCTGACGGTGCTGCTGATGCAGAATGCGCCCCATCTGTTTCCGACGCTGTGGGGAGCGCGCCCGGTGCCGATCATTCTGCTGGTGGTATGTGTAGCGCTGTGCGAGGGCGCGCAGGCTGGCGCCATCATCGGCGCACTGTCTGGGCTGCTGTGGGGCATTTACAGTTTCCGCCTGTTTGGCTTTGACGCATTGGTCCTGATGCTGCTCGGGCTTGCCGCCGGACTGCTGGTGGAGTGGCTGCTGCGGGCGAATCTGCTGTCGGCGCTGTTGCTGTGCGCCGGTGCCTGTCTGGCACAGGCGCTGCTGGAGTGGCTGTTTTGTTACGTGCTGTTTTTTAAGGAGCAGGTATTTGCGGTGCTGTGCCGAGTGTATCTGCCCAATTGTCTGTATACGGTGCTGCTGACACCGCTGATGTACTGGCTGGTGCTGGGGCTGGCGCGGTTGATCCGCCGCAGCATCCGCGCCTGAACACGATGAACGGAAAGGAGACAGACCATGCTGCGTTCGCCTAAAGAGACCGCCGGACTCAGTCTGCGCCGCCTGCTGGCTTTGGCCGTGGCGATGGCGGTGATGCTCGGTCTGTATTCCGTGCGGTTGTTCTATGTGCAGATCGTGGAGGGGGATAAATACGCATCGCTGGCGGATGCCAGCACCAAGACCACCATCGCCATCTCTCCCTCCCGGGGGGAAATACTGGATTGCAACCAGATTCCGCTGGTGTCCAACCGGACCAGCTATGCGGTGGTGCTGGATTATAACTTTTTCCCCCACGGCACCAGCGAGGAAAAGCAGAAAGAGGAGAATGACTGTCTGCTGGAGCTGGTGCATTTGCTGCAGGAGCAGGGGGAGGCATGGAACGATACCATGCCCATTTCCGATGAGGCTCCCTATACTTTTCTGGAGGAACGGGAGAGCGGCATCGCCCGGATGAAGAGCTATCTGCACATGGCTTCCTACGCCACGGCGGAGGACTGCATGACCCAGATGGTGGGGGATTATGCGCTGAAGGCCTATTCCCAGACCGAGCAGCGGCAGCTGGCGGGTATTCGCTATGCCATGACGGCGGCCGGTTTCGGGGTGACCACACCCTATACCTTTGCCAGCGATATTTCCAGCGAGACCATGTATAAGCTCATGGAGAACAGCGATAAATACCCCGGCGTGGATGTGGAAACGGTGGCGGTGCGGGAGTATGTCAGCGGTACAACGGCCTGCCACGTGATCGGCGCGGTAGGCCCCATCTATGCGGAGGAATATGCGGAGCTGAAGGAAAAGGGCTATTCTTTCAATGATATCGTGGGTAAAAGCGGCATCGAAGCGGCGGCGGAGGACTACCTGCGGGGCAAGGCGGGCAAGCGCACGCTGACCAAAAGCTCCAAGGGCACCGTGCTGGCGAAAACTGAGGTGGAGGCACCGGTTCCGGGCCAGACGGTGATCACCACCATTGATTCCCGCCTGCAGCAGAAAGCGCAGGAGGCGCTGAATGACAAGATTCTGCAGATGCGCGCTACTGCGGCTGTCAAAAAAGGCAAGGATATCAAGAGCGGCTCGGTGGTGGTGCTGGATGTGAAGAACAACGGCGTGAAGGTCTGCGCATCCTGGCCCAGCTACGATCTGACCACCTATTCCGAGGACTATACGGCGCTGTCCGCCGATCCGGATAAGCCGCTGTTCAATCGGGCGCTGTACGGTGCGTTCCCCTGCGGTTCCACCTTTAAGCCCGGTGTGGCGCTGGCGGCCATCACCGAGGGGAAGATCACGCCCTCCACCTATATCAACTGCGTGCGTACCTATACCTATTATGCCCCCAGCTATACGCCCAACTGCCTGGGGCATCACGGCAATCTGAATGTGGTCGGAGCCATTCAGAAATCCTGCAACTATTACTTTTATGAGGTGGGGCGGCTGATGGGCAGCAGCCTGTTCGGCTATCTGACGAAGTATGGCTTCGGGCAAAAGACCGGTGTGGAGATCGGCGAGTCCGCCGGTGTGCAGCAAACGCCGGAATACCTCCAGTCCATCGGGGACTCCTGGGTGGCGGGCGACTATCTGCAGCTGGCCATCGGCCAGAAGGGCTCCTATACCCCGATCCAGCTGGCGGCATACGTTTCCATGATCGCCAATAACGGTGTGCGGTATAAGACCCACTTTATCGGATCGCTGCGCAGCTTTGACAGCAATGCCGATACGGTCATCGAGCCGGAGGTGGCGGCCACCGTGGAGTGGAGCGAGGCGGCGAGGACCTCGGTGAAGGCCGGCATGATCGCCGTGGGCAAGGCGGGCACGGCGGCGGCGCTGTTCAGCGCCACCCCCTATACCGTCGCCTGTAAGACCGGTACGGCGCAGACCGGTATCCGGGATTCCTCCGACCACGGCACCTTCATCGCCTATGCACCGGCGGACGATCCGGAGATCGCCATCGCGGTGGTGATGGAGCGGGGCACCTCCGGGGCGGCGTCGCAGGTGGCGCGGCAGGTGCTGGATGAATACTTTTCCCGAAAGGAAACGGGCGAGCCGCCGACGGAGAGCGGTGTGCTGCTGCCGTAAAATGAGCCGGATCCACGATCCGATGAAAGGAAGATACGGATGAACATTCTGATGATCCCCTCCTGGTACGGGACAAAGAAAGCGCCGCTGTTGGGTTCGTTTTATAAGGAGCAGGCGGAGGAGCTGGCCGCCCGGGGCCATCGGGTGGCGGTGCTGTATGCGGAGGTGGGCGGCAGCTTTCGCCGCGCCGATAACCAGCGGATGCACGATGTGGTCAACGGCGTGGAGACCTATATCTGGGTCAAGCCCAACCTGACCCCACGCTGGGAAAAGGGACGCTGTTTCCAGCGCACCCGGATGCTGGAGAAGATGTACCGCCAGCTGGAAAAAACCTGGGGACGGCCGGATGTGGTGAATCTGCGGTCGTCTTTACAGGGCTATGAAGCGGTGACCCTGTGCCGCCGTCATCAGCTGCCCCTGTTCTTTATGGAGCATTCCTCCTTTGTGGTGACGGAGGGGGAGGGCAGCGCCGCCCGGAAACGGCTGTATGCCGTCATGGATGCGGCCGGGGTCAATGCCTGTGTCGGCTCCAGACTGATGGAGATCATGCAGCCCTATAAGGCGGATACCCGGCTGATCCCGGACTTTGTGGACGAGCGACGGTTTTTTATTCGGGATAAGGAGGATCCGGACGCGCCCTTCACCTTTGCCGCCATGGGGCAGCTGCGTCCGATCAAGGGGCACGATACGCTGATCCGTGCTTTTGCCCGTTTGCGGCAGCTGACCGACCGTCCGGTGCGGCTGCGTATTGCCGGTGCGGGGGGATTGCGGGACTATTTGCAGGGGCTCATCCGTGAGGAGGGGCTGGAGGAGGTCTGCCATCTGGTGGGGAATATTCCCCGGGAGCAGGTGGTGGATTTTATGAACGATTGCGACTGTTTCGTGTGTTCCTCCCGGACGGAGATGCTGTCCTGTGTGCTGCACGAGTGCGCCGCCTGCGGACGCCCGGCCATCGGGACCATGTGCGGCGGCCCCCAGGATATCATTACGCCGGAAACCGGGCTGCTGGTGCCGGTGGACGATGTGGAGGCCATGGCGCAGGCGATGCTGACCATGCTGGATAAGGCTCCCACCTACGACCGGCAGGCGATCCGCCGACATATCGTTGACAAATTCGGACGAGATACGGTGTGCAACGCCATTCTGCAGGCCTGTGCGGATGCCGCCGGAAAGGATGCCCGTTGACCCCGCCCGTCAGCCGCACGCTGGCGGCGCATACCGAGGGGGAGCTGCTGTATTATACTTTTCCGGCGCTGGACGCCGTTCCTTTCGTGCGCCATGGGTTTTCCACCCGTTTCGGGGGCGTCAGTGAGGGGATCTGGCGCTCCATGAATTTGAGTTTTACCCGCGGCGATTCCCCGGCGGCGGTGACGGAGAATTTTCGGCGCTTTTGCGTTGCCGTCGGGGTGCGGGCGGAGGATACGGTCATATCCGCCCAGACCCATACGACCTGCGTGATCTCTGTGACCGCCGCCGATCGGGGACGGGGTGTGACCCGTCCCCGCGGGTATACCGATGTGGACGGAATGATCACCGACGAGCCGGGCGTGGCGTTGTGCACCCAGTATGCGGATTGTGTGCCGCTGTTTTTTGCCGATCCCGTGAAGCGGGTGGTGGCCACCAGCCATTCCGGCTGGCGGGGCACCGCCGGGAATATCGGCGGGGTCACGGTGGAGAAGATGCACGCTGACTACGGCTGTGAGCCGGGGAATATTCTGGTGGGTATCGGACCCTCCATCGGGCGCTGTTGTTTCGAGGTGGATGTACCGGTGCTGGAGGCGTTTGAAAAAGCGCCCCACTTCGCCTCCGACTGCTATGTGGAAAACGGCGGCGGCAAATACCACATCGACTTGTGGGCGGTGTGCCGTCGGGGATTGCTGGCGGCCGGGGTGCGATCGGAACACATCACCGTGACCGATCTCTGCACCCGCTGCCACCCGGATGTGTTCTGGTCTCACCGGGCGACCGGCGGGGAGCGGGGCAGTCTGGCGGGGATCATTGCGCTGTCCGGCGGATCGGAGCCGTAACGCCGCGCAGTATGCGGGACGGCTTATTGCGGTATCGCGACGCCGACGATTATATTTTGAAGTTTTTTATCCATACTAACCCTATCGACTGAGGATAAGGGAGTGTGTGGTTTGACGTATCAGGAAACGGTGCAGCGACTCAACGAAAAGCTGCGGGTGGACAAGAGCTTTGATCTGCTCAGCCGTCCCGTGTCGGTGGGACGTCGGCAGGGAACGCTGTATTTTGTGGACGGCTTTACCAAGGATGAAGTGCTGGAGAAGATGCTGGAGTTTCTTTCCAAGCTGCCGCCGGAGGATGTGGAGGGTGTCAACGATGCCGAGCAGTTTATCGCCCGGTTTGTCACCTATGTGGAGGTGGATTGCACCGCCGATCTGGAGCAGGTGACGGTGCAGGTGCTGTCCGGGGCCACGGCGCTGGTGGTAGAGGACCTGGATCGGGTGGTGCTCATCGACAGCCGCACCTATCCCGTGCGGGGCGTGGAGGAGCCGGAGAGCGACCGGGTCATGCGGGGCTCCCGGGACGGACTGGTGGAGACGCTGGTATTCAATACTGCGCTCATTCGTCGGCGGTTGCGGGATCCGTCCCTGACCTTTGAGGTGATCCCGGTCGGCAAGCTGTCCGCCACGGATGTGTGCCTGTGTTATATGGACGGACGGGTAGATCAGAAATATCTCAAACGGCTGCGTAAGCGCCTGCAGGAGATCACCATTCCCACCCTGACCATGGGGCAGGAGAGCCTGGCGGAATGTCTGCTGCGGGGGCAGTGGTATAATCCCTTCCCCCGGGTGCGGTATTCCGAGCGGCCGGACTGTGCCGCCGCCAGCATCGCTGAGGGGCAGATCGTGCTGCTGGTGGATAACTCTCCGGCGGCGATGATCCTGCCCACCTCCATTTTTGCTTTTTCTCAGGACACCAACGATTATTGTTTTCCGCCTATCGTGGGCACCTATCTGCGGCTGGTGCGGGGTCTGATCTTTATGGCGACGCTGTTTTTGACGCCGGTGTGGTACTGGCTGATGCAGAATCCGGATAAGATCCCGCCGGCGCTGGAATTCATCCGGATCAAGGAACCCAACGGGATCGCCCTCATTGTGCAGCTCATTTTGGTGGAGATATTGATCGACGCGCTCAAGCTGGCCTCCCTCAATACGCCCACGTCGCTGAGCAATGCGCTCAGTCTGGTGGGGGCGCTGGTATTTGGGGAATTCGCGGTGCAGGCGGGTCTGTTTGTGCCGGAGCTGCTGGCCTATATGGCGTTTGTGGCGATTGCCTCCTTCACCCAGCCCAGCCACGAGCTGGCCTATGCGTTCAAGCTGTTCCGGGTGCTGTTTTTGATCCTCACCTGGCTGTTCGGCGGTTGGGGTTTGCTGGCGGGCATGGCGGTGATGCTGCTGGTGCTGGTCACAACGAAGACCGTTACCGGCGGCAAGTACCTGTACCCCGTGATCCCGTTCAATGCCCGTGCGCTGGGACGGCTGCTGTATCGTCAGTCCATCAGTCGATTCAACGCCGGATGACCGTGCTGTCCCCCATCGTCTGGGGGGAGCGGGCGCGGCTCCTTTGGAATTGCCGGTGCGGACTGGCACCGGGCGACCCTCCGCCGCATAGGATGGCATGACGCGGCCAGTCAGAGCCGTGTCAGAAGGAGGGTGCTTATGGGAATGGCAGAATGGTTTGCCTGGGTGCTGTTGCTGCTGCTGGCGCTGTATGGATGTGCGCAGCTGATACGGCAGCTGTGCCTGTGGTTTTGGCGCTGTAAGGATGTGGACCTGTACAGGATCGCTGTGCCCCGAAAGTCCGGTGTGTCGGAGCCGCTGCTGCGTTCTCTGGAGGCGCAGGCGGCGTGGAACGAGGGGGCGCATACCTATGTGCTGCTGCCCGACACTGCATCCGATATCGACGAATTGGGCATTGCCCGGCTGCTGGCGCAGCAGATTCCGTCGGTGACACCGGTGGATGCAGAGGAGTTGTACGGGATCGTCACCCACCTGACAGACGCGGAGGAAAAACCGGAATCGTAGGAAAGGAGCCCCATCGTGGAGGAAGAAAAACAGGAAGAACTGCTCACCGGCACGGTGGAGCACATCGTATTCTGCAACGAGGAGAATGGCTGGACGGTGCTGGAGCTGGATACCGGCACCGATCTGGAGACGGTGGTGGGCACGTTCCCGCAGGTGCAGGTGGGAGAAATGCTGCGTTTGCAGGGGAACTTTGTGGAGCACAAGAATTTCGGACGGCAGTTTAAGGCTACCGCCTATGAGAGCAGTCTGCCCACCGATGCCGCCACCATTCTGCGGTATCTGTCCTCCGGCGCCATCAAGGGCATCGGCCCCTCCACGGCGATGCATATCGTGGATCGGTTCGGAGCGGATGCTCTGCGCATACTGGAGGAGGAGCCGGAAAAGCTGGCCTCGATCAAGGGGATATCTCTGAAACGGGCCCGGGAGATGGGCGAGAGCTTCTGCAGCCAGTTCGGATTGCGGGAGGTGGTGATGGCGTTCGCCTCCTACGGTCTGACCCCCAACGAGGCGCTGCGCTGCTGGAAGAAATTCGGCGCCATGACTTTGCCGAAGATCAAAGCGAATCCGTATATTCTGTGTTCGCCGGGGCTGTATATCGGCTTCGAGCGGGCGGATCAGCTGTGTATGACTTTGCAGGGAGATAAGCTGGATCCCCACCGTCTGGAGGCGGGGATTCAGTATGTTCTGCGGCATAATACGGGGAACGGCCACACCTGTCTGCCGGAGGATAAGGTGATCCCTACGGCGGTGCAGCTGTTGGATGTGCCGCTGGACACGGTGGAATCGGCGGTGTCCCGCATGGTGGCGTCTATGGAGCTGCGGCGGGAGGAACTGGAGGGACGGCCGTTCCTGTTTTTGCCCCGGATGTTTGAGGCGGAGCGTTTTATCGCCGTGCGGATCCATCTGATGTGCGGCTTCCACGATCAGACCTCCGTGGAGGACCTGACCCTGCGCATCGACGCGATGGAGAAGAATTTTCACATCACCTATGAGGAACAGCAGCGGCAGGCCATGCTGGCGGCGGTGGAAAAGGGAATCCTCATCCTCACCGGCGGTCCCGGCACCGGTAAGACCACCACGCTGCGGGGGATTATCACGCTGCTGGAGAGCATGGGGGAGACGGTGTGCATCGCAGCGCCCACCGGGCGGGCGGCCAAGCGTATCTCGGAGCTGACCGGCCGCGAGGCGAAAACCCTCCACCGGCTGCTGGAGGTGCGCTGGGACGAGAGCGATACCCCGGTATTTGACCGTAACGAGAAGAATCCGCTGGATGCGGATGCGGTGGTGGTAGATGAGATGTCCATGGTGGACACCACGCTGTTTGAAAGTCTGCTGCGGGCGCTGAAAACCGGCTGCCGGCTGATTCTGGTGGGGGATACCGACCAGCTGCCGGCGGTGGGGCCGGGCTGTGTGCTGCAGGATCTGATGACCAGCGGCGCGGTGCCGGTGATGCAGCTGACCCGGGTGTTCCGGCAGGCGCTGGAGAGCCGGATCGTGTACAATGCCCACCGGATCGTGTCGGGCGAAACGATGGAACTGGATAATAAGGGAGACTGTTTCTTTATGCCCCGGGCCACGGCGGCGGCGGTGACGGATACGGTGCTGGAGCTGTGCCACCACCGGCTGCCCGATGCCTACGGCTACTCGGTGCTCAACGGCTTGCAGGTGTTGTGTCCTGGGCGGCGGGGGGAGCTGGGCACGGTGGAGCTGAACCGCCGCTTACAGGCGCTCCTGAATCCGCCGGATAAGCAAAAGCCGGAGGTGACGGTGGAGGGCGTGACCCTGCGCAAAGGCGATAAGGTGATGCACACCCGCAATAACTACGATATTCCCTGGGAAAAGGCGGACGGCGAGTGCGGCAGCGGCGTGTTCAACGGCGATATCGGCGTGTTGGAGGAAGTGCTGCCCCGGGAGGATACCGTCAAGGTGCGCTATGACGACCGGGTGGCGCTGTATACGAAACAGGATGCACTGGATTTGGAGCTGGCCTATGCCATTACGGTACATAAGAGCCAGGGCAGCGAATTCGACGGAGTGATTCTGCCGCTATTGCGCAATCCGCCGAATCTCAGCTATCGGAATCTTCTGTATACCGCCGTGACCCGCGCCAAGCACCTGCTCGTGATGGTGGGGAGCCGTCAGACGGTGCAGGCGATGATCGACAATAACCGCAAGACCCGCCGGTACACCGGATTGGGGACGTTTTTGAAGTGCGCCGGGGAGTTGGGACTGTGAAGAAAGCAAGCCGCTTTGTCTATGCGCTGTTCCCCAATCGTTGCCTGCTCTGCTATGAGGTGATCGGCTGGGAGGGGCATCTATGCCGCCGCTGTCAGCAGGACCCGCCGTCCATGCTGCCGCCGCTGTGCCTTTTTTGCGGGCGCAGCGAGGGGCTATGCACCTGCGGTAAGCATCGGCGGCAGTATGCCCGCTGCGTGACCGCGCTGCCCTACGACCGGTGGCTGCATGACGCGGTTTTCCGCTTAAAGGAGAAGGGGTGCAACACCACCGCCGACGGCTTTGCGGCAGAGATGCGGGAGGTGCTGCGCCGGGAATACGGCGGCATCGCGTTCGATTGTGTGACGCCGGTGCCGCTGCACGAGAAGGAGTACCGCCGCCGGGGGTATAATCAGGCGGAGCTGCTGGCCGTCCGGCTGGCGGAATGGCTGGCGGTTCCTCTGCTGCCGCTATTGACCAAGCCCGGTGAAACGCTGCCCCAGAAGTCGCTGTCCGCCTCCCGGCGCAAGGGCAATCTGCTGGGTGCTTTTGATGTGCCCGAACCGGCGCAGGCCGCGGGGAAAACCGTGCTGCTGGTGGACGATATCGTCACCACCGGCGCCACGCTGGATGAATGTGCGAAGATGCTGAAGCTGGCGGGCGCGGCGGAGGTTTACGCTGTTGCCGCTGCCGGCACCGTCCCGGATGCAGAAGATGGCAGCGGGGATGGGTTGCAAAATCCGCCGGATGGTGTATAATACAAGGGAAGATTCGCGAAAAATAAGGAGCAGGTCTATGAATTTGGGAATTGATTTGGGCACCTCCCGCACGGTGATCTATGCCCCCGGCGAGGGGATTTTGCTGGACGAGCCCTCGGTGATCGCTGTCAGCGAACGGGACGGCTCGGTGATCGCCTGCGGGGAAGAAGCCGGAGAGATGCTGGGGCGCACGCCGCCCTCCATTGTGGCGATACAGCCCATTCGCAAAGGCGTGATCGCCGAATACGATATGGCGGAGAAAATGCTGCGGCATTTCATCCGTAAAGTGTATGCCAACCGCATTACGAAGCCCTGCGCCGCGGTCAGCGTCACAGAGCGCATGACGGAGGTGGAGCGCCGCTCGTTCATTGAGGCGGTGATCTCCGCCGGTGCCCGCCGGGTGACGCTGGTGCCGGAGACGGTGGCGGCGGCCATCGGAGCGGGGCTGGATGTGAGCCTTCCGTGCGGCCGGATGGTGGTGAATATCGGCGGCGGCACCACGGATGTGTCGGTGCTGACTCTGCGGGGCGAGGCGGTGTCGGTGTCGGTGCGCACGGCCGGAGACGCGATGGACGAGGCCATTGTGCGGAGCATCCGGGCGGGCTATGGGCTGATCATCAGCCCCACCATGGCGGAGCAGGTGAAGATCGCCGTCGGTTCGGCGGTGGAACCGGAGGAGGGCGTGACGGCGGTGGTCAAGGGGCGGGATTCCCTCACCGGGCTGCCGGCGTCCCGGTCGGTGACGGCGGCGGAGATCCACGAGGCTATGGAGGAATCGCTCCTGCTCATTTTGGACGCGGTGCGCCGGGCGTTGGAGATCACCCCGCCGGAGCTGATCGGCGATGTGCTGGAGAACGGTATCTGCCTGACCGGCGGAATGGCGCGGCTGCGGGGATTGCCGGAGCGGATCCGCCGGGAAACCGGGATCGCGTGCTGCCCGGCGGAGGAGCCGTCTCATTGCGTGGCCATCGGTGCGGGGACGGCGCTGCAATATGCGTCCTCCTTCTCCGAGGTGTACGACCTGAGCGGATTCCAGTATCACCTGTCCGATACTGTGACCGACTGACACAAGAGCCGTCGATTCCTATGGGGTCGGCGGCAGTCCATCGGGGGCGTACAACCCTTGCAACAGCGGGCTTTTGCCTGCGGATCGTCGCAGAAATGATTGAAATTTCATTTTTGAGCACCACAATATATTGTGGTGCTCAAAAAAATATGTGAAAAAGTAAACTATATGTTGACTTTGTGGGCCTGCTGTGCTATTATAGGATACGTCACCGCGCAGAACGCACTGTGCGGAAATTGTGTAGGAGGAAGAGCTGGGCATGAAGATCATCAAGCGGGATGGATCCGAGGTCGTATTTGACCGTGAAAAGATCGCGGCGGCGATTCGGAAAGCCAACGGAAATGTGGAGAAGGATGACCGTCTGACGGAGGAGCAGATCGAGGAGATCACCCATCAGGTGGAGGAATACTGCACCCATATGAAACGGGCGCTGAGCGTGGAGGAGATTCAGGATCAGGTGGAGAACCATCTGATGGCGCTGGGGGCGTATCGCCTGGCCCGGTGCTACATCACCTACCGGTACACCCGGGCGCTGGTGCGGAAATCCAACACCACGGATAAGCAGATCCTCAGCTTGATCGAGTGCAATAACGAAGAGGTCAAGCAGGAGAACGCCAACAAGAATCCCACCGTCAACAGCGTGCAGCGGGACTATATGGCGGGCGAGGTGAGCAAGGATATCACTAAGCGGATTCTGCTGCCTTCGGAGATCGTGGATGCCCACGAGGCGGGGCTGATCCATTTCCATGATGCAGATTACTTTGCCCAGCATATGCATAATTGCGATCTGGTGAATCTGGAGGATATGCTGCAAAACGGTACGGTCATCAGCGGCACCAAGATCGAGCGTCCCCATTCCTTCTCCACCGCCTGCAATATTGCTACACAGATCATCGCTCAGGTGGCGTCCAACCAGTATGGCGGGCAGTCCATCAGTCTCACCCATCTGGCGCCCTTTGTGCAGGTCAGCCGGGATAAGATCCGGGCGGAGATTCTGTCCGATTTGGAGCGGGTCGGGGAGAGCCTGTCGGAGCGCAGTATCGACACGCTGGTGGAGCGCCGCCTGCGGGATGAGATTCGCAAGGGGGTGCAGACCATCCAGTATCAGGTGGTGACGCTCATGACCACCAATGGACAGGCGCCGTTCGTGACGGTGTTTATGTACCTGAACGAGGCCCGCAACGAGCAGGAGAAAAAGGATCTGGCCCTCATCATCGAGGAGACGCTGCTCCAGCGGTATCAGGGCGTCAAGAACGAGGAGGGCGTGTGGGTCACGCCGGCGTTCCCGAAGCTCATCTATGTGCTGGAGGATGATAACATCCGGGAGGGGACCCCTTACTATGAGCTGACCAAGCTGGCGGCGAAGTGCACCGCTCGGCGGATGGTGCCGGATTATATCAGCGAGAAGATCATGCTCCAGAATAAGATTGACAAAAACGGCGAGGGGCATTGTTATACCTGCATGGGCTGCCGCAGCTTCCTGACCCCCTATGTGGACGAGAACGGCAAGCCTAAATACTACGGTCGGTTCAATCAGGGCGTGGTGACGGTCAATCTGGTGGACATCGGTCTGAGCGCCCATAAGGATATGGATAAATTCTGGGAGGTGTTCGATGAGCGCATGGAGCTGTGCCATCGGGCGCTGCAGTGCCGCCATGAGCGGCTCACCGGCACGTTGTCCGATGCCGCCCCCATCCTGTGGCAGTACGGCGCGCTGGCACGGCTGAAAAAAGGCGAGACCATCGACCGATTCCTCCACGGCGGCTATTCCACCTTGTCGCTGGGGTATGCGGGTTTGTGGGAGTGTGTGTACAGCCTCATCGGCAAGAAGCTCACCGAGCCGGAGGGCAAGGAACTGGGCCTGCAGATCATGAAAAAGCTCAATGAGTATACAGCCAAGTGGAAGGCAGCGGAGAATATCGACTATTCTCTCTACGGCACCCCGCTGGAGAGCACCACCTATAAGTTCGCCAAGTGCCTGCAAAAGCGGTTCGGCATCATCGAGGGCGTGACGGATAAGAATTATATTACCAACAGCTACCATGTCCACGTGACCGAGCCCATCGACGCTTTCGATAAGCTGGCGTTGGAATCGGAATTTCAGGCGCTGTCTCCCGGTGGAGCCATCAGCTATGTGGAAGTGCCGAATATGCAGCAGAATCTGGATGCGGTCATGGCGGTGATGCAGTTCATCTATGACCACATCATGTATGCGGAGCTGAATACCAAGAGCGACTATTGTCAGGTGTGCGGCTACGACGGCGAGATCCAGATTGTGGAGCAGGACGGCAAGCTGGTGTGGCAGTGCCCCCATTGCGGCAACACCGATCAGTCGAAGATGAATGTGGCGCGCCGCACCTGCGGGTATATCGGCACCCAGTTCTGGAACCAGGGACGCACCCAGGAGATCAAGGAGCGGGTACTGCATCTGTAAGGAAAATTTGGCGATTTTGCCCTTTGCAATTTGCCGACGGATGTGTTATACTGAACATATTGACGGGTGGCTTGACAGTAGCACGGTCAGGCCACCCGCACTTTTATCGAGGGACAGGAAGGGGAGATACACCTATGAGCAGCACCTATGAAAACGGGCAATACGTCGTATACGGAAAGATAGGCGTCTGCCGGGTGGTGGACTGCCGGCCGATGAATTTCGGTGGGGCCGGGGGCGGGAAATACTTCTTTCTGGCGCCCCAGAGCGACCCGAAGTCGCTGGTGTATGTCCCCTGCGATAATGCCGCTCTGATGGCGCGGATGCGGCCGCTGCTGCAAAAGCAGGAGATCGACGCTCTGTTGGAGGGTGTGACGGACGATCCGGTGGCTTGGATCGAGGAGCGCAACGAGCGCGGCTCCGCTTATCGCCGCATCATGGCCGAGGGGGATCAGCGGCAGATCGTGCGGCTGATCCGCTGCCTGAATCAGAAAAAGCAGGAGCGCATCGAAAACGGAAAAAAGCTGGCCAATTCCGATGAGACGCTGTTGCAGGAATGCATCCGGCTGGTCAATGAGGAGTTTTCGCTGGCGCTGGATATCCCCCGCGCGCAGGTGGGCGAGTACATACGGCAACGACTGTGAGATAGGAGCGGGGGACGGGCTTGTGAGCGAGTCGCAACAGGAGCGGTGCTGTTTCACCGGGTATCGCCCCTATCGGTTTCGGTTCACGCCGGAGGGGCTGCGGCCGGAGCAGGTGCAGCAGGCGCTGGCGGCGCAGATCGGGCGGCTGTATGCCGAGGGGTGCCGCCGATTTATTACGGGAATGTGCGTCGGCGTGGATCTGTGGGCGGCTCAGGCGGTGCTGCGGCTGCGGCAGGAGCACCCGGAGGTGCGGCTGTCGGCGGTGATCCCCTTTGAGGGGCAGGAGGCACGCTGGACGCTGGCGCAGCAGCAGGAATACCGCCGGGTGCGGGATGGCTGCACCGAGGAAACGGTGCTGTATTCCTCGCGGGAGGCGGCCGCCGATGCGGCGGCCTGTTACCGGGGGCGTAATCGCTATATGGTGGAGCAGGCGGGGGTGGTGCTGGCGGTGTTTTCTCACGATACGGCAGACGTTCGCTCCGGCACGGCGGCCACGGTGCGGTATGCCCGCCAGCTGATGCGCCGGGTGGTGTATATTCATCCGCAGACCCTGGCTGTGACGGAGGAAACCGTACAGCAGCTGGGATTGCCGATTTTTTGACAGTTTTATGACAGCCTTTTGACAGGATGAGGAGCGGATACCATGGCATTGCCCGATTTTCCCATTCCGGGGATTCATTTTTTTATGAGCGATAATTCCTTTAGCGGTAGCCTGAAGGGCTTCAATTACTTTATTAAGCCGGTGTTTGTGAAGGATGGCGACGAGGGAACCTCTCATTTTGAGGTATGCACCTGGTACGGGATGCTGTGCCGGGCGCTGAGCGAGATGCAGGCGCAGGCGACGTTTCCGCTGGATACCGACGGCCTGGAGGCGGTCAAAGGATGGCTTGCGGAGCAGAATACGGCCTTTCGGGCAGAAAATGCGGAGAAATGAAAATTTCTTCTTGCATTTTCCGGCGATCTGTGGTATACTACCCACTGTTCCTGCGGGTATAATTCATCGGTAGAATGCGACCTTCCCAAGGTTGATAGGTGGGTTCGACTCCCATTACCCGCTCCA
>ERZ808240.244-NODE-244-length-74451-cov-32.111659_pt1 | contig 74451 bp, 66 predicted proteins | sample MGYA00521084_ERZ808240 | MGnify/ENA primary metagenome ERZ808240 (study PRJEB31516, sample SAMN03275571) | gut metagenome | biome: mammalia-associated habitat; material: feces | host: Papio cynocephalus | place: Kenya | collected 2012-08-06 ...
AAATCAACGCTCTCGATTCTATTGTTTTCTCGGTACTTGCTTGTACTTGTCTTTCAGTATTATCAATGAACTTGTCCCGTTCCTCTCGGAAAGGGATTGCAAAGGTAATCCGTTTTTTTATTTCCGCCAAATATTTTCGATAATTTTTCAATATTATTTTCCCTATATTTGTTCTTGACAAAACCACATAGAGCAATGGATAATTACAAACTGACACTACCTCGTTATGAATCAATGAAATATCGCCGATGTGGACATAGCGGTCTGCTGCTTCCGGAGATATCACTCGGCTTCTGGCACAACTTCGGTGCTGACGCGTCCCGTGACAAATGCCGGGAGATTGTGGAATGTGCGTTTGACAACGGCATCACTTATTTTGACCTTGCCAACAATTATGGCCCTCCTTACGGGGCTGCCGAAAGTCTGTTCGGCGAGATTTTCGAGACCTCGCTGGCGTCGCACCGGGATGAAGTCATTATTGCCACCAAGGCCGGCCATGACATGTGGCCAGGTCCGTATGGTGAATGGGGCTCACGCAAGAACCTGCTTGCCTCGCTTGACCAGAGTCTGCGCAGGATGCGGCTTGATTATGTGGACATATTTTATTCGCACCGCCCGGATCCGCTGACCCCGGTGGAAGAGACCATGCAGGCCCTTGTCGATGCTGTCCGTCAGGGCAAGGCCCTATATGTTGGAATATCGAAATATCCTCCTGAGATGGCGGCCAGGGCTTATGCCTATCTCAGAGAGCAGCACGTCCCATGCCTTGTATACCAAGGACGCTACAATATGATAGACAGGGGAGTCGAGACCTCCATCCTGCCTCAGACCGAAGCGTCCGGAGCCGGTTTTGTGGCCTTTTCACCTCTAGCGCAGGGGCTTCTCACGGGCAAGTACCTTCACGGCATACCGGAAGGCTCCAGGATGACCCGTAGCGGATTCCTGAAGCCTGAGGTGCTGACTCCCGAACTCCTGTCCAGCATCGGAGAGTGGAACAGGGAGGCGGAATCCGAGGGGCTCACTCTTGCCCAGTATGCGCTGCGCTGGATTCTGCGTCGCCCGGAGGTCACGTCGGTCATCATCGGGGCGAGTTCCGTTGAGCAGCTGAAGTCAAACCTTGCTGCGGTCAAGTAGGCGGTATCCGGCGGCTTCCATTATATGGCCCGGCCTTATCCTCTCCTCCCCTTCGAGGTCTGCGATGGTCCGGGCTACTTTTATTATCCTGAACCAGGCTCTGAGGGACATGCCTGTGTTTTCCATGATCTTCTCCATGGCCCGCCGGCATTCCTCGTCCAGTGGACAGTGCCGTTCGGTCTGGCGGTTTGACATCTCGGCATTTGTGCTGATGTCTTCCGCGACGAATCTCTCCGCCTGCCTGCGCCTTGCGGCGCAGACACGATTCGCGACCAGCAGGCTGCTCTCGGCTTTTCCTCTTCGGATGACAGCCTCTGTAGGGACGGGATGCATCCAGACCTGGAGGTCGATCCGGTCCATTATGGGACCTGAAAGTCTGGCAAGGTAGGCTGTCCGCTGGGAGGGTGTGCATCTGCAGCGGTCTCCCTCTCCGTAGTATCCGCATGGGCAGGGATTTGCCGCTGCCACCAGAGTGAACGATGACGGGAACTCAACTTTGTTCTTGAGCCGCGATATGGTCACCTTCCTGTCTTCTATGGGGCCTCGCAGCGACTCCAGCACGCTTTTGGGCATCTGCGGCATCTCGTCGAGAAACAGAACCCCGTTGTCGGCCAGGGTGACTTCTCCGGGGACTATGTTGTCTCCTGCTCCTCCTCCGATGATGGCGGCCATGGATGCGGAATAATGTGGAGAGCGGAAAGGGCGCTGGCGTACCAGTCCGCTGCAGCCCCTGCGCAGTCCGGCCACTGAGTAGATGCGGCTTGTCTCAAGCGACTCTTCGCGGCTCATAGGCGGGAGTATCCCGGCCATTGCCTTGGCAAGGGAGCTTTTGCCGGAGCCTGGCGCTCCTATCATCATTATGTTGTGCCCGCCTGCGGCTGCGATCTCCACGGCTCTTTTTGCGGCTTCCTGACCGATTATGTCAGAGAAATCCACAGCGTTGTCCAAGGAATCGGGCCTGTTTGACGGGCAGAGCCTCTCCACGAGGGAACTTGCAAGAAGTTCTCCGCAGGCCTCTCCCTGCAAGATGCTGAGCGCATCCTTGAGGCGGCGTATGCCGTAGACGGGGATTTCTGTTATCTCGGCCGCTTCAAGTGCCGATTCGGCGGGAAGAATGACGCCTTTCATCCCTGAGTTTGCCGCCAGTTCCACATAAGGCAGGGCACCCTCTATTGGTCTCACGCTGCCGTCCAGCCCGAGTTCTCCCATCATAAGGTAGTCCTCGGCGTGATCGAAGCTGTATTTGCCGGATGATGCCATTATCCCTATCGCGATAGGAAGGTCGTATCCGCTCCCGTTTTTGCGCAGGTCTGCGGGGGCCAGGTTAATGACTATCTTCTTGCCCGGAACTCTGAATCCGAGGGTCTCCATGGCGGTGATTGTCCTCAGGAGACTTTCTTTCACGGCGGCGTCGGCAAGACCGACGAGGTGGATCCCTATCCCATGGTCTATGTCGGTCTCCACTGTGACCAGCACGGCCTGCGTGCCGATACATTTGGCTGCTTTTATCTGTGTCAGCATTGTTTTTCTTATATTTGTCTTTGTTATGCAGCATAAGATCTTGATAAGGTCTCTGTCGGACCTTGATTCGGCGGCAGAAGAATTTCTCCGCAAGACGGAAGGCCGCAACCTTGTGGCGTTCTACGCCCCGATGGGTGCGGGCAAAACCACGTTCATTACCGCAATCTGCCGTGCGCTCGGAGTGCGGGACGATGCGGTGGCCTCCCCTACGTTCGCCATAGTGAACGAGTATCAGGCGGCTTCTGGAGAGCCTGTCTATCACTTTGACTTCTATCGTATCACCAAGGATGCCGAAGCTCTCGACATAGGGCTGTATGACTATCTGGACAGCGGGTGTCTATGCCTGATGGAATGGCCTGAGAATATAGAGAACCTGCTCCCGGAAGAGACTCTGAAAGTCGGCATCTCCGTGCTGGACAGCGGTGAGCGTGTCATTTCATGGGAGGACTGACCCCGGCATAGGCGCGGATTGCGCTGAAGTAGCCGTGCAGATCCACAGTCCGTCGCCTGCCTTTGCAGCAGATCGTATGGCTGTCCCCGGCATCTGGAGTCAGGACGGCATACAGGTCGCTCCCGCCCGTGATGTCCGCGCAGGATGCGGACATCAGGAGATGTCCGGGCAGCCTTTCATGAGGGGACAGGTCTCCATCGGAGCCCCAGATCTCCACCCCACCATCCGTGTCGAGGATAGCGTACCCCGTCTTGCTTCCATGCAGGATGAGGGCGTCTCCGCAGCAGATCTCCCTAAGTGTCTCCGGATCGTCCCCGGTGACAGTGCACGAAGTGTTGTCAGCACCTCCGTAAGACATCCATCCCGAGAGCGTCACCTCACCTGCGTCGCCCCTCCATATCCGCCCTTCCTGGACTATGAACCACAGACAGGAGGCTTCTGCGCTGACGGGATACCCTCCGATTACTTTCAGATCCTGTATGTCGTATCTCCATTCGCATCCGCTGTCTTCAGCCTTGCCGTCCCGGACAAAGTAATATTTTTCGTCCTTGCCGCCACCGTCGCGGTAGCAGAAGCATACCTTTCCTTCGTCTTTATATAATGCTCCATAAGGTCTGTAGGAAGGATCCGCGAGATCTCCGAAGACGGAGCCGTGCTCTCTGCCGAACAGGACTTTCCCGTTGAGCCTCAGGGTGAAGCCGTCGCCGTCGCAATTTTCCGAAAGCGTGTATGTGTCGTCTCCGTCCGGAAGAATGCCCTTGAAAAACTCTTTGCCGTCGAACGTCATGAGCGGCTTGCCGTCACGGGAGAGCGTGGTCTTGCCACCGGAGATGTGTCCGGTGTACAGCCGGGCACCGATTATATGATGGGTGTCCGGGTCCGGACTCACCAGTCCGGAAGATGAGGGAATGCTCAGATATGGTTCGAAATTCCTGTACAGCACCACTTCGAACTCTGCGAGCCCATAGCCGCTGTCCTGATGCCAATCATAACTGTCCGCGAATCTTACCCCTGACATGAATATCAAGGTGTCTTTCTCCGCAGGCTGGTCTATGGTGCCGTCGGAAGGATTACGGGAGTGGCAGTCACTCCTTGATCTGCCGGTGTTGAGCCATTGCTCGCCGGGGATGCAGCCTGCGGCAGCCATTGCCGCCGTGGCAAGTAAAGAAAGATGAAGCGTCTTCATAGCAGTATGGTTTGCTGCAAATGACGGAATAAAAAATGACATCCGGAACAAAAATGCTCCGGATGACGCTACAAATTAAAGTTTCTTATGTCTTTTGAAGTTTTTTATCAGAAATTGAACCGGAGTCCGGCATCGAAGTTGACCATTATGGGCCTGTCTGTCCTGATGCTCTTTGGCTGATCGGAAGGGAAGTAGTACCTGATGCCAGGGTCGATGTAGAGTCCCATGGTCCTTGACAGACTGAATTCGATTCCGAGGCCGCCGCCTACGGAGTACTGGAGTTTCTCCACCTTTTCGTTGCGGATTATGTTCGGCGAAGAGAACAGCGTATACCTGCTCGCGACGCAATACTCCGCCTCTCCGAGTCCGTAGACGTATACTTTCAGCCTCCCCATGTCCAGCAGGTCATAATACAATCCGAGCGGAATCCCGATATAGTGCAGGATGTGGGAGACGTTGCCGGCTTCCTTTATCTCTTCGCCGGTCGCGGAAGACACTCCGCTGTACTTACCGGTGAAGGTCCTGGTGAGAATGGAATAATCCAGCCCGCTTCCGAGCGAGAGCCTTGGGAGCAGGTAGTACCGGACACCCAGTCCCAATGTCAGGGGCACTCCGTAAGTGGATGTGCTGAGTTCTGTGATGCCGGATTCTTTCTCCCCGGGGGCCATCACAGAGTGAGTCCTCGCCAGACGGAAGTCGGAGTCGTTGCCTCCGATGGAACCTTTGGCGTAGACGGACAGCCTGCCGCTGCGGGATGTCCCGCCATTATCGGCCATCGCCATAAGGTCCGCCGGGTCTGCGGATGGCTCCATCTTCTTCCATCTTCCGCTTTTCTTGTACGGCTTCTCGGCTTGGGTTTCCGGGATTGTGCTTCCTGCCGTATCGTCTTCCTGATGTGTGATGCTGTCCGCTTTCTTGATGGCGGATGAGCCCGTGTCCGGATGCTGTAAGCGTGCTGGAGAATCCTTGAGGGCGGCAGCAGCCGCAAAATCAGTGCGGATCTCCGTGACGTCTGCACTTGCAAGAGCTGGACTGTGTGACGGAGCCGGAACCGGAACCCCGTTGCCCATGGTGCCTTTGAAGAAAAGCCCGGCTCCAAGTGCCGCGGCAAAAGCGAGAGAGGCTCCTGCCCACCTTGCCCAGACCGCCTGACGTGTCTTGGAGATGCCGTCGAGCCGGGCGGATATGGCTTTCCAGATGCCGCGAGGCGGTCTCGCCCCGGCATCTTCCAGCATTGACCTCACAAGGAGGTCGAAATCCTTATTCTCGTCTTGCATCCTGACTAATATCTTTCTTTGATCTTTGACTGCAGCAGCACCCTCGCTCTCTGCAACTGTGAGCGTGAGGTGGTCTCAGAGATTCCGAGGGCCTCAGCGATCTCCTTGTGGGAGTATCCTTCAATTACATACATGTTGAAGACCGTGCGGAATCCCGGTGGAAGCGCCGCCACCATCTTCAGAAGGTCATCGCTGCCGATTTTCTGTATCGGTGAGGGATCGCCGCTGGCCATGTTCCATGCGACATCCAGATCCTCCGTGTTCTTCAGGGCGTCTTTCTTCCTGAGACTCATCAGTGCAGTGTTGACAAAGATCCTTCTCGCCCAGCCTTCAAATGATCCCGCCCCCGTGTAGCTGTCCAGCTTGGAGAAGAGGGTCACGAATCCATCCTGGAGTATATCTTCGGCCGAGTCCTTGTCGCCCATGTACCGCAGGCAGACCGCGAACATCTTCCGTGACAGGAGGTCGAAGATGGCTTTTTGGGATCGGCGGTCTCCACGTCTCGCCCCTTCTATCATTTCCGCTTCCCGATTGTCAAGATGCTTCCCGTTTCCGAAAAGTTGCATCGTCAAATCAAATAATACCCACGAAAGTAGCCATTTTTTCCCATAAAATTGCATACTTTTGCGTATGATAAGGAAAGATATGAGAAAGATCGTCACCATTGCATATATAGCGGCGTTGCTGTCCTGCTTCAGCCTCGGTGCCCAGAAGGCGGCTGACAGCGGGCTTTTTCTTGATGCCGCCCGCGAGTACGCCGAGGGCAGGTACCTTCAGGCGCAGGAGAAGTTCCTCGTTCTGCTCGACTCAGCTCCGGATGACGATGCGGTCAACTATTATCTCGGCCTGTGCGAACTCGCTCTTGGAGAGAACGGCAGCGCGACGGAGCATCTTACCCGGGCCACTCAACTCGATTCGACCAATGCCTGGTATTTCAACGCGCTTGCCACCCTGTACAGCAATGAAGGTGACAGAGCTTCGCTGGCCGATGTCTGCGAAAAACTTGTCAAGATGAGTCCGGCTCTGTACAATACCCCCTACACCCTGACGCTGATCGCGGATACCCGTTTCCAGCAGAAGATGGATTCGGTCGCGCTGGCATATTACAATCAGGCCCTAGAACTCGACCCCGACTACGCCCCCGCGGAGCTCGGCAAGATAGAGCTTCTGCGCATGACGGGCAATTACCCCGAATTTTTCGTGACCATGTCCCGCTTTATCGACAACGAAGGTGTCCGCCCCGGCATCAAGAGCGACTATCTCTCAGTGATCGTGGACAATCTGGACTCCAAATTCTGGTGGGTCTGGGGAGAGCAGCTCAAGATTCTTGTGGACAAGTGCCTTAAGATGTACCCCGATGATCTTAAGACACAGGAGCTCAAGATAAAGCTCCTGTCCATAGAGAGCCGCTGGGATGAGGTGCTGGACGCCTGCGGTCGTCTTGCCGAGTCCGCCGCGGGACAGGGCGACAAGGAAATGCAGGTTTTCGCCTATTCATACGAGGGCGACGTGTCATATCAGAACGGGGATGAGAAGCGCGCGTTCAAGGCTTATGAGAAAGCGCTCAAACTCGACCCCGACTATGCACCGGTGCTCAACAATTACGCCTATTATCTCTCCCTGAAAAAGCGCTCCCTGCGCAAGGCCCTGAAGATGAGCCGTCGGGCTGTGGAACTGAATCCAGACAACGCCACATATCTCGACACCTGCGGATGGATTCTGTATCTGATGCGCAAACCGGAAGAGGCCAAGCCTCTTTTCAAGCACGCAATGATATACGGCGGCAAAGAAAGTGCAGTGGTACTGGAGCATTATTCAAAAGTTCTCGAGGCTCTTAGAGAGACGGACCTCGCCTCCTACTACAAGACCCTCTCGGAGCAGAAGTCCTCAAAATGAGACTCTCCAGGCTCATATTGACAGCCCTGCTGGCAGCCCTGCTGCCCTGCGTGGCCATGCATGGTCAAGACACGAAGCGGCAGGAGAGCCGGAAAGCCCAGCTGGAGAAAGAGATAGCGCAGATCCAAAAGCAGCTTCGAGAGAACTCGAAACGGAGCAGCAGCGCCCTGGGGGAGTTGAACCTCATACGCAAGCAGATCTCAAACAGGCGCGAGCTCATCCGGGAGAGCGACCGGGAGATACGTATCCTCTCCGACAGCATTCGTACAGCCCGCATCGAATATGACGGGCTGAAGTCGAGACTCGACACTATGACGGTCTACTACGGACGCCTCATCCGGGGAGCCTACCGCAACCGCGACGCGCGCCTCTGGTATGCTTTCGTCTTCTCGGGCGAAGACTTGGGGCAGGCGGCAAGGAGATACCTGTATTTCAAGAACCTCTCATCGCAGATGAACAGCCAGGCAGCCAAGATAAAGGAACTTCAGGCAGACCTGGAAGCCAGGATGGAATCTCTAGAGGGGATGCGCCTCAGGGCGGAAAGCATCAAGGCCGGCAGGGAAAGGGAACTTGAATCCCTGAAGATCGAGGAGAAGCGTTCCGATACGCTTGTGGCAAGCCTTAAGCGGGACAAGACCAGATACCAGCGCCAACTTGCGACCAAGCGCAAACAGGTGGAAGCCCTCAACAAGGAAATAGAGAAGATAATAGCCCAATACATGGATGAGGGCAAGAACAAGTCTTCCGGAAAAACTCAGGCCAAGTCAACCAAGGCCATCGATTACAAACTCGCGGCTGAGTTCGAGGCCAACAAGGGTAAACTCCCGTGGCCGGCTGACGGGCCTGTTGTCGAGAAGTTCGGCAAACACAACCATCCGGTCTACACCTCGATAGTTATGCCGTTCAACAACGGTATCGGGATCTCTCTGTCCCCCGGAGCAGCGGTGAAAGCAGTGTTCGACGGGGAAGTCAAGAGGGTGATAATGATGCCCGGCTACAACAAGTGCGTGCTGGTCCAGCACGGCAGCTATTTCAGCTTCTACTGCAAACTCGGACAGGTATCGGTCAAGGCTGGAGACAAAGTCAAGACAGGCCAGACCATAGGGCAGGTCGATACGATTGACGGTCAAGCCCTGCTGCATTTCCAGATATGGAAAGAAAAGACCCCGCAGAATCCCGAGGCCTGGCTACGTTCAAGATGAAAAAGAGTTTGTGATCCGGCGTGGCGTCAGCCGGCGACCCAGACCAGGACGTGGCGGTCGAAAGTCATGTACTGAAGATGGAGTTCTTCTTCGAATCCGTCTTTCTGTATGAAAGTCGCTTCGAGTTCTCCCTCTCCGCGCAGCCTGAAGTCATCGACTTCAATCTGCTCGGCGAAATCCACATTGTGCTGTGACATCTTCTTGTAGATGGCTTCCTTGGCGCACCAGTAGATGGCTAGCTGCTCATTGCGCTTGTCCTCGTCGAGGCTTTCAATCTCCTCTTCGGACAGAGCTTTTTTCTCCACGGCGGAGAAGTCCCTGTCGAGGGACTCGCAGTCTATTCCCACCTCTTCGGTATCGTTGAGGATGACAGCTACGTATTTGTCAGTGTGGGTGATGCTTATATTGGTCGCTGAATTCTCGATGTAGGGCTTGCCGTTGTCGTGGTGACTCAGGTAAACTTTCTCCCCGAACATCACGTCAAGAAGAGCCCTGACGGCAAATTTCTGCTTTCTCAGCGATTCGCTTTTTATATAGGATATTTCTTCAAGTTCATCTGCCGGAACTGAAGAGAGTCTGCGAAGTTCTTCTTCGGACTCGGTGATCTTCCATACTCCCAGTTTCGAGTGGTAGTCGTCGTCAAGATCCTGTATTAGATATAGAGCCATAAATATTTTATATCGGCGCAAAGATAATGATTTTTTGTATATTTGTCCCACTTTTAGGAAGTACAATAATATCGATATTATTATGAAATACCTTACTGACGAAAAGTTGCTCATAGTCGGTGCCGGCGGAATGATCGGCTCCAATATGGCACAGACTGCCCTTATGCTCGGGCTCACTCCAAATGTTTGTCTTTATGACATCTTCGAGCCAGGCGTGCACGGCGTGGCCGAGGAGATGTACCACTGCGCATTCGAAGGCGCCAACATCACCTGGACCGTCGATCCGGCTGTGGCTTTCAAGGATGCCAAGTACATCATTTCTTCCGGCGGAGCTCCTCGCAAGGAGGGCATGACCCGCGAGGATCTTCTCAAGGGCAACTGCCAGATCGCCGCGCAGTTCGGTGACTACATCAAGGAGTATTGCCCGGATGTGAAGCACGTGGTGGTCATTTTCAACCCTGCTGATGTGACCGCACTTACGGCACTCATCCATTCAGGGCTGAAGCCGTCGCAGCTCACTTCCCTTGCTGCTCTCGACTCCACCCGTCTCCAGAGCAATCTTGCCAAGGAATTCGGCGTTCAGCAGAGCAAGGTGACCCATGCCTATACTTATGGCGGTCACGGCGAGGCCATGGCTGTGTTCGCAAGCAAGGCCCTCATAGACGGCACGCCGCTTGCCGACAAGCATCTTTCAGCAGAGCGCTGGGCCGAGATCAAGCACGAGACGGTGCAGGGCGGCTCCAACATCATCAAGCTTCGTGGACGCAGCTCATTCCAGAGCCCGGCCTACAATGCCGTCAAGATGATCGAGGCCGCCATGGGCGGAGCCAAGTTCACCTGGCCTGCCGGATGCTATGTCAACTGCGACACCTGCGGCTACAAGAACGTGATGATGGCCATGCCTACAGTGATTGACGCTACCGGAGTACATTTCACCAAGCCGGAAGGCACCGCCGAAGAGATGGCAGAACTTCAGGCTTCTTACGAGCATCTCTGCAAGATGCGTGACGAGATCGTCTCCCTGGGCATCGTCCCTCCGGTAGACGAGTGGAAGAAGTCCAACCCTAATCTGTAGTCTTAGACAGAAGACAAAAATCCCGGGGCTTCAAGCTCCGGGATTTTTTATATGCCAGAGACACTTACAGCCCTTTGCGGAAAGTGTCTATCACATCGGCTGTGAGTCCTGTGGTGGAGAAGCCTCCGTCGTGGTAGAGAGTCTGCATCGTCACATGCTTCGTAAGGTCGGAGAACAGAGTCACGAGGTAGTCGGCGCAGTCGGAGGCGCTGGCGTTGCCCAGAGGGGACATCTTGTCAGCGTATGCAAACATGTCCTGCATGCCCGCGATGCCGCTGCCGGCTGTCGTCAAGGTGGGGGACTGGGACACCGTGTTGATCCGCACGTGCCTGCGCTTGCCGTAAATGACCCCGAAGCTCCTGGCTATGGACTCAAGCAGCGCCTTGGCGTCAGCCATGTCGTTGTATCCCTCGAAAGTGCGTTGCGCCGCGATGTATGTCAGCGCAGCCACAGAGCCCCATTCCTTGAGCGCGTCCTTGCGATAGAGCACGTTGAGCAGCTTGTGGAAGGAGAGGGCCGAGATATCCAGAGTCTTGCCGAAGAAGTCGTAGTTGGTGTCTTCGTAGGGCTTGCCCTTGCGGATGTTGGGGGACATGCCGACGGAGTGCAGCACGAAGTCGAACTGTCCGCCGAAGTGCTCCATGGCCTGGTCTATCAGGGTGTTGAGGTCTTCAAGAGAGGTGGCGTCTGCCGGCACCACGAGCGCTCCGCACTGCTCCGCCAGTTCGTTGATGGTGCCGAGGCGGATGGACACTGGGGTGTTGGTGAGCACCAACTCCGCTCCTTCTTCTTTGGCTTTAAGTGCTGCTTTCCAGGCGATTGACTGGTCGTTGAGGGCACCGAATATTATGCCCTTCTTGCCTTTGAGTAATCCGTATGCCATGATTATTGTTTCTTGAGTTTTTCGTTCGGTACAAGCATGAAAGTGAGCTTGCCCATGCAGCAGACTTTGTCGTTGACAGTAGCCTTGGCTTCCACGAATACAGCCGGGCCCTTGCGGCCTATGAGGCGTGCACGGGTGCAGACAGTGTCTCCTGGGAATACTGAATGTTTGAACTTGACCCCGTCAAGGGCGGCGTAGAATGCCGTGTTCGTCTTGAGCTCTTCGGCCGGGATCAGCAGGAAACTGGCCTGGGCCATCATCTCGCACAGGATGACTCCCGGCACTACAGGGTAACCTGGAAAATGCCCGGTGGTGAAAAACTCGTTGTCGCGGATGGTGTACTTGGAGCAGACGTATTCCCCGTCCCATTCGGACTCGTCCACGAGGAGCATAGGCTCCCTATGCGGCAGAATCTGCTTTATCTCTTCTCTGTTCATTTGTAGAATTTTCGTAAAGACACGCAAACATTATGCCCTCCGAAACCGAGAGAGTTGGAGACAGCTATGTCCAGATTCCGTTTCCGGGCTGTGAGCGGTGTGTAGTCAAGATCGCACTCCGGGTCAGGGGTCGTGAGCCCGAGTGTCGGGGGAACAACCCCGTCCCTGAGTGCCAGGGCCGAGGCTATGAGTTCGGCCGCACCTGTGGCCCCGAACATGTGCCCGGTCATTGATTTTGTGGAACTTATGGATGCCCTGCGGGCGTCCTTCTCGCCGAGGGCAAGTTTGACAGCCTTGGTCTCTGCCGCATCGTTGAGGTGCGTTCCGGTGCCGTGGGCGTTGATGTAGAGGTTCTCACCCTCCTTATATCCCGCCTGCGAGAGTGCGTCCTTGATGGCCCTTGAAGCCGGGATGCCGTCTTGGCGCGGGGCTGTGTAGTGATAGGCGTCGCAGGTGCAGCCGTAGCCGCACACTTCAGCAATTATCTCCGCTCCGCGGGCCATGGCGTGTCCGTATTCTTCGAGCATTAGGAAGGCTGCTCCCTCGGCCATCACGAAGCCGCCGCGGTCCTTGTCGAAGGGGCGGCAGGCTTTGGACGGATCTTCTTCCGTGGTGAGGGCTTTGCAGTTGGCGAATCCTCCTATGGCGAGCGGGTTGAGCACGGCCTCGCTTCCGCCGGTGAGGATGGCGTCTGCGCGTCCATAGCTGATGGCAAGGTAGGCCTCTCCGATGGAGTTGGTGCTAGTGGCGCAGGCTGATACGTGGGTAAGGCACGGGCCCTGAGCGTTGTACCTGATGGCAATGTTGCCTCCCGCGATGTTCGGGATCATCATCGGAATGAAGAGAGGGGAAATCCTGTCCGCTCCTTCTTCCAGAAGCACTTTCGTCTGGGCGATGAAGGTGTTCATGCCTCCGATTCCGGTGCCGGCGTAGACTCCGAATCTCTCCGGCTCAACATTATCTCCGGATACGAGGCCGCTGGACTTCATGACCTGCGATGCGGCTGCGAGGGCGTACTGGCTGTAGAGGTCGTTTTTTCTCTTGTCGGCGCTGCTCAGACCGAAATCTGACGGGTTGAAGTCCTTGATGTTGCCGGCCACGTGTATGGGAAGCCCGTGAAGATCCATTCCTGTGAGCGGTCCGATGCCGCAGCGTCCTGACTTGAGGCTGTCCCAGAATGTGGCGATGTCATTGCCGACCGGGGAGATTACTCCCAGGCCGGTTATGACAACTCTTCTTCCATTATTCATACATGAACCTCCTGATGCTCCCCTTAGGTGTCTTGGAGAACGGTTCGAAGCGGAGTTCGTATGAGCTTACCTGAGAGTATGCGGGGATTTTCTTGTTGAGGGCCACGATGTTGGCGTCCATCACGCTCTTGAGGGCTGCGGCGTCAAGGTCTCCGGTGAGGTTGGCATCCGGGACGATGAGGGCTACGAGTTTGCTGTTGCGTGAGACGATGAGCGACTCGCCTACGTAAGGGAGGGCGTTGAGCACCACCTCGATTTCCTCCGGAAATATGTTCTGCCCGTTGGAGGTGAGTATCATGCTCTTGCAGCGGCCTACGATGAAGACGCTCTTGTCGCTGTCGATGGTGGCGAGGTCGCCAGTCTTGAACCAGCCGTCCTCGGTGAAAGCCGCTTTGGTGGCTGCTTCGTTTTTGTAGTATCCCTTGAATACAACATATCCCCTGATGAGGATTTCTCCCGGGATGTGCGCCGGATCGGCTGAGTTGACCTTGAGCTCAACTCCCTCTTCGGCTACCTCGCCGCATTCCTTGAGTTTGTATCTGCCCAGATGGCCGATGCAGATGGTCGGGGCGGACTCTGTCATGCCGTAGCCGGTTATGAAAGGCACGTTCAGTTTCTTCACCATGAGTTCTTCCAGATGTTCAGGAATTGCGGCTCCGCCTGTGGCGATGATTTCCACGTTGCCGCCAAGGGCCTTCATGAAGATGGTCGCAAGGGCATCGCAGAAGTCAGGGTTGTTCTGGTAGTCCTCAAGTTTCGCCGCACCGCTCTTGCTGTGGATGAACTCTCCGATGGAGTCTTCCAGAAGCTTGGTGAGGATCAGCGGCACGGCGAAGAATACACAAGGCTTGTGTTTCCTGAGGGCGGGTTTGAGGTTTGACGGCACTGGCGGCAGGCAGAGCACGATAAGGTGCAGGCCGAAACAGAGCGGGGCCATCATGTCGAAGACCATTCCGAAGATGTGCGCGTATGGGAGCACGCTGACGTAGCTGTCGCCCCTCCTGTACGGGAAATGGTTCGGGATGAGGTGGATGTTGGCCGAGAGGTTGCGGTTGGTCAGCATCACTCCTTTAGGGTTGCCGGTGGAGCCTGAGGTGTACATGATGGCGGCGAGATCGTCCAGCGAGCCGGTCTCGTAGTGGATGTCTTCAGCTTTGAGTCCGTCCGGGTGGGCTTCGTTGAAGAGGACTTCGCACTTATTGTAGATGTCTGCGAACCCATCGCGGGAGGCGAGGAGGTCGAAACTCTTGGTGTCGACGACTCCGATAAGGTTCGGGAGGGCATCGAAGTTCATCTTGTCGAAGATGCCTTTCTCGGTGTAGAGAAGGCGCGCGTCGGAGTGGTTGACGAGGGCTGTGGTGTCATCAGGGGTGAAACCGTTGAAGATCTGCACTGCGACGAATCCCCCTATCTGGGCGGCCATGAAAACTTTGGCCCAGTTGGAGCTGCTCCTTGCGTTGATGACTATCTTGTCGCCTTTATTGAGCCCGGCCGCTTTCCAGCAGAGCACGAGCCTTTCGATATCGGCAGCGAGTTCGCCGTAGGTGATGCTGCTGCTGTTGAAGTCGTCGAGGGCCGGTTTGTCCCAGCACTGCTTGACTGAATTTTCAAATGTAAGAATGAAATTGTCTTTCTGTTTGAGTTCGTACATTGTGAATGACTTTTTAATTGTTAACTAACGGCGGCGAATGTACGGACAATCGAGATAAATAATCGGACAACGGTCCGGCTTTGTGGCTAAAAACGGCTCATCCGTGGTGAGAAAAGGGTTTTGTGGCGAGTTGCGGATATTTGACAATTTCGCCACAATCGCCTTTCTGCGTGCCTGTGGAGGGGTATGGGAAGCCGAAACCTGCCTTGGCGGGCATCAATCAAAGGTAGAAGTCCTGTGTCAACAGACGGTACTCCTCTGTTTTTACACCTGCCGTTGATAGGGTTAGGAAATCTTCCTTTGCCGCGCTTTTTGTGCTGGAGAATTCCGCTATGACGCGGCGTGCAGTTTTGCTTTCGGTAGTCTTGACGTGCAGCAGGCGGAAAGGGTGCAGTCCGAATGATGCGGCGCATCTTCTCAGGTCGCGCAGTGATTCGGAAGGGATGATCATGGACAGACGGCCGCCCGTGTCGAGCCTGTCGGCTGCGAAAGTCAGGATGTCCCTATATGAAAGCGAGTCCGTGTGGCGCGCCGCGGCCTGTCGGGGGTCGGGATTCTTGAGGGAAGAGTCGTAATAGGGAGGGTTGGAGAATATGAGGTTGAACCTGCCGTCTGGTCTGAATCCCGAGAGGGGAGTGCAGATCGCGGTGAGTCGGTCCGCCCAAGGTGATGACGCAAAGTTGAGGGAGGCTTCTCTGGCTGAGGCCCGGTCGATGTCGATCCCTGTGATCCTGCATCCCTCACTTCGCTGCGCGGCCATGAGGGCTATCACTCCTGTCCCAGTGCCTATGTCGAGGGCTGTCCTGTCTGACGGAAGGATGGTCATCGCGGCGCCGAGCAGGACGGCGTCGGTGCCTACTTTGAGGGATGAATCGTGGTTGCGTACCTCAAAATGGCGGAATCTGAAGATGCCGTCTGCCATTATACGAACATTCCGTCTTTCATCTCAAGCCTGCGGTCGCAAAGCGCTGCGAGCTGGGGGTCGTGGGTGACTATCACTATCGTCTGTCCTATGGTGTCCCTCAGGTCGAAGAATATTTTGTGGATCTCCTGCTTGGTCACGGAGTCGAGATTCCCGGTCGGTTCATCAGCGAAAAGTACGGAAGGGCGGTTTATGATAGCCCTTGCTATGGCTGTGCGCTGCTGCTCGCCGCCGGAGAGTTCGGAGGGCTTGTGCGAGGCCCTGTCTTTCAGCCCGAGGTCGCTGAGCAGCCTCAAGGCTTCCGCTTTGGCCGTGGCGGATGATGTCCCCGCTATCAGTGCCGGTATCATCACGTTTTCGAGTGCGGTGAACTCCGGAAGCAGGTGGTGGGCCTGGAATACGAAGCCGATCTTGCGGCCTCTGAACGACGCGAGGGCATCGCTGCCGAGCCTGAGCACATCCTCGCCGTCTATGATGAGTCTTCCCCTGTCCGGAGTTGACAGTGTGCCGAGTATCTGGAGAAGGGTGGACTTGCCTGTGCCAGAGGCTCCCATTATCGAGACGGTCTCGGCCTTGTCCGCGCAGAAATCAATTCCTTTGAGCACTTCGAGCTGTCCGAAACTCTTGTGTATGTCGTTTGCTTCGATGATCATGTCAGTCCAAAGATAGGCCCAGTTTGGAAAATATCCAAAAACTTGCTGTCAAGGGCCGGAAAATTTTGTTTTTTCGCAAAAGGTCTTTATATTTGCAGTCCCAATCAAGGGAATTCGGGGTGTGGCGCAGTTGGCTAGCGCATCTGGTTTGGGACCAGAGGGTCCTGTGTTCGAGTCACAGTACCCCGACGTTTGAGGACTGGCTTTCGTGGCCGGTCCTTTTTTGTTTATCATGGATAAGGGGAGGCACTACCCAGAGGGGAGCATATACAGGATAGATTATTTCGCCCTGCTGCTTTGCATGGCGGTGGCGCATCTGGTGATAGGCAATCCGTTCTTCGGGGCGGCCGTGTATCTGTTTGCCAATATAGTCAAGGCTTTCCTGCTCTGCAATCTGGCCAGACTCCGGCACCGTGGCGGCAACCATTATTTTTCTTCGTTGCTCATGGCTCTTGTGGCTGTCTGCGGTATGGCGGTGGCTTTTCTTTATCCCCCGCTCATGGGGAGACCTGATGCCAATTATGTCTCGCTGTTCGTGATCTCCTTGATGTTCAGAGATTATCTCTGTTCAAGCCCTGTCCATGCAGATGAGCATAAAGCCTCCCGTTGGGTCTACTTGTCTTTTGTGCAGCTCTGCTTCGATGCCGTGTGCATATATATGCTCTATGGGCGGGTCGCGGACCAGTATCTTCTCCCGTTCTCTGCCGTGGTAGTGTTGACAGGGCTGATCAAACTAGCGTTTCCCGAAAAGAATGTGAGGGTGGACGGTGTCCTTGAGAACAAGTATGAGGAACTTGCGTCGTACAGGCTTTTTGAGGATATGAGCCTGTATTCGACCATTGCCCTCAATGTCGGGGTGATGGTGTTTTTCCTCTTCGTGCTGTTTCCTGTGGGCCCGGGGTTTGATCGGAAGGTCTATCTTGGCCTTTGTGTGTGGCTGATGGGGATTTATCTTGTGCTGTTGGTCTCTTCAGTTCTGCTGAAGCGTAGACTCCCGGGACTTGCGCTTGCCGAGTTTATCCTCGGGGCTCTGACCTGGATTCTCGGGGCGGTGCTGATGTTCCGCGAGGCGGGTCTTGTTGAGCGTATGGTGTGGACTTCCGTCTGGGGGATGGGTATGGCGCTGATTTTTTCTGCCGTCAGGAAGTTCCATCTTGATTTCGAGGCGGTCGGAAGCATCTCGGACGATGGTTTGGACAGGACCAGTCTGGAGATAAGCAACACCATCACCGCCACGGTCGCCTCCATCGTCTCGTCCGGGATAATGCTGCTTCTGATGGCCGTCTATGCGTTTGTCCTCCCGCTCAAACCGGGGATGGAGAGGGTCGGAATCTGGACTTTGCAGATCCCCGTGGCCTTCATGCTGGTGGCGCTGTTTTTCGCTTTCCGTCAGCCACTTGACTACCGCAACCGCGAGAAGCTGATGAAGTTCATCGAGTCTCGCTCCAAGACCGGGCAGATGCGTGAAAACCTCCGGAGCCTTTTTGTCAGCAAATACCGGATGCGCTTCGGAGTCAAGATACTCTGCACTCTCGCGAAACCGTTTTTCCGTCTCAAGGTGTCGGGACGGGATAATCTGCGGCGGGAGGATTACCCGTCGGTCTTCGTATGCAACCACGGATTCATCTACGGGCCCATCTCGGCAGTCATCTATCTTCCGACATATTTCCGTCCCTGGATACATAATGTCATGCTCGACAAGCAGACGGCATACCGAGAAATGTCCAAGTCTCTGGCCTTTCTCAAAAGGGTCATGGGCAAGAGGCTGGGCGGCTGGTTTATATGGCAGCTTACCCGGGCCACCTGCTGGGCGCTCAACTCCTGCAACCCGATCCCTGTCGTGCGCGGCGCGTCCAGAGATGTGATGAGCACGTTCAAAGAGAGTCTGGAAGCGCTGGAGGACGGGGACAACATCCTGATTTTTCCGGAAAAACCGCGCAATCTGCTGAAAGCGGTGCCGGACTCCGAATACAAGGCCGACAATGTCCGTACTTTCTATACCGGATTTGCCCACATAGGGAAGATGTATTTTGACCGCACTGGCAAATCCCTGCTTTTCTATCCGCTTTTCTCGGACCGTGCCACGCGAAGTTTCAGGATCGGAAAGCCGGTGGCCTATGACTCAAGCCTCGAACCGCATGAGAGCAAGCGGGTCCTTGCCGAGCAGCTTCAAGACGGGATGGAGGACCTGATAAGCCACTCTGGATTATAAAAATAATCCGCGGCGGCTTTTTGCAGCCGCAGCGGATCATCTGAAACCCTGAATAGGGGGATTATTTCTTGCGCGCAATCGCCTTCTTGGCTGCCTCGGCGATATGGGCCGCGTCAAGGCCATAGGCCTTCATCAGCTCAGCAGGAGTGCCGGACTGGCCGAAGCGGTCTTTGCCGTTGACAAACTCAAGGGCTGCCGGAGCGGCAGCGGCAAGCACGCCGGCTACAGCCTCACCGAGACCTCCGGCCATGTTGTGCTCCTCGGCCACAACGGCGCAGCCGGTCTTGGCTACGGAAGCGATGATAGTCTTCTCATCAAGAGGCTTGACGGTGGCGACATTGAGCACCTCTGCGCTTATACCCTCAGCTTCAAGAGCTTCAGCGGCCTGAAGAGCCTCCCATACAAGGTGGCCGCAGCAGATGAGCGTCACATCGGTACCTTCATTGAGGTTGTAAATCTTGCCGATCTCGAACGGTTCATCAACGCCTGTGAAGTTAGGTACTGAAGGACGGCCGAAGCGCAGATATACCGGGCCCTCAAACTTGGCGGCGGCGATAGTGGCGTTCTTGGTCTGGTTGTAGTCGCAAGGCACGAGCACTGTCATGCCCGGAAGCGCACGCATAAGGGCGATGTCTTCCATCGTCTGATGGGTAGCGCCGTCCTCCCCGAGGGTGATTCCGGCGTGTGAGGATGCGATCTTCACGTTGGTGTGGCCATAGGCGACTTCCTGACGGAGCTGGTCATAGACGCGTCCTGTCACGAACTCTGCGAATGAACCGATGAAAGGGACCTTGCCGGTAAGGGCGAGACCGGCGGCCACGCCGACCATGTTGGCTTCCGCGATGCCGCACTGGATGAATCTCTCCGGGAACTCTTTCTGGAACGCGCCCATCTTGAGTGAACCCTTGAGGTCTGCCGTAAGAGCAAGCACGCGATCATCTGCGCGTCCTGCAATCACAAGACCCTCACCGAAACCGCTGCGGGTGTCGATTTTTCCTGTATCGATATATTTCTTCATACTAATAATCTCCTAATGTTTCAGGTAACTGCTTGAGAGCCGCCTCGCACTGCTCCGCTGACGGTGCCTTGCCGTGCCATGCGTTGGTGCCGCACATGAAATCGACACCGTAGCCCATCTGGGTCTTGAAAAGAATCATCTTAGGCTTGCCGTCAGCCTTGTGGGCAAGCTTGAATGCGTCGAGGATGCTCTGGTAGTCGTTGCCCTCGGCAATGATGACATCCCAGCCGAAAGCGCCCCATTTTTCACTCAGGTCCTCGACTCCGGTGATGGAAGTGGTCGGGCCGTCGATCTGCTGGCCGTTCCAGTCCGTGAATGCGATGAGGTTGTCCAGCTTGTGGAACTCGGCCCACATGCCGGCTTCCCAGATCTGGCCCTCCTCGCTCTCGCCGTCTCCGCAGAGGCAGTATACGCGGTTGTCGTCACCTGCCATCTTTTTGCCCTGGGCGATGCCCGCAGCCACGGACAGTCCCTGTCCCAGGGAGCCTGAAGGCTGGAAAATGCCCGGAAGCGCATCGGTCACGCAAGGGTGTCCCTGAAGGCGGCTTCCGAACTTGCGGAGCGTACCGAGTTCATGTACAGGGAAATAGCCTGCACGGGCGAGTTCAGCATAGAGCACCGGAGCGAGATGTCCGGCGGAGAGGATGAAAACATCCTGATCCTTGCCGCCGCGAGTCCATGTCTTCGGGTCCTGCTTCATCTCGTTGAAATAAAGAGTCGTCATCACATCCGTGATGCCGAGAGATCCTCCCGGGTGGCCGGACTTGGCCGCAGTCACCATCCTGACGATGTCCCTGCGGACCTGGGAAGAGATCTTTGAAAGTTCTTCGATTGTTGCCATATGATTATGTTGTGTATTAAGTCAGAACATACGGGACACAAAGTTAAGAATAAAAATTGATTTCTTATCTTTGTACCCTATATGGAGATGAAGAACATAAGAAACTTTTGCATCATAGCGCATATTGACCACGGCAAGAGCACCTTGGCCGACAGGTTGCTTGAGCTGACCAGAACCCTCGGAGCCCGTGACATGGAGAATCAGGTCCTTGACGACATGGATCTCGAGAGAGAAAAGGGCATAACCATCAAGAGCCACGCCATCCAGATGGTCCACACCTGCAAGGGGGAGCAGTACAAGCTCAACCTGATCGACACTCCGGGCCATGTGGATTTCTCTTACGAGGTCTCACGCTCCATCGCCTCCTGCGAGGGGGCTTTGCTTGTGGTGGACGCCTCTCAGGGCGTGCAGGCACAGACCATCTCCAACCTTTACATGGCCATCGACCACGGGCTTGAAATCATCCCGGTGCTCAACAAGATAGACATGGAGTCGGCCCAGGTGGAACTCGTCACCGACGAGATCTGCGAACTGATCGGCTGCGACCCGCAGGATGTGTTCAAGGTTTCCGCACGCACCGGAGAAGGCGTCGCCCCGATCCTGGATGCCATAGTGGAGAAGATCCCCGCGCCGCAGGGCGACCCGCAGTCCCCACTCCAGGCCCTGATCTTCGACTCGGTTTTCAACTCGTTCCGCGGGGTCATAGCATATTTTAAAGTCAAGAACGGCTGTATCCGCAAGGGGGACAAGGTGAAGTTCTTCGCCACCGGGATGGAATACGAGGTGGAGGAAGTCGGTCACCTCAAGATGAAGCTCATCCCTTGCGAAGAGGTGGGATGCGGAGATGTGGGATATGTCATCACCGGCATCAAGAGCGCCGCCGAGGTCAAGGTCGGAGACACCATCACCCATGTGGCCCGCCCGTGCAGCGAGGCCATCGCCGGATTCGAGGAAGTGAAGCCGATGGTGTTCGCCGGCATGTACCCGGTGCAGGCCGACAAGTTCGAGGAGTTGCGCTCCGTGCTTGAGAAGTTCCAGCTCAACGATGCCTCGTTCGTCTACGAGCCGGAGAGTTCCCTGGCCCTCGGTTCCGGCTTCCGCTGCGGCTTCCTGGGACTGCTGCACCTTGAAATCGTGCAGGAACGCCTATTCCGTGAATTCGACATGGATGTCATAACCACCGTTCCCAACGTGTCTTACAAGGTTTACACCACGCAAGGGGAGGTAATCGACGTGCACAACCCGTCAGGACTGCCGGCCCAGACCATGATCGATCATATCGAAGAACCGTACATCAGGGCCCAGATCATCTCCAAGTCCGAATTCTTCGGGCCCATCATGAAACTTTGTCTCGACAGGCGCGGCACCCTCATCGGCCAGCACTACATCACCGCCGACAGGGTGGAACTCAGCTACGACATGCCGCTTTCGGAGATCGTCTTTGATTTCTACGACAAGCTCAAGACCATCTCCAAGGGATACGCCTCATTCGACTACCACATCATAGGTTTCCGCCCGGCGAAGCTCGTCAAGCTCGACATCCTCCTCAACGGGGAGCCTGCCGACGCCCTCTCGACCCTCATCCACGAGGACAACGCCTACGACTTCGGGCGCAAGATGTGCCTCAAGCTCAAGGATCTCATACCGCGTCAGCAGTTCGACATCCCGGTACAGGCCGCCATCGGAGCGAAAATCATAGCCCGGGAGACGGTCAAGCAGGTCCGCAAGGACGTGACCGCCAAGTGCTATGGAGGCGATGTGACCCGCAAGCGCAAGCTTCTGGAAAAGCAGAAGGAAGGCAAAAAAAGAATGCGCCAGATCGGCACCGTGCAGGTGCCCCAGAGCGCATTCATGGCTGTCCTGAAACTTGACTCCTAGCGCAAGGCGCGCATGGCGTTCAGCACTGCAAGCACTGTCACACCCACATCGGCGAATACAGCCATCCACATTCCGGCAAGACCGAATCCCGCGAGACAGAGCACGAGCAGCTTGATGCCTATCGCGAATATCGTATTCTCCCGTGCAATCTTTAGGGTGCGTCGCGCCACAGCTATGACCTCCGCTATCTTGGAAGGCTTGTCATCCATCAGAACGACATCCGCAGCTTCGATGGCGGCATCCGATCCCAGACCGCCCATGGCTATGCCCACATCAGCACGAGCAAGGACCGGAGCATCGTTGATGCCGTCCCCGACAAAGGCCGTCTTGCGTCCGGCGGGAGTCTTGGACATTATCTTCTCAAACCATGTCACCTTGTCGGCAGGAAGCAGTTCCGCGTGATACTCGTCAAGTCCAAGAGTCTCCGCCACGCTCTTTGCCACATCCTCGTGATCCCCGGTCAGCATCACCGTCCGCCCGACTCCTTCTGCCTTGAGGTCGGCTATGGCCTGCGCGGCATCGTCCTTGATCCTGTCGGAAATGACCACATGACCGACATACTCCCCGTTGATGGACATGTGGATTATGGTCCCCGGCTTCTCACAAGGATGCCACTTGGCCCCCTCGGCATCCATGAGTTTTGAATTCCCGACACATACCTTTTTGCCGTTCACCAAGGCGCAAACGCCCTGGCCGGCCACTTCAGTGACGTCCTCCACGGAGCAGCCGTCAGCCTCTTTGGGGTAGGCATTGCGCAGCGACATGGCGATAGGGTGGGTAGAGTAGCGCTCGACATGGGCTGCCATGTGCAGAAAGGTGTTTGCATCTATCTTTTCCGGGTGTACCACGTTGACCTCAAAAACGCCCTTTGTGAGGGTGCCGGTCTTGTCAAACACCACCGTCTCCACTGAAGCGAGGGCCTCAAGATAATTGGAACCCTTGACAAGCACGCCTTTGCGGGACGCGGCGCCTATCCCCCCGAAAAACGAGAGCGGCACAGATATTACCAATGCACAAGGGCAGGATACAACGAGGAATGTCAGAGCCCTGTAAAGCCAGGTCGGAAATGTGTCCTGGAAATCTCCGGAGAACAAAGGCGGCAGCAGGGCCAGGAGCACGGCGCCCGCGACCACCACCGGAGTGTAAACCCGGGCGAAACGGGTGATGAAATTCTCGCTGCGCGATTTGTTTGACGACGCATGCTCCACGAGGTCGAGGATGCGCGAGGCCGTGGATTCGCCGAACGGTTTCGTCACCTTGACGGTCAGCACGCCGCTGAGGTTGACGCAGCCGGAGAAGATGTCATCCCCTTTGTGGACCGTGCGCGGCACGCTCTCTCCTGTCAGCGCCACCGTGTCCAGGCTGGAATCCCCTTCAATTATGACCCCGTCCATCGGCACCCTCTCTCCGGGCTTCACCACCACACTCTCCCCGACAGACACGCTGTCCGGGCTGACAGTGAGCACTTTCCCGTCCCGCAGCACATTAGCGGTATCAGGCCGTATGTTCATCAGATGGGAAATCGACTTGCGGCTGCGGCCTTCGGCGATGGACTCGAAGAGTTCCCCGACATTGAAGAAAAGCATCACGAACACAGCCTCCGGAAACTGATTCTCAGCCCCTGGGAGGAAACCTATGGCAAGCGCGCCTATTGTAGCCACGCTCATCAGGAAATCCTCATCAAGCGCCTCAAGTTTCAGAATGCTCTCTCCGGCCTCCTTGAGCACGTCGGCTCCGGCCACAAGGTAAGGCACAAGATACACAAGCAGCAACTGCCAGGTAGGCAGGGAGCAACTGCGCTCAACTATGTAGGCTACGACCAGCAGCAGGGCGGACACTATGATGCGGGCAAGGTCTTTTTTTTGTTCTTTTTCCATTGTGTGTTCATTTTCGGGCTTTTACCCTATGTTTAGGTGGCAAAAGTAGATATTGGCGCAAGGGAGGTCAATCATCATTTGTGGGGATTTTCGTACCTTTGGGGCTGTGTTCGGATTGGAGAAACTTGGCCTTCTCGGCCTTTTCATAGGCAACATACTTGCCGCCACAGTCGTCCCGTTCAGCTCGGACGCCCTTTATATCGCAGTCCTCGCCGCCATCAAGGAGCCGGTGGCCTGCCTTGTCGTGGGTACGCTCGGCAACTGGATCGGCAGTCTTATCACTTATTTCGTGGGACGGATCGGGAAATGGGAATGGCTGGAGAAATGGTTCAAGGTAAAGCCTGAGACCCTCGAAAAGCAGAAGGCAAAGGTGGACAAGTACGGGGTCTGGCTCGCACTGATAGCGTGGGTGCCGATAGTTGGGGATGTCTTCGTACTCGCACTCGGTTTCTACCGCACCCCGCCCGGCTGGACCGCTCTCCTGCTTCTGGTCGGCAAGGCCGTGCGCTTCATCGCATGGACCCTTATCTTCGGTATGTTCTGAGAGGGCTCTACGGCACCGGGTCATAGCCGCTGCCGCCCCAGGGATGGCAGCGCAGGATTCGCCGTAGACTCAGCCAGAATCCCTTGGCCGGCCCGTACTTGCGGAATGCTTCGAGTGCATATTGCGAGCAGGTGGGAGTGAAACGGCATGTGGGAGGGGTGAGCGGGGAGATGCAGATCTGATAGAATTTTATCAGCAGTACAAAAGGCAGCGAAAGCGCCTTTTTCAAAAACGTCCCGGCATTCATGGCCGCCCGCCGTTTTCAAGTCCGTCCGGTTCCGGGCTTTGCGCCGGGGAAACCGGTTCAGAAGAGGCAGCCGGGGGAATGACCGGCACTGAAGCAGAAGCTGCGGCCTTGCTGATTCGTGTGAGCACGGCTGCCACTTCAGAACGCACGGTCTCGTAGTCGGCGATTTCTTTGCCTGACCAGGCGAGAAGAAAATCAACTCCGGATGCGGTAAGAAGTCCTTTTTGTGTGCGATAGGCCTCGCGCATCCGGCGTTTGAGAAGGTTGCGTTTGACGGCCCTTTTGAATGACTTTTTGGAGACGGAGACGACTATATGGCCCGGCCCTTCCTCTCTTGAGCGGAGCCAGCAGTACTTGATATGCCCTATGCTACCCCATCTTCCTTTGGAAATGAGCGCGGAAATCCTGTTTTTCCCGCATAGCCTTTCTTCTTTGGGAAGGGTATTTGCCGGGAGTCCTGGCATTTGTCACTTGGATTTTTCCAGATACAGCTCAAGGGCTCTGCCCACAGACGGTGCTTCCGGTGTCGGGGCCTTGACCTCGATGGTGAATCCGGCGTCTTCCATGGCTTTTACGACTGATTTTCCGAAGGACACGAACTTGATGTCCTCTTGCTTGAAGTCTGGGAAATTCTCATTGAGCGATACCACATCAGACGGATTGTACATCACTATGATGTCGTATGAATGGAGATCCAGTTCGTGAAGATCCTGCGGTACTGCCTTTACCAGCATTCCGAGCGTCCAGTCGAGCCCCGCCGCTTCGAAGAGAGCCGTGATGGTGTCGGCGTTGGAACCTACGGAGGCCGTGATGAGGAACTTCTCTCCCTTGTGTTTGGGCCCTACCAGACCCACGATTGACTGCGGGGTGCCGTCGCCAAAGAAAATCTTGCGTTTACGATATACTATATGTTTCTGAAGATACATGGCCACGGCCTCGGTCGAGCAGAAATATTTCATCGTCTCGGGGACCTTGAAGCGCATCTCGTCACAGAGTTTGAAATATGCGTCGATGGCGAGCCTTGAAGAGAAGACAACGGCAGTGTAGTCCGGAAGATTGATTTTTTCTGTACGGAACTCCTTCGCGGAAAGGGGTTCCATGAGGAAAAAGGGGTGGAAGTCCACTGTCGCGCCGAATTTGCTCTGAAGAGACTCATACGGTGCGAGGTTGGTCGGAGTCTGTTGTGAAATCAGTATCTTCATCTTATGCAATCATAATAGTACCGCGCTCGCCACCACCGCGGCGGCTGGCAGGATTTCAAGTCCGCAAAGATACAAAAATGTCGGCAAAGCGGAGCGCTTGCTTTTCAAAAACTGCCAGGCGCGCATCATCGCCAAAGCGAATGCCAGCCCCGTTAGGGCGATGAAAACAGAACGGGTAACCTCATCGGGGACTGAGAATTGGGGCAGAATCCCGACCATCGGGACTGAGATGGAGACAAGGGCTATGAAATAGTTGTATAGACTGTGCCGCAGGGTCGAGAATGTCTCGCCGCTCATCTTTTTGGGGTGAAGCACCGCGTAGCATAGCGAGCGGAGCAGGAGATACGCGAGAAGAACTCCCAAGATGGCCGCGCTGCTCCACTCCGGAGGTATCTGGCTCCAGAAGCGGGGTCTGAAGAGGTGGCAGCGGTCGGCGGCCAGGCAGAAAGGCAGGGTGTAGACCAGTGCCACCGTATTACGTATCCTTGCGGTGCTGACGTTGTATTCGAGCGATTCGCTTCCCCTCTTCCTGTCCAGGGCGTAAAGCAGCGTCGGGACCAGCCGGATGATGTCTTTGAGGTAGATGAGTACCAGAGCGACTGCCAGCACTATGGCTATCCTGTTGGTCAGCAGGTCGTTCCAACTGACCGAAGACTGAAATTCCGGCAGAGGGGTGGTGGACATCTCAAGTTCTCCCCGCCTGAACAGATCGTCCTGGAGCATCAGTTGCCGCGTTTGGCATTGTATCCCATCGATGTGAGCAGCGCGACCACTTTGTCACGCAGATCACCTTGGATGGTGATCTCACCGTCCTTGGCGGTGCCGCCCACTCCGCAGCGTGTCTTGAGAGTCTTCGCAAGAACTGAAAGGTCATCCGATGTACCGATGAACCCTTCCACCAGGGTGACCTGCTTGCCGGCCCGCTGGCGGCGGTCGATGCGGACGATAAGCCTCTGCTTCCCCGGCTCAAGGGTGGCCGCCTCCGCCTTCTGTTCCGTCTGATATTGAAAGTCGGGATTGGTGGAATATACCACCCCGAGCCGTTTTTTCCAGTCCTGCTCTGCCATTTGGGATATTTTTTGCAAAGATAACGAATTTGGATGTATCTTTGTAGGTTATGAATCAGAAGAAGTTCACATTGTGGCACAGGATAAGTGCTCTGGTTGCCCTGCTGGTGTCGGCCGTCACCTACCTGCTCACCATCGAACCGTCCGCCTCGTTCTGGGATTGCGGCGAGTTTATAGCATCATCATACAAGCTTGAGGTGGGGCACCCTCCTGGAAACCCGATGTTCCAGCTGATCGCCCGTTTCTTCACCATGTTCGGGGACAACATGCATGCCGCCGTGCTGGTCAATGCCATGAGCGCATTGTGTTCAGCTCTGACCATCTTCTTCCTTTATCTCACGATAGTGTGGTTCGTCAGGCGTATGATAAAGCCTGCCGCAGACGGGTCCTACACCGTCCCGCAGGTCACTGCCATCATAGGTTCAGGGCTCGTGGGCTCGCTTGCCTACTGCTTCTCCGATACTTTCTGGTTCTCGGCTGTCGAGGGTGAGGTTTATGCGATGTCGTCCCTGTTTACTGCGGCCGTGTTCTGGCTCATGACGATATGGTACGACCGTGCTGACCGTCCAAACTCTCTCAAGTGGGTGGTGCTCATAGCTTTCCTGATGGGGTTGAGCATCGGGGTGCACCTTCTCAACTTGCTGATGATCCCGGCACTGGTGTTCATGTACTATTATCGTATAAGGGAAGAGCGGCCGTACAGTTTCAAGGAACTGCTGAAGATTTTCATTGTCGGGGTGGTGATCCTGGCCCTTGTGCTCTATATCATCATTCCTTGGCTCCCGAAGCTTGCGGCGTACACCGACCTTCTCTTTGTCAACGTGTTCGGCCTGCCGTACAACAGCGGGGCCGCGTTCTTCATCGTAGCCCTGCTCGCCCTGTGCTTCTGGGGGCTGTTCGTGACTCTCAAGAAGCAGAAGCGCTTCCTCAACACCGCGCTGCTCTGTTTTACCACCATCATAATAGGGTTCTCGGTATTCAGCATAGACATTATCCGATCCTGTGCCAAGACCCCGACCAACGAGTACCAGCCGGACAATGCGTTCACGCTAGTCCGTTATCTTTCCCGCGAGCAGTACGGATCGACCCCGCTCCTTTATGGACAGTATTACGACGCCCCGTTCGAACTCAAGACTTCGAAGTACTGGGCTCCGCTGGACGGGAAGTACAAGAAAGTGGACGGGCCGGTGGATGCCAAGTACCTGTCTGAGGGCAAGATGCTTTTCCCGAGGATGTGGAGTTCAAGCCCGGACGGACGCTATGAGGAGTTCTACGAGTACTACACAGACGGCAAAGGAACCAAGCTGCCGGGCAGCACTCACCGCAAGCCGACGATGGGTGCGAACCTGCACTATTTCTTTGACTATCAGATGAACTGGATGTACTGGCGCTACTTCATGTGGAATTTCGTCGGCCGCCAGAATCAGGTGCACGCCCCTAATCCGGGAGACATATTCCACGGCAACTGGGAGAGCGGCGTGAAGTTCATCGACGAGTTCCGGCTCGGAGACCAGAGCGATGCCCCGGCAGTGCTCGCAGAGGATAAGGGCAAGAACCACTACTATTTCCTGCCTCTGCTACTCGGGCTGCTCGGCCTTTTCTTCCAGTTCGACCGTGACAAGAGGGGCTGCTGGCTCAACTTCCTGATGTTCTTCATGACAGGCATCGCCATCGTGATATATCTCAACCAGCCTCCTTATCAGGTGCGCGAAAGGGACTATGCCTACGCCGGCTCGTTCTATTTCTTCTGTGTCTGGATAGGCATGGCCGTCGCCGCGATATACAGCCTTCTGGAGAAAGCCCTCAAGGGCAAGGGAGGCGTGGCCGTGTCCGCTTTGACGACTGTGGCCTGTCTCTGCGTGCCGGTGCTCATGGCCGCGCAGAACTGGGATGACCATGACAGGTCCAACCGTCGCACTGCTGTGGAGATGGCCACGAACTACCTCAATTCAGTGGGGGAGAACGGCATCCTGGTTACCCACGGGGACAACGACACCTTCCCTCTCTGGTATGCCCAGGAAGTTGAGAACGTCCGCCCGGATGTCCGTATATGCAACACCTCGCTGCTCGGCACCGACTGGCACATCGACCAGATGAAGTGGGCGGTCAACGAATCAGCTCCGCTCGCGCTTTCTGTCGGGCAGGACCAATACCTTTACGGCACCAATGAGTACGTCCCGGTCTACGACACGCGCAACGAGGTCACCAGCATCGCCGATGTGATGGCCCTGTTCCGCAACCCGAAGGTCAAGGCCCCGATGACGAGCGGGCGCAGGGTGGACTACATCGCCTCCCGCAAGATCTCCATCCCGGTCAACCGGGAAAACGTGATCCGCTCCGGCATCCTCGATGCCAAGTACGCCTCACAGATCCCGGATTCCATCATCATCACCATTCCTAAGGACAAGGACATGCTCACCAAGCCGGAACTCTTCATGCTCGATCTCCTCTCCTGCTACCAGTGGGACAGGCCGATCAATCTTCTTAGCATGGGAGGGGACATCAATATAGGTATAAAGGAATACCTTGAATACGAGGGATATTCATTCAAACTGATACCTATAAAGAACAAGACAACCACCACCGTGGCCGGTTTTGTGGATACAGATGAACTTTACCGCAAGATGACACAGGTCTACAAGTGGGATGCCGTGGCCGCCGGAGACTATTTTATTGATTACCAGAACCAGTACACCCACATGGGAGTGCTGTCCCTGCGCGGAATGTTCGTCACTTCGGCCAATGCATTCATCAAGGCCGGGGAAACTGACAGGGCCATGGAGATGCTGGACAAGTGCCGGACTGTCACCCGCGACTTCCCTCTGGAAGGAGTGCCTGTAGGGTTCTCGGGCAACGACTATATGGTCATCAGCATGGTTGAGGACTACTACAAACTCGGTGCAGCCGACAAGGCCCGCGAACTCGGGGAGGAGATGGCGGAGCAACTCTTGATATCGGCCAACTTCTACAGCCGCTTCTACTCTTATGCCAAGGAGGATTTTGAACTTATAGGCAACTATATCTACTTCCTTGCCGAGGTAATGGAGAAAGGAGGGGACAGGACCCTTGCCACGCAGTTGAAAGACAGCTTCATGGCGATGCTCGGAGTGTCTCCGGAAGAGAGCAGGGGTTAGCGTTTAAGGCGCACAACCACAGAGAGCGGGAGAGCTTTTCCGAACCGGTCGGTGAGGGCAAGCTCTCCCGATTCTATTTCCGCATCTTTCTCCAGTCCGAAAGCCTGCTTTACCACAGTCTCCCCGAGAAGCGGAGAGAAGCCGTTGGAGTAGAGGTTGAGGACGAGGTAGCTGTCGCGTGGGGAAAGTATGGAGTTGATGCTTTCCATCATCTCGAAGAGGCACTCGTCGAGTTTCCACTTCTCCCCGTCAGGGCCGTGTCCGTAGGCCGGAGGATCCATGATGATCCCGTCATAGACATTGCCGCGGCGCTCTTCTCTCTTGGTGAATTTCATCGCGTCCTCCACTATCCAGCGGATCCCGTCGAGCCCGGAGGCTTCCATGTTGCCCCTCGCCCATGTGACAACCTGCCGTACGGAGTCCAGGTGGGTCACGTCGGCACCTGCGGCCTTGGCTGCGAGCGAGGCGGCTCCCGTGTAGGCGAAGAGGTTGAGTACCTTTGGCTTGCGCCCGTTTTCGGCGAGGCTGCGGGTCTGGCGGTAGATATACTCCCAATTCGGGGCCTGCTCGGGGAAGACCCCGACATGTTTGAATGATGTGAGCCCCAGACGGAGTGAGAATTCCGGCCCTCCAGAGGAACCCGCGTAGCGTATGTACCACTGGTCTTCGCTGCGTTTGAGCCTTTCCCAGGTGCCGCTGTCCTCCTTGCCGGCCTTGCCGAATCCTGCTCCGGGGCGGAAGCGGGTGTGCGCGGCCCTTTCCCATTCCTTGCCGCTCATGGATTTGGTCCACAGAGCCTTAGGCTCGGGACGTATCAGCATATAGGGGCCGAATCTCTCGAGCTTTTCTCCATCGCCGGAGTCCACCAGCTCGTAGTCTTTCCAGAATGTTCCAGGGTATTCTATCATAGCGGGTGCAAAGATATGGAGAAAATTGCTAAATTTGCAGAATTGAGATTAATATCATTTCTATATGCAACAGCACATTGACTCTTATGATTTTAAGGGGAAGAAGGCCCTGGTCAGGGTCGACTTCAACGTCCCTCTCAACGACAAGTTCGAAATCACCGATGACACCCGCATCCGTGCAGCCATCCCGACCTTGAAGAAGGTTCTCGCAGGCGGCGGATCCCTCATCATCATGTCCCATCTCGGCCGTCCGAAGGGGGTGGATGCGAAGTTCTCCCTCAAGCACATCGTGGATCATGTCTCAGAGTGCCTCGGAGTGCCTGTGAAATTCGCCCCTGACTGCATGAAGGCCCAGGCTGAGGCTGAGGCTCTCAAGCCGGGCGAGGTCCTGCTTCTTGAGAACCTGCGTTTCTACGCCGAGGAGGAGGGTAAGCCTCGCGGACTTGCCGATGACGCCACCGACGAGGAGAAGAAGGCAGCCAAAGCTGCCGTGAAGGAGAGCCAGAAGGAGTTCGTCAAGACTCTTGCATCTTACGGAGACTGCTACATTAATGACGCGTTCGGTACGGCTCACCGCGCCCACGCTTCTACCGCTCTCATCGCCAAGTATTTCCCGAACGACAAGATGTTCGGTTACCTTATGCTCGGTGAGATCAAGGCCATCGACAATGTGCTCAAGAACGCCAAGCGTCCTTTCACCGCCATCATCGGCGGATCCAAGGTGTCATCAAAACTTGCCGTACTTGAGAACCTCCTTGATAAGGTGGACAACCTCATAATCGGCGGCGGCATGGGCTACACATTCATCAAGGCCGAGGGCGGCAAGATCGGCAATTCCCTCCACGAGGACGATCTCATCCCGCAGGCTCTCGAGATACTTGCCAAGGCCAAGGAGAAGGGCGTGAAGATTTCCCTTTCAGTACAGACCCTTGTGGCCGATGATTTCAGCAACGATGCCAACACCAAGATCGTGCCTTCGCACGAGATTCCTGACGGATGGGAGGGTATGGACGCTGGCCCTGAGTCCCTCGCAAACTGGAAGAAGATCATCCTCGACTCCAAGACTGTCCTCTGGAACGGCCCTGTGGGAGTGTTCGAGATGGAGAAGTTCGCCGGCGGCACCCTGCAGATCGCGGAGGATCTCGCTGAGGCCACTGCCAAGGGGGCTTACACCCTCGTGGGCGGAGGCGACTCTGTGGCTGCCGTGACCCGCATGGGCTATGCCGACAAGGTAAGCTATGTCTCTACCGGCGGCGGGGCCATGCTTGAGGCTCTTGAAGGCAAGGTGCTCCCGGGCATCGCCGCTATCGAAGAATAACCGCTATAACCCAGATAAGCTTTGTCCGTCCGGCCAGCAAGGTCGGGCGGATTTTTTGTGCGAAAATGACTATATTTGCGCCAAATGCTTTGTTATGCTTGATCTGCTTTTCGTGCATTGGCACGTCGATCCTGTCCTGATCCATATCGGCAGCCTCCAGATAAGGTGGTATTCGCTCCTGTTCGTGTCCGGTTTCGTGATAGGCTGGTATCTTTTCAGGTGGTTTTTCCGCCGGGAGGGTGTGGACCAGAAGCTCATGGACCCGCTTCTCTACACGCTGCTGATCGCCACCATCGTCGGCGCGCGTCTGGGGCATTGCCTTTTCTATCAGCCTGACTATTATCTCGGCTCATGGAAAGGTTTTCTTGAGATCTTCATGCCCTGGAAAGGTGGACTCGCGAGCCATGGCGGGGCCATTGCACTGCTCTTCGCAATGTGGTGGTATTCGGCCCATTATGGAAAGAGGAACGGTTTTGATTTCATGTGGATAATGGACAGGCTCTGCATCACGGTTGCATTTGCCGGCTGCATGATCCGTATGGGAAACCTTTTCAACTCCGAGATATACGGTGATGTGACCGGTCTGCCGTGGGGTTTCATCTTTGACCTTAGGGGCGAGACGGAGCCCAAGCATCCGACCCAGATTTATGAGGCTCTTTCTTACTTGCTGCTCGGCCTGATTCTGGTGTGGGTGTACAAGTATAAGCTTGACAAGGTGTACAGGGGCTTTTTCTTCGGGGTGTTCCTCATAGGCTGCTTCGGGATGCGTTTCCTCATCGAATTCATCAAGGAGCCGCAGGTAGGTTTCGAGCAGGGGATGGCCCTCAACATGGGGCAGCTGCTCTCGATTCCGTTCGTGCTTGCAGGCATCGGTATTCTCGTCTGGTCGTATGTTCACCATGAGCCTGCGGCGGTGAGCGGTACGGCAAAAAAGAAGTAGCAGAACTTCATACCTATATTATAATGGATGGCACGGATTTGGTATTATCCGTGCCTGCGTTATTTTAGTGTATGAAGAAGTTAGTATTGTTTTCGTTAGTGGCGCTGACAGTCAGCGGCTTGGCATCGGCGCAGGAGCCGCTTCAGCCGTCCGATACTCTTCCGGCGCCGAAACTCATCTCTCTCGAGCAGGCTCTCCAGATCGCTGTAAGCGAGAACGCCTCTGTCAAAGTGGCGGACATGGAGGTTGAGCGCAGCGGGTATGAGCGCAAAGGCACTTATGCTTCCCTTTTCCCACAGGTGGACGGTACGGCAAACTACCAGCGTACCATCAAGAAGCAGGTGATGTACATGGACTTCGACATGTCTTCCATGGGGGGAGGCTCGGGGTCTGAAGGATCTGGAAGTTCCGGTGAATCAAGCGGCTCCGGGGCCATGACTTCAGGCGGCGGAATAGAAGTCGGCCGTTGGAACACATGGTCAGCCGGGGTTTCAGCCTCCATGCCTCTGGTGAATGCCCAGCTCTGGGAGAGCATCAGGGTAAGCGGACAGAGCGTGGAACTCGCAGTGGAGAAAGCACGCAGCTCCCGTCTGGAGACTGTCAACCAGGTCAAGCAGGCATATTTCTCCTGCCTCCTTGCCAAAGAGGCGTTCAAGGTTTACAAGTCCGTCTATGAGAACGCGCTCGAGAATCTTGAGCAGACTCAGCGCAAATACAATGCTCAGCGTGCTTCCGATCTCGATCTGGCCCGCGCCAAGACAACTCTTGCCAACGCCATCCCTAATGTCTATGACGCGGAGAGTTCCGTCGTCCTGTCACTTTGGCAGCTCAAGGCGGTGATGGGTGTAAGTCTCGATGAGAATATCGATGTCTCCGGTTCTCTTGCAGACTACGCCGACACGATGCTCTACGACATCAAGGCCTCGGAGGATCTGTCTCTGGACAACAACTCAACTATGCGTCAGCTCTCCATCCAGGCGGAGCAGCTCGCCTCGACGGTGAAGATGCAGCAGTACGCCTATCTTCCTACCCTCGCGCTGTCATTCTCGTACAGCATGAACGCCATGACCAATGACTTCAATTTCAGCGAGTACAAGTGGTCTCCTTATTCCATGGTGGGATTGAGTCTCCAGATTCCTATATTCTCCGGCGGCAAGCGCTACAATGCCGTGCGCTCCGCCAAGGTCCAGAGCGCTGAACTCACTGTGCAGCGCGAGAATACCGAACGTCAGTTGAGAATCTCCATCCGCCAGTATCTTAATCAGATGGAGACGGCGATGAAAAGCTACAGCTCCGCACAGAGCGCCCTCGAATCGGCCACCAAGGCATACGACATCGCGCAGCGCTCATATAATGTGGGGCGCAGCACCCTGACGGATCTCAATGATGCCCAGCTCGCACTAACGCAGGCCAGCCTGACGCTGTCGCAGGCAGTATATAATTTCGTCACAGCCAAGGCCAACCTTGAGGGGACTCTCGGTGCCGATTTCATAGACGAAGACGGAAAAGTCCAATTGAATAAAACATATAACAATGAATAATAAACTGATAATTGGTATGGCGCTGGCTGCGGCTGTCTGCAGTTGTGCCGGCAACAAGGGAGGCCAGAAGGCGCAGCAGACCGTCGCCGAGAAGACGCCGGTAGTCTCAGTGGTCACGGCCACGAAGCAGGTGGTGCCGCAGGAAGAGGTGTACTCTTCCACCGTGCAGGCCAATGTGGTCAACAATATCGCCCCTCAGAGCGGCAACCGTATCGTCAAGCTGAATGTAGAGGTCGGTGACTTTGTATCTGCCGGACAGGTGCTTGCCGAGATGGACAGGGTGCAGCTGGACCAGGCCGCCCTCAAACTCAAGAACGATGAGGTCGAACTTGCCCGTGTCAAGGCTCTTCTCGGTGAGGGCGGAATTTCCCAGTCAGACTACGATGCCCTTGAACTTGCATACAACGTCTCCAAGTCCAGCTATCAGAACCTTCTTGACAACACCATCCTCCGGGCTCCTGTGAGCGGTGTAATCTCTGCGCGCAACTACGACCGCGGGGACATGTATGCCATGTCATCCCCTATTTACGTGGTGCAGCAGATTACTCCGGTCAAACTTCTTGTAGGCGTGTCCGAGTCCGATTACAGCAAGGTCAAGAAAGGTGACAAGGTAAGCATCACTGCGGATGCCCTTCCTGGCAAGACCTTTACGGGAAATGTATCACGCGTGTACCCGGTGATTGATCCATCTACACATACGGTAAAGGTGGAGATACTCATCCCTAACGCCGACAGGCTTGTCCGTCCGGGAATGTATGCCCGTGTCACTGTCAATATGGGCGACCGCAACAGCGTTGTCGTGCCGGATGCGGCTGTGGTGAAGCAGCAGGGCTCAGGCCAGAGGCAGGTGTATGTCCTCAAGGATGACGGTACCGTAGATTTGAAACTCGTGACGCCGGGTCGCCATTTCGGCTCCAATTATGAGATCCTTTTCGGTCTTGAAGACGGAGAGAAGGTGGTCACCGAGGGGCAGTCCGCCCTCAGGTCCGGCATTAAAGTGGAGGTGGCGAAATGAGCATTTACCGTTCGGCCGTCAACAAGCCGGTAACCACTGCGCTGGTCTTCATCGCGTTCGCGGTGCTCGGATTCTTCTCCGTGAGCAGGACCTCCATCGCGCAGTATCCGGAATTTGACGCAAACACCATAATGGTGATGTCCTCATATCAGGGCGCCAATGCCCAGGACATCGAGACCAACCTTACAAAGGTTCTGGAAAACGCCCTCAATGGCGTGGAGGACCTTAAGGAACTCAATTCCCAGTCCAAGGAGAACATCTCCCTGCTGACTCTCACATTCGAATACGGCACTGACATAGAGGACGCTACCAACAATGTCCGTGACAAGTTGGACATGGTGAACTCCTCACTTCCGGACGGGGCTACAACCCCTGTCATATTCAAGTTCAGCGCGGACGATATGCCTATCATGATGCTCTCCGCCACGGCGGACGAGAGTCTCGAAGGACTAGACAAGATCCTGGACGACAAGGTCTCAACCCCTCTGGCCCGTGTCAAAGGAGTGGGAACGGTGTCTGTCAGCGGTGCGCCTTCACGTGAGATCCAGGTCTACTGCGACCCGGTCAAACTCCAGGCTTACAACCTCAGCATCAGCACCATATCTTCCATCATCGCTGCCGAGAACCGCAATATGCCTTCCGGCAACATCGACATTGGTTCCGAGACCTACACCCTGCGTGTGCAGAAGGAGTTTACGGATCCTTCCGAACTGCTCGATGTTGTGGTCGGCTCAAAGGACGGTGACGTGGTGTACCTCAGGGATGTCGCCACCATCTATGACGGCGGTGAGGAGCGCGAGCAGGAGTCCTACACCAACGGTCAGCGTGCAGCCCGTATCGTCATCCAGAAGCAGTCCGGTGCCAATACTGTCAATGTGATCCGCAACGTCAAGAAGCAGCTGGCAAAGATACAGCCGACTCTGCCTGCCGACATCAACATCGTGACATTCGTTGACGGCTCCACCGAGATCATCAACACCATCAAGACCCTCTTCGAGACCATCATAATCACTTTCCTCGTCGTTGGATTTGTGGTGTTCATATTCCTGGGCAACTGGAAGTCCACGGTCATAATCGTGCTTTCCATCCCTATTGCCCTTCTGGCATCCCTCATCTATCTGTATGCTACAGGCAATACGCTCAACATCATATCCATGTCGGCGCTGGCGATAGCGATAGGTATGGTGGTCGATGATTCCATAGTGGTGCTTGAAAATGTTTCGACCCACATCTCACGAGGCGAGAAGCCGAAGGAAGCCGCGGTACACGGCACATCCGAGGTGGGAATCTCAGTAGTCGCCTCGACTTTGACGATGCTCTGCGTCTTCCTGCCTCTCACCATGATCAGCGGTATGGCCGGTATCATGTTCCGCCAGCTCGGCTGGATCGTCAGCATCATCATGATCGTCTCCACTACGGCGGCCCTCACATTCGTGCCTATGCTCTGCTCTCGCTGGCTCAAGCCTAATGTGCAGCACGGCAAGGCCTACAATGTGGTCTTCATCCCGATCAACAAGTTCCTTGACAAGATCTCCCGTGGTTATGCGCATGTCATCCACTGGGCGACGAAGCGTCGCAAGACGGTGATTTTCACCTTTGCGGGAGTATTCGTGCTCGCAATGGTGCTGCTGGTGCCGGGTCTTAAGACCGAGTACTTCCCTCATAGTGACTCCGACCGTCTCTCCGTGACTGTGGAACTCCCTATGGGTACGGCCCAGCAGGTCACCAGCGGCTTCTATGACAAGATTTACGATGAGATCAAGGCCGCTGTGCCTGAAGCGCACATCATAAACGGCACCTTCGGGCAGGCCGACTCCGACAATACTTTCGCCTCCATGCAGAGCAATGGTACCCACTTGATTTCCATGAACATCAACATCGGTACCAGCAGCACACGTGAGCGCAGTTCAGCCGACCTCGCCGATGTCGTCAGAGGCATCCTCAACTCCCACCCTGAAATCCGCAGGGCCCTCGTGACCGAGGGCGGCGGCGGAATGGGCGGAGCAACATCCATCAAGGTGGAGGTCTACGGCTACAGTTTCGACAATACCGACCTTGTGGCTCGCCAGCTCCAGTCCGGGATGCTCAAGGATCCGGCCTTTACCCAGGTCACCCTGAGCCGAGACGAGTATACTCCTGAGTTCCAGATGAACTTCGATCGTACCAAGCTCGCCCTCAACGGCTTGACTTCCACTACAGCTGCCACCGCGTTCAGCTCTGCGATGAGCGGGTCCGTGGCTTCATATTACCGCGAGGACGGAGACGAGTACAAGATCCGTGTGCGCTATGCTCCGGAGTTCCGCACCAGCGTAGAGGATCTGGAGAATATCCTTGTCACAAACACCGCCGGGCAGCAGATCCGGATGAAGGACCTCGGGCAGGTAGTGGAGACGCTAGTGCCTCCTACCATCGAGAGAAAAGACCGTGAGAGGCTCATCACCGTCACCGGCATCGTGGCTCAAGGCGCCGCCCTCAGCGATGCCGTGGCTGCGGCGAACAAGGTCATCTCCGAGACCACCATGCCGACAGGGATCTCCACGGTCATCGCCGGAGATTATGAGGATCAGCAGGACATGTTCTCCGACCTGCTCGTGCTGATTGTCCTCATGGTTATCCTCGTCTACATGGTGATGGCTTCACAGTTCGAGTCATTCATGGCACCGTTCGTGATCATGTTCTCTGTTCCGTTCGCCCTTGTGGGCGTGCTGCTCGGCCTGCGTATCACAGGTACCGCGCTCGGCGTGATGGCTATGATCGGTATCATCATCTTGATCGGTGTCGTGGTGAAAAACGGTATCGTGTTGATTGACTATACGATACTTTGCCGTGAGAGGGGAATGAACATCCGCGACGCCTCCACCACGGCAGCCAAGAGCCGACTCAGGCCTATTCTCATGACGACCCTCACCACCGTGCTCGGTATGGTGCCGATGGCGGTCGGTACAGGTGAAGGTTCTGAGATGTGGCGTTCTCTGGGTGTGACCGTGTGCTGGGGTCTTACGATTTCGACGCTTGTCACCCTCGTGCTCATCCCTACAGTATATTGTGCATTCGCAAGCAGGCAAGAAAGGAGGAAAAAACAATGAAAGCAATGTTCATAGTCTACAATCAGGCCTACAACGAGGAGATCGTCGAGGCTCTGGCAGCCCTCGGGCAGCGCGGTTACACACGCTGGCAGGACATCCAGGGCAAGGGAGGCTTCAACGGCATCCCGCATCTGGGCAGCCATGCCTGGCCGGAGATGAACCATGCGGTCCTGACAATGGTCCCGGATGAGAAAGTCGAGCCGATACTCTCCTGTCTCAAGGAGAAGGACAAGGCTTCTCCGGACCTGGGCCTCAGGGCTTTCGTCTGGGGTATTGAAACTTTCTATTAAATTCTTAACTTTGTATCCGCCGCTCATTGTAGAACGGCGGATTTTTAAATTATTACAACTATGGCAAAAGTAGTAAATGACGCTAACATCGCGGAGATCCTCTCTTCTCCGAAGCCGGTTCTGATAGATTTCTGGGCCACCTGGTGCGGTCCTTGCCGTGTCCTCTCTCCGACTGTGGACGAGGTCGCCGCTGAATATGAAGGCCGTGCGGTCGTGGCCAAATGCAACGTTGACGACTGCGAAGACATCTCTATGAGGTATGGTATCCGCAACATCCCGACACTTCTCTTCTTCAAGAACGGGGAACTTGTGGACAGGACTGTGGGTGTCGTGTCAAAACAGGAGATAACTCAAAGAATCGAAAAACTGATTTAACAAAATGAAAAAGATCCTAATCATCGCGGCCACCTTGCTTGCAGCATGGTCCGCCAACGCACAGGTCGGCATCATTGCCGGTCTCACATCATCAGCCACCGATGTGGAGTCAGCATACGCTGACGTGAAGAATGTCAGCCAGTATCATGTCGGGCTTACTTACAAACTCGGGCTCGGCAACCTTCTCGCCATCCAGCCTTCAATCATCTACAACATGAAAGGCACCAAGTTCGGCGAGATCGCCGGTGTCAAGGATGTCGCTGTGGACTACAAGACCGGGTACATCGAAGTTCCTGTACAGGTTCAAGCCGGCATCGGCATAGGTTCACTTGTACGTGCCTATGGCTTCGTGGAGCCGTTTATCGGCTACGCTGTAAAGAACGAGGTCAAGATTGAGAACCTCGATGAAGTCAGCAACTCATGGGACAATGTCAAGAACAAACTTGAATATGGCGTCAGCCTCGGTGTAGGCGCTGAAGTGCTGAGCCACGTGCAGGTGTCTGTCAAGTATTTCTGGAATCTTGGAGATGTCTACGGACAGTCCATCAACATCGGATCCGTTTCCAAGGAGATTTCCTCAAGCAAGTGCAACGGCATAGCCGCCTCAGTTGCTTTCCTCTTCTAAGCAGGAATATATGTCAGAAAAAAAGGCGGTCTTCTTCTGTTCCGCCAGTCACGACATAAAGGCCGAATACAATCAAGCTGCACGGGAAATCGTCCGTGCGGCTTGTTTGTCTGGATATGACATAGTGTCGGGCGGTACCATCAAGGGGACGATGGGCGTGATTTGTGACGAGGCTTCCCGCTATGATGTCGAGGTGATTGGTGCCGTCCCGAGGTTCATGAAAGGGTTGGAGCATCCGGCCCTGACTGAGTGCATCTGGACGGACAGGATGTCGGAGCGTAAGGATGCGATGCGGGAGGGGACTTGCCTTGCCATAGCCCTGCCTGGCGGAATCGGCACTCTCGATGAGCTTGCCGAGACATTCTGCCTGGCGAAGATGGGTCTTTACAAGGGCAGGGTCATCGTCTTCAATGTGGACGGCTTCTACCAGCCTTTCAGGGAGCAGCTGGAGAAGTATGTGCGTGAAGGCTTCATGGATGCCTCGGCGATGTCCCTGATCAGTTTTCCCCAGACGGTCGAAGAAGTCAAGGCGCTGCTGTGAACATAAGCGGAATCATATCGTTGCTTGGAGAGGATTGGACGCGGATGCGCGAACTGATCCTTGAGGAACTGCATTCTGACGTCGTCCTGCTCGAGGGTGTCAATTCACGGGTGCTCTCCCATTCCGGCAAGATGCTGCGTCCGCTCATCTGTCTGCTTGTCGCCAAGGCTCTAGGGCAGCCGAACGATGACAGCCTGCACTATGCGGCCGCTTCTGAACTTCTGCACAATGCCACTCTGATGCACGATGACGTGGCGGATGAGAGCAGCGAGCGCCGTGGGATGCCGACAGTTTCGGCATTGCTCGGGCCTTCCGCCGCAGTGCTGGTGGGAGACTACTGGCTGGCGAGGGCTGTTGAGGCTGTGTTTGCCACCCATCGTTTCGCTAAGGTGGTCAAGCTTTTCTCCCGTACTCTCACGGATTTGGCGGAGGGGGAGATGTATCAGCTTGAGAAGGCTTCTGCGGCTGATACGACAGAGACTGATTACTTCAGGATCATAAGGTGCAAGACGGCTTCTCTTTTTGTGGCTGCCGCCGAGTCCGGGGCCTGTTCTGTGGACGCGCCGGAGGAGCAGCAGGAGGCTGCAAGGAATTATGCGCTTGCTCTCGGTACGGCATTCCAGATAAAGGACGACATTCTTGACTATGCCGGTACCGGCGAACTCGGAAAGCCGGTGGGGGTTGACCTGCGTGAGCGGAAGATCACCCTCCCTCTCATCGGGGCGCTGTCCGCCCTTGAGGATGAATCGCAGATGCGCTCTGAGATCCTCCAGATACGCGAGCACCCGGAATATTGTGCCAGACTGCATGATTTCGTGGTCGCAAACGGCGGGATCGAGTATGCCGCTGTGAGACTCACGGAGTACATTGACAAGGCCGTGGACGCACTTCAGGCTTTCCCTTATTCCCCGGCCCGGGATGCTCTGGCTGAAATAGCACGTTTCAACGCGTTCAGACAGATATGAGGTTCGCGCAGCTGCATGGCAACGAAGATGTCGTCAAGGCACTTGTCGGGATGGTCGATTCCGGGAGGGTGCCGCATGCGATAATGTTCCAGGAGGATGACGGGGGCGGTGCTTTCCCGCTGTGCATCGCGTTCCTGCAATATCTTTATTGTGAGCACCGGGGCGGCGGGGATTCCTGCGGTGTGTGCCCCGCCTGCAACAAGATATCGAAATTCATCCATCCGGACGTGCACTTCGTATATCCGACAGCCGCCTCCACCATCTCTCTCCAGTACATCGCGCAGTTCAGGCAGTTGTCTGTTTCTAATCCTTATTTTACTGAGTCTCAGCTTTCTTCGGCTCTCGGAATCGAGGGTAAAAATTCCCTTATAGCCGTCAGTGAGGCCAAGCATCTGCTTGAGACCCTGTCGCTGAGCGCCCTTGAGAGCGGCTACCGGTCGGTGCTGATATATCTTCCTGAGAAGATGAATGCCGATGCGGCCAACCGCCTGCTCAAGATCATAGAGGAGCCGCCGCTTCAGACCCAGTTTCTCCTGATTACACATCATTCCGAGAGAGTGCTCCAGACCATATCCTCGCGATGTCAGCAGATCCGTGTAAGACCGGCGGGCGCGGCTGACAGTGCAGCCGCATTCGCCTCCCCTGAACTGTTTTCCGCCCTTATGGATGCGCTCATGCGCCGTGATCTGCTTGCCGCCCTTGATGCGGGCGAGGCTATAGCCGCGCTGCCGTCCCGGGAAACTGCCAAGTCATTTTGTAAATTTGCATCATACCAGCTCCGCTTCATATTCCTTGCCCAGCAGGGCCTCGGCTCGTTGGGAGCAGGCGGTGAGGATGTTCTCAAGTGGGCTTCCGCCGTTCCCAAGACGTTCCCGCGGGCTGCACTTGCCGTCCTGGACAAGACCAGCTTCATGATAGACCGCAATGTCAATGCGCGCCTGCTGTTTACGGATATGGTGGACAGACTTTTCAAGTTAATATGAACGATATCAGAGAATCCATACATTTCGACTGCTCCAGGGGCTGTGTCGTGACCCGCGACGCCGAGTCCGGAGATGTCTCCTGCACCTATCGCGCCGGCTGCTGCAAGCTAGGTGATTATAACTGGCTGAAAGACGCGCAGGACGGCTCCTGCAAGGATCTTTTCGAGGTGCGCTTCAAGAATACCCGTAAAGGCATATATATCAATGACTCCCCGCAGAATGTGCGTCTCGGCGATCTCGTGATGGTCGAGGCCACGACCGGGTTGGATCTTGGTATTGTGACGCTTGAGGGCCCGATAGTCGGGCGGCAGATGAAGTGCAAGGGTATAGACCCGAAGACGGCTGTGTTTAAAAAAATCTACCGCAAGGCCCGTCAGACAGACATTGAGCGCTGGCAGGAGGCGATAGCCCGAGAGCAGGAGACCATGATCAAGGCCCGCAGCATCGCAGCCGAGATGGGATTGGAGATGAAGATAGGTGATGTGGAATTCCAGGGGGACGGCACCAAGGCCATATTCTACTACATAGCCGACGGACGCGTGGATTTCCGCCAGCTCATCAAGGCATTCGCAGAGGAGTTCCATATCAGGATAGAGATGAAGCAGATCGGGGCACGTCAGGAAGCAGGGCTGATAGGCGGACTTGGCGTATGCGGCCGGGAGCTGTGCTGTGCCAACTACATCTCGTCCTTCCAGAGCATCTCCACGGCGGCAGCCCGTTGCCAGGACCTTTCGCTCAACCCACAGAAACTTGCAGGTCAGTGCGGAAAGCTCAAATGCTGCCTCAACTATGAGGTGGCGACCTACCTCGATGCCCAGTCCCGTATTCCTAAAGTGAGCGAACCGCTTGATTTCCAGGATGGACCGGCCTACCTCCGAAAGACGGACATACTCAAGGAGGTGATGTATTTTTCATACGACAAGACTTCCGATGCGCAGCTCTATCCGCTCGCGGCCTCGGAGGTGCGCGAGATAATAAAGATGAACCGCAACGGCGTCAAGCCGGAGTCCCTCAAGAGCGAGCCGGAGCCTGCGGCTCCTGAGTTCGTGACGGCAGTAGGGGATGACAGCATCAGCCGTTTCGACGCGCCGCGCCGCCGCAAGGGCGGAAAGGGCCGCGGGGGCAACCGTGGCGGCAGGCAGCAGTCTCAAGATACGGCAAAACAGGGGACTGCCCCGCAGGCGAGACAGGCGTCCGGTGACCGTCCGCGTCAAGACAGGCCTCGTCAAGGCAGTGGTCGTCCGCGTCAAGACGCAAGGCCGAAACAAAATGGTGGCAACCGACCGCGTTCGAACGCCCAGAATCCTGAGGGCGGGGAAAAATGAGGGCGTTGATCCCGTTTATCAGTTGTCTGCTGCTGGCAGCCTGTGCCAGACCGGTCCAGACCGAAAAATTCATCCGTGCGGACAGGGCGGAGAACGGTGTGTACTCGTTTCCCGTTGACATGGACGATTCCCTGGCTACGTATGATTTCTGGTTCTACAGCAGGCTTGCTGCCGGGCGGAAGGGCAATCTTGAACTCCGTGTGAGCTGGACGGCCCCGTCTGGTCGCAGCCTCTATGAGACTGTGTATATGGGGGCGCTGGACAGCCGGGGGGAGCGGGAGCTGTATAGGAGCGGCATCGTGCCGGCGGAGTACGGGGAATGGAGGGTCAATGTGCGCCCGATTGATCCGGGAAAGGATTTTCTCGGACTTGGGCTTATATGCAGAAGAAACGATGGGGCACGATAAACTCAGGAAATTTGCGGAGAACGAGACTTTCTCCTGTCTTCTCCAGCCTTCTTCGCGGGAGCTTCTTGCGGATGGCTTTTTCAATCTCAAGGATCATCCGATAAAGGGGCATTGGAGGGAGAAGATGTTCCCCGGCGGTGCTCCGGATGCGCCGCTGGTGCTGGAGCTCGGCTGCGGCAAGGGGGAGTATACGGTTGATCTTGCTCTGCGCAATCCCGCTTCCGACTATGTCGGTGTGGATATCAAGGGTGCGCGCCTGTGGAAGGGGGCCGGCAGGGTCACGCGCGAGCATATCGGCAATGCTGCGTTCTTGCGCACCAGAGTGGAGTTTATCACAGCCTTTTTTGCCCCGGGGGAAGTGTCGGAAATCTGGTTGACTTTCTCTGATCCCCAGTTTCGCAGTGAAAATTCGCGTCTTACTTCGCCTCTTTTCCTTGAGCGCTACCGTTCTATGCTGAAGCCCGGGGGTGTGGTGCGTCTCAAGACGGATTCAATGTTCCTGCACCGCTATACCCGTGCGGTGTGCGAGGCCAATTCGTTGAAGATCCTCTCATGCACTGAGGATCTGTATGGGGCGGAAGATCCGCTGATAGAGCCGGAAGTGCGTGAGGTTCAGACCTTTTATGAGAAAATGTTCCGCGAGCAGGGCTACGATATCACCTATCTCTCGTTTGTGATCGACCATGACGGGTCTTTTGTCTCTCCGCGCGATCCGGAGGATTTCGACTCCGCCTACTGGCGCTCCATCGAGGGGCCGCGCCTTCTGTTCGGTCACGACTCCGCCGAGACCCGCCGCCAGAAGCTGAAGACCGCCCAGAAGGAGTAGCTTTCTACATGTCTTTTGACAGCCAGTTGCCGATAGAGATGACGTTGATGGTATAGCCGTTTTGTTCAATTGTCTCGTTTTGGTTCCAGGTGATTATTTGGAGGTTGCTGTTTTTCAACTCGCTAGCGCACTCAATAATCGCATCGATTTCCCGTTTCCGGGTTCCTTTTCCTGACATGTCGTAACATACCTGGATCAGGCCTTGTGTCGTAATGCCTTTCCTGTATACGAAATCTACCTCTTTTTCATTTCTTGATCGATAATAGAACAATTCGTTTTTCTTGAGGTCGTATCCTCTTTTGAGCAGTTCTGTGAAAACCATGTTCTCAAGCAGCCGTCCACGGTTGGGTGACAGTTCGAAGGCTCGGGCGTATATGAAGCCGGTGTCAATTACATAACATTTCCTGTCAGCCTTGTTCATGAGTTTGAATTTGCTGTTGAAACGGGGCAGAAACTGGAATAAGTAGGTGTTGCTCAAAAACCTACAGTAGTTTTGAACTGTCGTAACGCTTTTCATGTCAAGTTCCCCTGCAAGTGAGGAGGCGCTGAATGCATTGGTGAAGTTTGCAAGGAGCCAATTGGCAATGCTATATAAGTCGTCAACTTTCCTTATATTGTATCTCCTCACGAGATCTTTGACAATTGTTGAATCATATAGGCTTGAAAGGTACCCTTGCGTAACTTGTGGAGTGAGGGCGACTTCTGGATACCCTCCGTAGTTGAGATATCTTTCGTATACGGCATAGTCAGTGAGGCTCTCATTTCCTGCTCCAGTTATGTGCTCCAGATATTCGCGTGCCGAGAACGGGTAAATTCTTATTTCGAGGAAACGCCCTGAAAGAACGGAGGCTATGTCATCGGACAGCAAATTGGCATTAGATCCCGTTATGACCAGATTCATGCCCCTCCTGTACAATTTCTCTACCCAGAGGCTCCATCCGTTGAGATTCTGTACTTCGTCAAGAAGCAGATACTCGTATCCTGGATATATTTCATCCAACAGGTCTTCAACCGTGTCTTCTGAAAAGCCTGAAAGCAGAGTGTTGTCGTCAAAATTCAGATATGCAAACTTCTTTCCTTTGAGCATCTGCACGGCAAGAGAAGACTTGCCTGCCCTTCGGGGGCCTGTTATCAGTTTGATAAGTTTGCTGGGTAAATATGAGGTCGCCATCCCATTGGCAACTCTTTCCAGATATTCCATGCTGAGAAGTTTGTCTCTCTCTGCTTTTTGTTTGAGAATGGCATTTTTCATTTAGTAGAATTTTTGTAATGGACAAAATTAGGCTTTTTTATCCATTATACAAAGTTTTTTGGATAATGGGATTGTCATGATGGCAAGAGCTCTTGTGTGATCCGGATTCTTTTCCTATTCTTGCAAAAATAATTTTTTTAAAAAACGTGTATGCGTGAATGGTATGGCGAATCTTCCGAGTAAAATACTGTCTCTGTCCGCGCTCGACCTTTCAGACCCGTCGTGCACATTCGTCGGCAATCCGGCTCTTAAATCAAGTTACACCTGGTCAGCCAACATCAGGACCAAATACAATGACCGCAAAAAGAAAAGAACCTTCACTGCACGTGCCAATGGCTCCGTGAGGCAGAACCCTATGGCAAGCCTTATATGGTATGATGCTGCCGGTCAAAGATTCAGCCGTCCTGTGAGCATGGACACCCCACAGACAAGCATATCTGCAAGTCTGACAGCGACAACGCCTCTGGATGGAGCAGCCAAGTGGATGTTTGACATAAGCCCATCCTTCTCCGGTCAGTTTGCCCAGAGTCTGTCCGTCGGTTCTGTTTATTCCGGGGACATCACATACGAAGCTTTGTCCGGATGGCTTGAGGACAGCGCCGTGATTGAAAAATCAGATCTCGTCAATTGCAACTATGGGGTCAGTCTTGGCCTGCAGGGCAGTTTCTCTTCTGTCAGCCTGCAAGCCAAAGCTGATTGGAACTACCGCGACTACCGCTGGGCAGAAGAATCTCTGCTTAACAGGCAAGTGCACGACGGTTCGTTCAAATTCGAGGTGCTCTATCGCCCCGGAGCCGGATGGGAGATGCAAGGCAAAGCGGAACAGCTTGTGTATCTGGGTTATCCTGGGGGGCTTACGAGGCCGGAAACAATCCTGAGCCTACGCGTTGCCAAGAAAATAGGACCGGTCAACGTCAGCCTGAGCGGAGCGGATTTGCTTGACTCGCGTGGGGCGTTCTCGTATCGCCCGGGCCCGACGATGACCGAGTACACGCATTCCGTCCATTTCGGCCGCACCGTGATGATCGGCATCGCTCTGGACTTCGGCAAGTTCTCGGCCACGAAAGCCGCCAAGGCGAATATAGCCGCAAGCGGGATGCTGATGAATTAGACTTCCACCCAATGGATGCGGGCACCGCTGCGCTCCATGCCCCGGAACCAGGTCATCTGGCGTTTGGCGAACTGGTGGATGGCGATGGCGAGTCTCTCACGCATCTGCCCGTAGCTGAGCTGGCCCAGAAGATAGAGTGTGACGAACTTGTACTCAAGCCCGTAGGAAATGAGAGTTTCTGCCGGCACTCCGCTGTCCAGCAGGCCCTGTATCTCCTCCACCATTCCCTCTTTGAGACGGGCGTCCAGCCGGCGGTCTATCCTTTCGTTGCGCACCTCGCGTGAGACGAGGGTCCCGATGAAGTAAGGATGCCTCGGCAGGCCCTCGGCCCGGGACGCTCCGCGTTCCGCGCTCAAAGCCGACTTGCTGGAGAAGTCGTAGCCGGCGGTGACGGCGTTGATGTACATTCCCGTGCCGCCGCACAGTATGGGCACCATGTTCCTGGAGCGGATGTCCGCCCAGACGCGGCGGAAGTCCTGCTGAAACTGGAATACGTTGTATTGCGCCCCGGCGGGAAGGATATCTATAAGATGATATGGGACATCCCCGTATTCGGATAGATCCTTGCCCGTGCCTATGTCCATACCTTTATATACTTGCCGGGAGTCGGCGGAGATGATCTCTGCACCGTCTATTACAGGCGCGTCAGTCATCCTCCCCGGGCAGCCCTCGAAGAGCCCGAGGGCCGCGCAGGCGTTGATCTCGTTTGCAAGCTGCACTGCATAACGCGTCTTGCCTGAGGCTGTGGGCCCGAGCACGACTATCAAGTCCACCTGTCCGTCGAGATACTCGCGGGCAAGCGCGCCGAAGTCAATCTCCTCCGGCTCCGGGAGCTCGGCTATGACAGGCTTGCGCTGGGGCATGTCGGCTATTCCCTTTCGAGTTCGCGCCGGATGTCCTTCTCCTTGATGCTGGCGCGCTTGTCGTATTCTTTCTTTCCCTTGGCGAGGGCGATGTGGACCTTGGCGTAGCCGTTGTCGGAGATGTAGACTCTTGTGGCCACTATTGTCAGGCCCTTGGTCTTGACGGCCTGGGCGAGGTGACGGAGTTCGCGGGCGGTGAGCAGCAGTTTGCGGTCACGCATCGGCTCATGGCTGCTCCAGGCCGAGGCCCAGAAGTAGGTGGCGATGTTCATCCCGCGCAGGTAGAGTTCTCCGCCGGAGAAGTAGCAGTAGGCGTCCTGGAGCGATGCCTTGCCGGCGCGGATGGACTTTATCTCAGTGCCCACTAGCACTATCCCGGCATCGTACTGCTCCAGGAACTCGTACTCGAAGGAGGCCTTCTTGTTGTTTATGTTGACCTTGGGGGCCTTGTCCCGTTTCATAGCCCGAACTCTTTTTTGATGCGCTCCACGCTGTCAAGCTTCTCCCATCCAAAGAACTGCATGCCGTCCTTGACGTAAGGTTCGCGCCCGAAGTGGCCGTAGGCCGCACAAGGTTCGTAGATAGGGTTCTTGAGTTGGAAACGCTCTATTATGGCAGCCGGCCGCAGGTCGAAGAGAGCCGGAATCCTGCTGGCTATGAATGCATCGGCATCCTGTCCGGAATGTCCCGGGATGGAGGCTGTGCCGTATGTGTCCACGAAGATGCTGACCGGCTCGGCCACGCCGATGGCGTATGAGACCTGCACAAGGCACTCTTTGGCGATTCCCGCCGCCACGAGGTTCTTGGCGATGTGCCTTGCGGCGTAGGCTGCGGAACGGTCCACCTTGGATGGGTCCTTGCCGGAGAACGCGCCGCCGCCGTGGGCCCCTCGTCCGCCGTATGTGTCAACTATGATTTTGCGTCCGGTGAGCCCGGTGTCCCCGGCAGGGCCGCCGATGACGAACTTGCCGGTAGGGTTGACATGGAGGATGAACTTGCCGTCGAAGAGACGGGCCGTCTTCTTCGGGAGGGAGGCTATGAGTCTCGGGATCACGATGTTGCGCACATCTTTCTCGATGCGGTCGTGCATCTGCTCATCGGAGCCGAACTCATCGTGCTGGGTACTCAATACAATGGTATGCACGCGCAGCGGCTTGTGCTTCTCCGAGAACTCCACGGTGAACTGGGACTTGGCGTCCGGGCGGAGGTAAGGCATGAGCTCCGGCTCGTTGTGCCGGATGTCGGAGAGGACGAGGAGCAGCTTGTGGGCAAGTGAGAGTGCGAGAGGCATGTACTCTTCAGTGTCGATGCTGGCGTAGCCGAACATCATGCCCTGATCCCCGGCGCCCTGGTCGAGCGGCTCGGAGCGGACTACGCCGCGGTTGATGTCCGCGCTCTGCTCGTGGATGGTGGAGATGATGCCGCAGGAGGAGGCGTCGAAGCCGTATTCGGCCTTGGTATAGCCGATCTTCCTGATGACGCGGCGTGCTACTGCCGGGATGTCCACGTAGGCGTCTTCGCTGCGCACTTCACCGCCCACGACCACGAGGCCTGCGGTGCAGAAAGTCTCGCACGCGACTTTGGCCTCCTTGTCCTGGCGGAGGAATTCATCGAGGATTGCATCTGAAATCTGGTCAGCGACCTTGTCGGGATGACCTTCGGAGACTGACTCCGATGTGAAAAGGTAGTTCATTTTTAGCATTTTTTAATACGAGGTTGCAAGCATACAAATCTTTCCTCGTAGTTTTTCGGCTGCAAATATAACAATAAATTAACATATCCCAGCCCGAAAAGTTTGGCCGATTGCCGGGGAAACACTACCTTTGCGCCGTTTTTCAGTAGTGATGAATAGAAGAAATCGAAATACTTATAAATTCGTATATTTGTACGAGGAAAATCTATCACTTTATTATTATAAAACGGTATGAAACAAACAATCAAAAGCCTTTTGCTGTCTTTTGCGGCAATGCTTTTCGTTATCTCGGCTTCGGCCCAGGTAACTACCTCATCCCTGAACGGTAAGGTTACCGATTCCAGGGGAGAGTCTCTACCGGGCGCGGCCGTGGTCGCAGTCCACACGCCTTCAGGTACACAGTACCATGCGATTGTCAACGCTGAAGGCCGTTATTTCATCAACGGTATGCGTGCCGGCGGTCCTTACACCGTAGAGGTGAGCTGCCTCGGATACCAGACCGTGACTTTCACCGACATCACTCTCCAGCTCGGTGAGCCTGCGCAGCTCGACGCCTATCTCAACGACGACAAGGAGATGCTCTCCGAGGCCATCGTGGTCTCTTCTGCAGCTTCCAAGTTCGCAATCGAGAAGACCGGCGCCTCAACCAACATCAACAGCCGCCAGATCACAGCTCTTCCTACTGTGAGCAGGAGCCTTACCGATCTCACCCGTCTTTCTCCTTACGGAGGCGACGGCATGACTTTCAGCGGCTCAGACGGACGTACGGCCAATGTCACCGTGGACGGTGCCGACTTCAACAATAACTTCGGACTCAGCTCTGGTCTCCCTGGCGGCGGCAATCCTATTTCCATCGAGGCCATCCAGGAGGCGCAGGTTGTGATATCCCCTTACGATGTCCGCCAGACCAACTTCATCGGAGGTGGTATGAATATGGTGACCAAGTCCGGTACCAACACTTTCAGGGGATCCGCCTACGTATATCATAACAACGAGAACATGCGCGGCAACACTGTCGCCGGTCAAGAGATAGCCGGCGCCCGTGATACAGACCGCAGCACCACCTACGGCTTCACCCTCGGCGGACCTATCGTCAAGAACAAGCTCTTCTTCTTCGTCAACGCAGAGTACACGACCTCTCCTTCTGTGGCAGTGCGCTGGAGGGCTTCCGAGGACGGTGTGGGTGATGAGACCAAGTATCTCTCTTACGCTTCAGTAGCTGATATGGAGAGGGTCTCAGAATTCGTCAAGGAGAAATACGGCTACGACACAGGTTCATTCACCGATTTCCCTTCCGATGAAAGCAACCAGAAGATCCTCGCCCGCATCGACTGGAACATCAATGACAACAACAAGCTGGCCCTGCGTTACAACTACACCAACAACACCTACTGGCAGGCGCCTAACGCATCTTCAATGGACGGCGGTACCCGTTCTGCTTATGGACGTACCTCCCTCTATTCAATGTCTTATGCGAACTCCATGTACTCGATGAACAATCTTGTGCATACCGCGTCCCTTGACCTCAACAGCAAGATTTCCGACAGGCTCAGCAACCAGTTCCTCGCCACCTTCTCAAAACTTGACGATGTCCGCGGCACCAACTCCGACGAGTTCCCGTTCATCGACATCCAGGACGGCAGCGGCAACAATGTGCAGTACATCGCCCTCGGATACGAGCTCTTCACCAAGAACAACGCCGTGCACAACACCGTGGTCAACATCAAGGACGACCTCACATACTACTATGGCAACCACAAGATTATGGGCGGTGTGAGCTACGAGTACCAGATGGCCGACAACGCCTACATGCGCAATGGTACCGGTTACTACCGCTACGCCAGCGTAGATGACTTCATCAACGGTGCTGCTCCTGAGGTTGTCTGCCTCACCTACGGCTACGATGGCGAGACCAATCCTGCAGCCCGCGTAAGGTTTAACAAGCTCGGCGCATACGTCCAGGATGACTGGAGCGTGACCCCGAACTTCAAACTCACCGCAGGTCTCCGTCTCGACGGTCTCTTCTTCGACAACTCAGACCTGATGACCAACAACGCCATCCTTGGTCTCACCTACTACGACAGCAAGGGCAATGAGCGCCATATCGACACCGGCACCTGGCCGAAGGGCAGGGTGACCGTATCCCCTCGTATCGGCTTCAACTGGGATGTCTTCGGCAACAAAGTTCTCAAGGTGCGTGGCGGTACAGGCTTCTTCTCAGGCCGTCTGCCTCTCGTGTTCTTCACCAACATGCCGACCAACTCCGGTATGGTGCAGTATGCTGCCCAGCTTAACGCCAAGAGTGTTGATATGAACCAGTTTGCCGGCGGTCTCGTTACAGACGCCAACGGCAAGGCTACCACTGCCGCCCTCTACGACAAGCTCATCTCCATGGGCTATCCTAGCACCATCACTCCAGAGACAGGTACCAAGCCGTCTTCAATCTCTGCGGTTGACCCTAACTTCAAGATGCCTCAGGTCTGGAAGACCTCCCTGGCCATCGACTACAGTTTCCCGACTTCATTCCCGTTCTCTGTGACTGCTGAAGGCATCTTCAACAAGACCATCAACGGTGTGATGATTTCCGACTGGAGCATGATGCCTGTCGAGGGCTTCGCGAGGTTCAACGGAGTGGACAACCGTCCGGTGTTCCCTTCACCGTTCCGCAACGGCACCAAGGCTTTCGTCCTTGAGAACACCAACAAGGGTTACGGCTACCTCGCCAGCCTCACCGTCAACATGCGCCCTGTGGAGAACCTCTCTTTCATGGCTTCCTACACCCGCTCAGCTTCCAAGGAGATCACCAGCATGCCTGGCTCCGCAGCCGAGTCCGCATTCACTTATGTGCCTACCTACGAAGGGCCAAACAACATAAAGCTCCACAATTCAGCTAACGTTACCCCGGATCGTGTGGTTGCATCCCTCACCTACGATGACAAGAGCAACAACCATTACAGTTTCATCTATGAGGCCAAGAGGGGCGGAGCCAACTACTCCTACATGCTCTCCAACGACATGAACGGCGACGGCTACAGCTACGACGCCCTTTACATCCCTACCGATGAGCAGGTGGCCAACAACGAGTTCCGCTTCGTCTCAGAGGACGACAAGACCCGCTTCATGGACTATGTCCACAAGGACAGCTATCTCAGCAAGCATCAGGGCGAATATGCTGAGGCTTACAGCGTGTATACTCCTTGGTTCCACAGGCTTGACTTCAGCTACAAGCACGACTTCAAGGTACGTGTAGGCAGCAGCACCAACACCCTGCAGCTCAACCTTGACATCAAGAACGTGCTCAACCTCTTCAACTCCAACTGGGGTGTGATGAAGGTCATCAACCCTGACATCACCGATGCCCGTATCCTCAAGTACGAGGGTGCAGACGCTGAAGGTTACCCGACTTTCTCTACTCCTAAGGCCGTCAGCGGAAGCCTTGAGACTTTCACTCCGAACTATGTCATCGGCCAGTGGTGGTACGCTTCTGTGGGTATCAAGTATATGTTTAACTAATTTCAGAGCAGAATAATATGAAACTCAGATATTTATTCACTGCGATCCTCTCTTCCGCGCTTCTTTTCGCCGGATGTGAGAAGGAAAAGCCTGTGGGGCCTCTTGACAACATAAGCCTCTCTCAGACTTATGTCTCAATCCCTGAAGCAGGCGGCACCGTGACCGTCACCCTCAATGCAAGCGAGGACTGGGCTTTTGTCCTGACCGAGAAGAACAAGAAAGGTGAGGATGTAGCTACGATTCCTGATTGGCTTACCGTCACCCCGACTTCCGGTTCAGACGGAGAGACTACTGTTTCTTTCTCTGCTGACGCTGTGACTGGCGGCCACGAGGTTGCCCTCAAGATCACTGCCGGCTCCAATACCCAGCAGCTAATCGTCCGTCAGGGCGAGATCGCTGCGGTGTCAGCCACCGTTGCTGAAGCTCTTGCCGGCACTGATGGCAAGACTTATAAGCTTAAAGGTACTGTGACGGATATTTACAATACCGACTATGGCAACTACTATCTTGTTGACGATACCGGAAAGATTACGATCTACGGTACTCTTGATGCTAAAGGCAACCAGAAGAATTTCTCCAGCCTCAAAATCGAGAATGGAGATGTGATCGAGGTTTCCGGTCCGAGGAAGACATACAATGGAACTATTGAACTTGAGAATGTAACCGTTCTCAGCATTACCAAGTCCCTCATCAAATTCATTACCCCGGCTCTTGAAGAGCCTGTAGCCAAGACCGGTGCGACTATCGAAGTCAAGGTGGCCCATAAGGGCGAGGGCGGTGCGCGCGTATCCATCCCTGAGGCTGACGCTGCATGGATTTCTTACGTGTCTGCCGAGTTCAGCGAGGGTATTCCTTCCAAGATTGTCCCTAATCCTGCCGACACCACCACCTTCAAGTTCGACATCCGCGCCAATGAGGCCGGCAAGCGTTCTTCTGATGTGTCATTTACCTCTGGTACCACTACCATAAAGTACACTGTAGAGCAGGACGGCGCTATCATCGATGCCGATGCCGCCACTATCAATGCGGCTCCGGACGGCACCACCCAGTACCGTCTCACCGGATACATCAGCAAGATGGCAAATACTACCTATGGTAATTACAACATCGCTGATGCGACCGGTTCTGTCTATGTCTACGGAACTCTCAACGAGAAGGGTGAGTCCAAGAAATTCGAGGCTATGGGCATCTCCGAGGGTGACATCATCACCGTGGTAGGCCCTAAGTCTTCTTACAATGGCAGCCCTCAGCTCAAGAACGTGAGCGTGGAGTCATTCAAGAAGGTGACCGAGGCTACCGTCAGCGAGTTCCTCGCAGCCGCTGTCAAGAGCGATGTCTACTATCGCCTGAGCGGTACTGTAAGCGGCCTTAAGGACGGCGATAAATATGGCAACTTCGACTTGACCGATGCCAAGGGTGACAAGGTCTATGTCTATGGCCTTCTCGCTGGCTGGGGCGGCCCTAAGAAGGAGTTCCAGAAACTCGGCATCAAGAACGGCGACACCGTTACCATTGTCGGCGTTCGCGCCGCATACACCAATAAGGACGGAGTGACTACCGATCAGGTAGGCAGCGCCTTCCTCGTATCCCATACGGCAGCGAAATAATTCCTGACGCATCATAATCCTTTAAGACCGGCCCTGCAAAGGCCGGTCTTTTTTTACAGGGCATATCCTCGAAAAAGTCCCGATTTATCCCCTTTAAATTCGGAATTATTCTCAAAAAACCGCTTCAAATTCCGGAATAATTCTCAATAGTATGGCTAATATGCTGATTTTATGTATATTTGCAAAAATAGTATAAAACGTAATGTTATACAGAAAATACGCGTCACGTCTGGAGGGATTTCTCCGCAATGAGCCGAACAAGATTCTCTTGGTCAATGGGGCCAGACAGATCGGCAAGTCTTATCTGATAAGGTATGTCGGGAGCAGCCTCTTCAAGAATTTCATCGAGATCAACCTGAAGGCTGACAAGGAAGGAGAAGGGATTTTTGCATCAGTCCGGAGCAAGGAAGATTTTTATCTCCAGTTGGGAGCCATTGCCGGAGATAAACTTGGTGGTCGTGACGATACTCTCGTTTTTCTTGACGAGATCCAGAGTTACCCGCATCTTATGACCATGCTGAAGTTTCTCAATGAGGATGGTCGTTTCAGGTATATTGCCAGCGGTTCTGAATTGGGGGTTGCTTTGGCTCAAACTCCATCTGTGCCGATAGGCAGCATCGCCATGGAACAGATGTATCCACTTGATTTTGAGGAGTTCCTTCTGGCGATGGGCTGCGGTCAGGAAACGATAGACGGGGTACGTGATTATTTCTCGGCCGGGAAGTCGCTAAACGATTCCATGCATAATTATATGCTCGGGCAGTTCAGAATCTACCTTCTTGTCGGTGGAATGCCGGATGCTGTGAACAAGTTCATAGAAACCCGGAATATGGCTCAAGTGCGTCGGATTCAGAATGACATCCATACTTTGTACGGTATTGACGCTTCCCAGTATGACACTGAAAAAAAACTGGTGATCAGGAAGGTCTACGACATGATTCCGTCAAACATGGAGAACAAGAAAAAGAGAATAGTTGTCAAGAATATAGAGAAGACTGCCGGGCACAGGCGATTCAGCGATTATGCCGATGAGTTTGAATATCTTGTCAACTCCGGGGTTGCGCTTTCTGTGCAGGCGGTAAGCAATCCGAAGTTTCCTCTGATTGAATCCGGAACCAAAAATCTCATCAAACTTTACCTGAGTGATGTAGGGATTCTTTCCGGTCTTCTGTATGGCCTGAATATCAATGCGATACTTGGAGACGAGCGCAGTGTCAATCTTGGCTCTGTCTATGAGTCTGTAGTGGCACAGGAACTCCATGCACATGGCTTTTCTCTGTATTATTATGACAATAAACAACGTGGAGAGGTGGATTTCCTGGTCGATGACTATGATGCCCTTTCGGTACTTCCGGTTGAAGTGAAATCCGGGAAAGACTATAAAGTGCACAGTGCCCTTGATTCGTTCGTCTCAATTCCTGACTATCATGTCAAGAGGGCTGTCGTCTTGAGCAATGAACAAAGTGTTCATGAGAAAAACGGAATAACCTATCTTCCTATCTATTATGTGATGTTTCTCAAAGAGGATAATGCCCCGGAAGGCAGCCTTGTCATTCCGGAACTGACGCTGCCGCAATGATTTCGCTTAAGTGATAAAAGTAAGACGAAAAAGAGTTATCTTCGCAGACTGGATAGCAAGAGACTGTATTTTTATACAAAATATGAAGACAAAACATTTTTTTCTGGCCGCGGCGGCACTCATTTCCGCGCTGACGGCCTGCCAGAAGAAGACCGAGGATCTCGGTCCTGAAAAAGTAGAAATCAACACTGCGGAAGTTTCCCTCCCGGCTGACGGAGGCGAGGCGACCGTAAATCTTACAGCGACGGTGGACTGGAAAGCCCAGATTCCTGCCGAAGCTCAGGAATGGCTGGTGGTGACCCCTGAAGAGGGCTCAGCCTCAGCATCCGCCCAGACCGTGAAGGTCAAGGCTCTCAAGAACGACGGCTACGACCGCAGCGCAGAAGTAGTGTTCGCCGGTGGAAGCCATAAGGCAAGCCTCAGCCTCAAGCAGACAGGAGCGAAAGGCGCGGAGGACGACGGCAAGATCACCAAGCCCGAGTCTGCCACTAAGGTGACTGTCAAGGAGTTCCTCTCCAAGGAAGTCAGCTCAAAGGTATGGTATGAGCTTACGGGAAAGATAGTCAGCATCGCCAAAGAGGAATATGGTAATATAACCATTAAAGACGAGACTGATGCTGTCTATGTCTATGGCGTTGTCAAGGAGTGGGCCGATGGCGAGAATGATAAGTCTTTCTCTCAGATAGGCCTTAAGGTGGGTGATGTCGTGACCATCTGGACTCTGCGTGGAGAATATGGGGGCGAACCTCAAGCCGGCGGATCATCTACATCGGGCGGTGCGCCTGCCATTTATAAATCCCATACTGCCGGGGCAGAGGTGACTTATCCGACAGGCAGCGTGATTCTCTCTTTCCCGGATGACAATAGCGAAAACAACAAGATCAGCGCATACAATAAATCCTGGGAGGCCAAAATCGGCAAAGACGAATTCACGATTGATGGGTTCAACAACAACTCCTGGAAGGATTGGTCATACATAAAGTGCGGCAGTAAGAATTTTGAGAGTGTGGCTTCCATTGCCAACAAGACAGCTGTGGCTGTCAAGGTTACCAAGGTCGTTCTCAATATTGACAATGTGAGTGCCGAGTATGTCAACTCTATCAAACTTTCAGTCTTCTCAGATGCGGGCTTGTCCAAGGAGGTATGTTCGGTCAATCCGACAGGAGCGATAGAGCCTGGAGATTTGACGTTTGAAATCCCTGCTGCGTCTCAGGCAACTGGACTTTATTACAAGACCGTATTTGACTGCAAGCAGGGCAAATCGAATGGTATAGTACAACTTTCAAAAGTAATCTATGTGGCCGCTGAATAAGACCGCGACAGTAATATTGCTTCTTCTCTCTCTCGTCTCCTGCAGCAAGCCGGAGACGGAGGGAGAAGTCGCTTTTTCTGTGCCGCGCACCGCTCTCGGGGCGGATGCCGGCTCCCAGTTCATCAAGGTGACCTCATATACCTCATGGACCATCTCCCTTTCCGAGGCATGGGCTTCCGTCAGCCAGACGGAGGGCAGCGGTTCCGTCTCCGGGATTGAACTCTCATGGGAGGCCAACACGGGGGACGAGCGCAGCTGCACCGTCACTCTCAGCAGCGCCGGCAAGAAGTTCAACGTCACCCTGACCCAGGAGCGCAATTCGACAGTACTCGTCCCGGATACTCCGGCCGCTTGGCTCGAACTTCCCGCCACTGACGATAAGGACCTATATTACTTCACCCACGACATGAGCCTCAATGGCAGGAAGGTACGCAACTACTCATTCTACCTTGACCCTCAGGCGAAACTCTCCAAGTGGGTGGCGTATCCGCTCAACAAGGCCCTTAGAGGTTCCAACCCCGATCGCACCAATGAGTGGGGACTTGACCCCAAGGTGCCGCAGGCCTACCAGCCAGTGCTTTACAGCGGCTTCGGCGGTGGCTACCAGAGGGGACATCAGCTCCCGTCAGCCGACCGTCTGACCAAGGGAATCAACGAGACCACCTTCTATTTCACCAACATGACCCCACAGCGCGGTGAGCTCAATGAGAACGCCTGGGCCACCCTCGAAGGGATGGTCCGCGACTGGAGCTTCAAGACCGACACCCTTTATGTGGTGACAGGGGCCGACTGGCGCGGCACCACGGAATACGCCCGTGACAATGTCGGCGCACAGATTCCTGTCCCGGTCGGATACTACAAGGCCCTGCTGGCCTATAAGGCTTCCGGTTTCGGCGAAGCCGGGAAGTATCTCGGGATCGCGTTTTGGTTTGACCACAAGGGCTATGACAACAGCACAGCCGCCATCATGGGCCAGTCCATGACCATCGACGCCCTTGAGGAGAAACTCGACATCGATTTCTTCGTCAACCTGCCTGCCATCGCCGGCAAGGACCAGGCTGACAAGGTCGAGGCGGTAGTGGACAAATGGTGGAAATAAATCATAAAGTATATGAAAAAAATCATTTCAATCGCAGCAATCGCATTGGCAATGACAGCTTGCAGCAGAACAAATCCTTTCCTTACGGAGTGGGACACCCCTTACGGCATCCCTCCGTTCGACAAGATCCAGACATCAGACTACATACCGGCCATCAAAGCCGGGATCGAGGAGCAGAACGCGGAGATCGAGGCCATCGTCTCCAATCCTGACGCCCCGACATTCGACAACACCATCGCTCCGCTGGAACTCTCCGGCAGCACCCTCAGCCGCGTGCAGGGCGTGCTCTTCAATGTGAGCGAGACTGACCGCAGCGACGCTCTCGACGCGGTGCAGGATGAGGCCATACCGATGCTCAGCGAGCACAGCGACAACATCTCGTTCAACAAGGCCCTCTACAACCGTGTGGCCGCAGTCTACAACGCCGACCAGTCCGCCCTCACCAGAGAGCAGCAGATGGTGCTCAAGAAGCACTACGACAGCTTCGCCCGCGAGGGCATCGGCCTTCCTGAGGAGCAGCAGGCCAAACTCCGCGAGATCAACTCCCGCATGGCCGAACTCACCCAGAAGATAGGCAACAACATCCTCGCCGAGTCCAACGCCTTCAGCGAGAAGTTCGGCTTCAGCGTCTCATCCTACCCGGACAAGATGACATCCACCGAAGACCGTGAACTCCGCCGCCAGTACAACGAGGCCTACACCATGCGCGGCCACAACGGCAACGCCAATGACAACCGCGCCCTCATCCTCGAGCTCCTCGACAAGCGCATCCAGAAGGCGAAGATCCTCGGCTACGACAACCCTGCCGCCTACATCCTCGCCAACAAGATGGCCCACGATCCCCAGACCGTGGACAATTTCCTCGCCGGCATCATGAAGGCCGCCGTGGCCAAGGCACAGGTCGAGCTTGCCGATATGCAGGCCGTCATGGACCAGGACATCAAGGACGGCAAACTCCCCGCCGGCTCCAGGATCGAGCCTTGGGACTGGTGGTACTATGCCGAGAAGGTCCGCAAGGCCAAGTATGACCTCGATGAGGCCCAGACCCGTCCTTACTTCAAGATAGACAATGTGGTGAACGGTGTGTTCATCGCCGCCAAGACCCTGTACGGCGTCAACATGGAAGTCCTCAAAGACGTGCCGTCATACAACCCGGAGAAAGTCGTCACCTACAAGGTCACGGCCGACGACGGCTCGCTCATCGGCATCTTCACCACAGACTACTTCCCTCGCGAGAGCAAGAGGGGCGGAGCGTGGATGAACAACATCCGCGAGCAGTACGTGGACGCGGAGGGCAATGATGTGCGCCCGATCATCGTCAATGTGGGCAACCTCTCCGAGTACCTGAGCATAGACGAGGTGCAGACCGTGTTCCACGAGTTCGGCCACGCCCTGCACGGGCTCCTGTCAAAGTGCCACTACCGTTCCGTGAGCGGCACCAACGTGACCCGTGACTTCGTGGAGATGTTCTCCCAGTTCAACGAGAACTGGGCATTCCAGCCGGAACTCCTTGCACAGTACGCCAAGAACGACAAGGGAGAGGTGATTCCTGCCGCGCTGGTCGAGAAGATCAACAACGCCCTCAAGTTCAACCAGGGCTTCATGACCACCGAGCTCTGCGCCGCCTCCATCCTCGACATGAAGTGGCACGAGCTCAGCAGTGTGGAGGGTGTCGATATTGACAGTTTCGAAAAGAAAGCATGCGCTCAGATGGGGCTGATCCCGGAGATCGCACCGCGCTACCGCAGCACCTATTTCAACCATATTTTCGGCGGCAGCGGCTACAATGCCGGTTACTACGGTTACCTTTGGGCCGAGGTTCTCGACAAGGACGCTTTCAGCATCTTCGAGGCTTCGCCGAAGGGAGTATGGGATCTGGAGCTTGCCAAGAAGTTCAAGGAGACCTTCCTCGAGAAGGGTGGCTCCGAGGAACCTATGGTGCTCTTCAAGTCCTTTGCCGGACGTGAGCCGGACTCTGCGGCCATGCTGCGCGGAAGAGGTTTGATCGACTAATTAAGACATTTATGGACAACAAGAAAGTACTTCTGATGATACTTGACGGCTGGGGAGAAGGCCGCCATGATCATTCCAATGCAATATATACCCAGGGAGCTCCATACATTGACAGGCTTCGCGCGAGGTATCCGTTCTCCCACCTCCAGGCCTGCGGAGAGTATGTCGGCCTGCCGGCAGGGCAGATGGGCAACTCCGAAGTGGGGCACACCAACCTTGGAGCCGGACGTGTGGTGTATCAGGATCTGGTCAAGATCAACATCGCCTGCCGTGAGCACAAGCTCCTTGACAACAAGGAGATCCGTGCAGCGTACGACTATGTCAAGAAGAGCGGGAAGAAGCTCCATTTCTTCGGGCTCTGCTCCCACGGTGGTGTGCACTCCTCACTTGACCATCTCTATGAGTTCCTCTCTGTAGCAAAGCAGGAAGGGCTTGAGGATGTGTATGTGCACTGCTTCATGGACGGGCGTGACACCGACCCGCACAGCGGTTTGGGCTTCGTCAGGGAACTTGAGGAGAAGATGGCTCAGAGCACCGGCAAGGTGGCCACTGTCTGCGGTCGTTTCTACGCGATGGACCGTGACAAACGCTGGGCCCGCATCAAGGAGGCCTATGATATGCTCGTGGAGGGCAAGGGAGCCGAGTTCACCTCCGCCACTGCTGCCATCCAGGCTTCGTACGATGCGGATGTCACCGATGAGTTCATCAAGCCTGTCGTGATCACGAAGGACGGAGCGCCTCTCGCCAAGGTCGAGGAGGGCGATGCTGTGATATTCTACAATTTCCGCAACGACCGCGCCCGTGAGCTCACCGCAGTGCTTACCCAGACCGACATGCCGGAGGAGGGGATGCACACGATTCCTCTCTACTACTGCTGTCTTACCCCTTACGATGCTTCATTCAAGGGACTGCATATCCTCTTCGACAAGGAGGATGTCAAGGATACCCTCGGTGAGGTCGTCTCCAAGGCCGGCAAGCGCCAACTGCGAATCGCGGAGACGGAGAAATACGCCCATGTGACCTTCTTCTTCAACGGCGGGCGCGAGGAGCCGTTCCCGGGAGAGGACCGCATCCTGGTCAACTCTCCTAAAGTGGCGACCTACGATCTCCAGCCGGAGATGAGTGCAGTTGAGGTGACCGACAAGCTCTGCGCCGCCATACGCAGCGAGAAGGAGGATCTGATCGTGCTCAACTTCGCCAACGGCGACATGGTGGGCCATACCGGAGTCTACGATGCCATCTGCAACGCTGTGGGCTGCGTGGACGGCTGCGTGGAGGTGGTGGTGACCTGCGCCCTAGCGCATGGCTATGCGGTGCTCCTCACCGCTGACCACGGCAACGCCGACCATGCGGTCAACGACGACGGCACCCCTAACACCGCCCACTCCCTCAATCCGGTACAGTTCATCGTGATAGGGGCCGGGGACGAGGTGAAGACCGTCAAGGACGGGGCTCTGTGCAACGTAGCTCCGACCATCCTCAAGCTGATGGGCATACCTCAGCCGGAGGCGATGACGGCGGAACCTCTGATTTAGGACCATGTACAAGTTCAGACCTATACTCAAGACTTTGGTCTGGGGCACCGAGAGCTGGGTTCTCTCCGGTGTCCCCGGGTCAGAGTCTGTCGTTTCTGAAGGCCCTGAAGAGGGCCGGACGCTCAGCGAAGTCTACGGGCCCGGTTTCCCTCTTCTTATAAAGTTCATCGATGCACGCAAGGATCTCAGCATACAGGTTCATCCCGGAGAGGAACTGGCGCAGAAGCGCCATGGATGCCATGGTAAGACGGAGATGTGGTATGTGATCCGTGCAGACCGCGGGGCCAGGCTTATCAGCGGGTTCAGCAAGGAGATACGTCCGGAAGAGTATGAGGATCTGGTTCGCCGGGACGAGATAGTCTCGGTGCTCGCTTCCCACAGTGTGAAGGCGGGAGATGTGTTCTTCCTGCCGGCCGGACGGGTGCATGCGATAGGGGAGGGGTGCTATCTTGCCGAGGTTCAGCAGTCTTCGGACATCACATACCGTATCTACGACTACGGACGTCCCGGGCTCGACGGCAGGCCGCGCCAGCTGCACACCAGGGAGGCGAAGGATGCCATCGATTATGGTGTGTATCCAGACTACAGGACGCATTATGAGCCGAAGAAGGACGCCGAAGTGACTCTGGCGGACTGTCCTTATTTCAGGACCTGCCTGCTGGATCTTGACGCGCCGTTCAGCCGGGGCTTTGATGAGCGCAGCGACTTTGTGGCGCTCGTCTGCATGGAAGGCTCCTGCACTGTCAGGACAGACAAGGGCTGTGCTGCGCTCAACGCCGGGGAGGCTGTCCTGCTCCTCCAGCCTGACGGAAAGTTTACGGTGGAGCCGCAAGGCGGGGCCAAGCTTCTCTCTGCGGAGAGATAATCAATTCAATCTCAGTCATTATGGACAAGAAGAACAACAGAAGAAACAACAGAAGCAAGAATAGAAACAGAAAATCCCGCCCTGCCGGACGCAGGGTGTTCCCGCAGTGTACGGGAACGGTCCAGATGACCAGAGAAGGATTCATTTTCGTGATAGTGGACGGTGAGGAAGACGATGTGTTCGTCAAGGCGTCCAAGACCCGTCATGCCCTCAACGGGGACAAGGTCCGCGTGGCTGTGACCCGCGAGAAGGGAAAGGACTCCGACAAGCGCCGTGAGGGCGAGGTGTTGGAGATTCTGGAGCGCTCCACCAAGCCGTTTGTGGGCATATTGCACACCGTCGGTTCGCAGGCCTGGGTGCTGATGCAGAGCCGCTCCATGCCTTACGATATTCAGGTGGATGCTGAAGAGGCCTCACGCCTCGGTGCGCAGTCCGGGATGAAGGTGGCAGCCGTCGTGGACAAGTGGGAGCGCAAGTCCCCGTGTCCGTCGGGGCACATCGTGGACGTGCTCGGCGAGCCGGGCCAGAACGACACGGAGATGCACGCCATCCTGGCCGAATTCAACCTCCCGTACCGCTTCGAGCCGGAGGTGGAGAATGCCGCCGATGACATCTCCGAGAAGATTACGGCCGAAGACCTCAAGGGACGCAAGGATTTCCGCGGGACGCTCACTTTCACAATCGACCCTAAGGATGCCAAGGACTTTGACGACGCCCTCTCATTCAAGAAACTGGACAACGGCAACTATGAGGTGGGCGTGCACATCGCCGATGTCTCCCACTATGTGAAGCCGGGTACTCTCGTGGACAAGGAGGCCCGTAACCGCGGGACATCCGTCTACCTTGTGGACCGCACTGTGCCTATGCTCCCGGAGAAGCTCTGCAACAAGCTCTGCTCCCTCCGTCCCTATGAGGAGAAACTCACATTCTCCGCAGTCTTCGAGATCAGCCCTCGTGCAGATGTCAAGTCGCGCTGGATTGGACGCACTGTCATCTGCTCCGACCGCCGCTTCACCTACGAGGAGGCGCAGGAGTACATCGAGGCTGACGGCAATCCTACGGGAGACGCTCTCGTGGAGGCGGTGCAGACGCTCAACAAGCTGGCGCTCAAGCTCAAGGCCAAGGCCCGCAGGGCCGGTGCTATAGACTTCGACCGCCCGGAGATGAAGGTCGAGGTGGACGAGCAGGGACGCCCGATCAATGTTTACGAGAAGATAACCAAAGAGGCCAACTGGCTCGTGGAGCAGTTCATGCTTCTGGCCAACAGGACTGTGGCCGAGTTCGTGGCCACTGACGGCAAGATGAACGGACTTGCACGCAAGAACGCCAAGACCTTCGTCTACCGTATCCATGGCGAGCCTAACGAGTTGAAGATGGAAGGTCTCATGACTTTCGCTAAAGGCTTCGGGTATAAGATTGACAAGGATACGCCTCTCACCGGACGCGGGGCGGCAAAGTCCCTGAGCGCCCTGCTCGACTCGGCCAAGGGAAAGCCTGAGCACGAGGCGATGGAGAACCTTGCCCTGCGTGCTATGGCCAAGGCTTGCTACAGCACGGACAATATCGGGCACTATGGCCTTGCATACAAGTTCTACACGCATTTTACTTCCCCTATCCGCCGCTATCCTGACCTCATGGTGCACAGGCTTCTGGCCATGTATCTGGCCGGAGGGGAGAGTCAGAAGAAGGACTATTACGAGGCTGAGTGCAAGTATGCCTCCGAGCGTGAGGTGATTGCAGCCGACGCAGAGCGTACTTCGGTGAAATACAAGCTCGTGGAGTTCATGCAGGACAAGGTGGGGATGGAGTTCGAGGGCACGGTGTCCGGAGTTACGGAGTGGGGAATGTATGTGGAGATCGAGCCGACAAAGATCGAGGGCATGGTGCCTCTGCGTGAGATTAAGTCCGATTTCTTCTTCTACGATGAGCCGCGATACCGTCTGGTCGGCAGACGCACCCACAAGGTCTATCGCCTTGGCGACAAGGTGATAATCAAGGTCAAGAACGCCAACCTTGACCAGAGGCTGCTTGACTACGAACTGATAGAAACAAAATAAGCCATGTCAAAGGATTCTTCACTTTTCGCTTTTGTGGCCGGAGTGGCCGCCGGAGCGCTGCTTGCCGCCTATGCCCGCACAGAGGAAGGCCGCAAGGCTAAAGAAGCTGTCAAATCTTATGTGAAGCAGGGACTTGACAATCTCTGCGGAGGCCCTGCCGAGGGGGAGCCGCAGGAGTGGGAAGAACCGTCACCTGCTCCGGTTCCAGACGGAAAGTAGCCTATGGCGGGAGAGTTTTTTGACGGATTCGAGCAGCTGGCGCGTGACGCGAAACGCTATGCCGACCTGCGTGTGGACGAGTTCAAGCTCAAGGCTGTCCGGGGGCTTTCCACGGCCCTTGGGAGGCTGCTCTCGTTTCTTCTGATATTCGTGGTGCTCTCGATAGTGCTGGGGCTGCTTGCGTTTGCCATTCTCCAGTGGCTCAACGCCCTGGTGGGTGCGCCGTGGGGCACTCTCATCGTGCTGGCGGTGTTTCTGGTGGCGCTTGTGGTGCTGGTGGCGTGTCGCAAGAGGCTTTTCCGGGACATGTTCGTGAAACTCTTCATCGATGTGTTCTATGATTCTGAAGATGATGGGAAAGCGCTCTGATATACGTAGCGGCGAGCAGCTGGATGCCGCCATCGCCGCCTCCCGGGCTGCCCTTTCTGCGCAGCGCGGTGCTCTTGAGGCGAGTTATGCCTCTCTCAAGAACCGCCTTTCGCCTGTAGGCACGGCCGCCGGCTTCCTAGAGAAGAGCAAGAACGTCATCGCCTGGTCCGCCGCCCTGCTATCCCTGTTCCGCACCCTCCGCCGCCGGAGGAAATAGGCGATCCCGCCTTGTCCGGAGCGAACTGCATCTGGATGTTTCCGGCACAGGTAGCCTTTGGTGCTTAGATGGCATCCGGAGGTATGGGTGTTTGGGGCGGTTTTTGCCCTTTCCCTGACTTCGTCATTTGCTATCGGGAGATATTTAACAACATGCCTTCCATACTCATAGAAACATTGTCATATATGCAGGAAGACATAATACATCTTCATCCTTATGTATATCTTTTGTGTAAACAAGATATTTGTGCTTTATTCTTGAGGAAAATTTTCTGCAAAAAGCATCCAACGAAGCATGTGCCTTATAACCGGAAGATTTTACCTCGATAGGACTTATCTTGTCTCCGTCAGCAATCAGAAAGTCCACTTCGTAATTGTGCTTTCCGCTGTCGGTCGGAAATGTGTAATAATAAAGTTCGTGTCCAGCTGCCTTCAACATTTGGGCGACAACATTCTCATAGACGTATCCTAGGTCGGCCGTCAGTTTGTCACTTAGCAGTTTGTGATAAATCGTATTGTCAGTAAACTTTTTGTCCCAAAACGCGAGAGTGACGAACAGTCCGGTATCGCCTGCGAACATTTTATATTTGTCAGGGTCTTGGTGCAATGCCATTCCTGCGCTTGGGTCATTGGCATGATAGGCCATATTGACTACCATGGACTCCTTGATTTCAGAAATAATTTCAGCGAGTTCGGAGTTGCGTGTACCTTCTGTTGCACTCCATGCCAGATACCTGTTAGCATTGCTCGTCAGCTGTGCCGGAATCTGGCGGAACATCTTTGAAGCGTTGCCAGTCGGATCTATCTTGTTGAAATCGTCTTCATAAAGCGTTATGATGGAACGTTTCGCGCTATCCACCTTTTCAAGATTGTTGGTCTTCAAATAGGAAGCCACAACTTGCGGCATACCGCCGATGAGCATATACAAGCGGAAGTCTCGCATTAGTTTGCGATTGGTGGCGTCTCCCAAAGATGTCTTGTCGTGAAAATAACCATGAAGCAATCTTATCGTAGCCGTGTCTCCCAACGCCCACTTGAACTCTTCATAATCCATAGGATACATGCAGAGCTTCACCTCTTCGCTCGGAATCAGGATGTCCTTGACGTTTTTACGGATTGAAATCAGCGAGCCTGTCTCGATGTAATCGTACCGTCCGTCTTTTACAAGATACTTTATTGCTTGCCTCGCTTTGGGCGCAAGTTGCACTTCATCGAAGATTATGACAGACTTGCGCTCTTTTAATTCGACACCGTATTCCAGTTGCAGGCGCATGAAAATACGGTTAAGATCGGACACGTCATTGAATAAGTCCCGTATTTCAGTGGAACACGCGGCAAAGTCCACCAATATGTATGATTCGTATTCGTTTGTAGCAAACTCCTCGGCGATAGTGGATTTCCCAACACGTCTTGCTCCTTGTATCAGTACCGCAGTCCGCCCCTCATCCGTCTGCTTCCATTGCAGAAGCTCGTTGTATATTTTCCTTTTAAATATCATGATAATCAGTTCTGATGGCGGTACAAAATAGTACATTTTGCACTAATCTCAAAATGTTTATCCCATAAAATGGCATTAATCTCAAAATTTGCTGCCACCTTTGTAGCGGATGCGAAAAGCAGACTTTGTGAACGCGCGTGTTCACAATCTGACTTGGGCGATGTATGTTTTGTGTAAGGAGGACGTGTTCGGGGCTATCTGAATTTCCCGTTCTCTTCGAGCATGCCGAGGTAGGAGTTGTACCTCTCGGGGCTGATGAGGCCCTCGTCTACGGCCTGTTTGACGGCGCAGGCTGGCTCATGGGTGTGCGTGCAGGGGACGAAGCGGCAGTCGTCGGAGTAGCGTAGCATTTCCGGGAAGTATTTGTAGATTTCTTCTTTTTCAAGGTTCACAAGGCCGAAGCCCCGGATGCCGGGGGTGTCGATGACGTACCCGCCACCGCTCAGGCGGTACATCTCGGAGAGCGAGGTGGTGTGGCGGCCCTGGAGGTGTGCGGCGGAGATGCTGCCGGTCTTGGGGTTGAGACTCGGGTCGATGGCCTTGATGAGGCTCGATTTGCCGACTCCGGATTCGCCTGAGAACAGGCTGAGCCTCTCCCGGCACTCTTCCCGGAGTTCTTCTATGCCTTCTCCGGTGAGGCTTGAGGTCTGGATGACACGGTATCCCGCGCCCTCGTAGACTTCTTTAAAGGATTCGACCAGCTCCGGGGCCTCGTCGCGGTAGAGGTCCACTTTGTTGAGGGCTATGACTGCCGGGATCCCGTAGACCCCGCAGGTGACGAGGATCCTGTCGAGAAACGGCCATTTCAGCTCTGGGAAGAGCAGGCTGACGACGATGACGGCTCGGTCGAGGTTGGCTGCTATGGTCTGGGAACGCTTGGAGAGGTTTACCGATTTGCGTACAAGGTGGTTGCGGCGGGGGAGTATCTCCTTTATGACTGCCGGGTTCTGCTCCGTGGTTTCCCCGTCAGTTTCGTAGATCACTCTGTCTCCGATCGCTACCGGGTTGGTGGAGCTGCTGTTTTCCAGCCTGACCTTGCCCCTGAGTACTGCGGGGAAAAGGTCCCACTCGGGCAGGCGGCTCAGCATGTAGTGGCTGCCCGCGTTCTTGACGACTGTGGCTTCTCCCGTCATTTTGCCCTGCCTACGAGACTCTCCGCGAAGCGGTGCAGGACTTCTCTCTCCTGCACCCCGAACTCGGCTTCGGCTGCTGCCTGGAGTGCCATGTCGGTGAAGCGCACGACTTCATCTTTGGCGTCCTGGCCAACACCCACAGAGTCGTATATCTCTTTGACTGCGGCTATCTTGTGTGCCTTCTCCTCGGGGGTGACGGTTTGGGCTGAGAATGCGTCGAGGAAGGCCTTCTTGTCCTGGATCTTCTCAAGAGTACGTACTGTGAGCCAGCTCTTTTTGCTGTTGACGATATCGCCGCCGATCGGTTTGCCGAAGAGTTTCTCGTCGCCGAAAGCATCGAGATAGTCGTCAGCGACCTGGAAGGCCATGCCGAGCTGGTAGCCATATTTATAGAGGGCTTCGCACTGTTTGTCGCCGGCACCGCCGATGATGGCGCCCATCTGTGCCGAGCAGGCGAGCAGGACGGCTGTCTTGAGACCTATCATGGAATTGTATTCGTCCATGCTCACTTCTTCGCGGCTTTCGAAGTCCATGTCGTACTGCTGCCCGTCGCAGACCTGTGCTGCTGTGCGGGAGAAGAGCTCCATGACTCTGCCCAGCACTTCCCGTGGCGCTTTGGCGATGCGTCTGTAGGCATCTATCAGCATCACGTCTCCGGAGAGGATGGCCGTGTCCTCGCTCCACTTCTTCCATACTGTCGGCATGCCGCGGCGCAGCGGTGAGCGGTCCATGATGTCATCGTGCATGAGGGTGAAAGAGTGGAAAACTTCCAGGGCGGCGGCAGGGGAGAGTATCCCATCGTTGAAATTGTCTGCGAAGAACGAATATGCTGTCAGGCAGAGCCGCGGGCGGACTCTCTTGCCTCCGATTTCTATCATGTAGCGGAGCGGGTCATACAGGCCGGACGGCTCCCTGGTGAATGTGATGCCGTCGAACATCTCCTTGATGACGGCGTCGATACGGTTTTCTGTTATCATGTCGGCAAATATAATAAAAAAGTTCTTGCATATTCCAGATAAACTCCCTACCTTGGCAACCGGAAACAAAACAAACAACAAAGAAATGTATTTGTCAAATAACAACTCTTGGTGGTGGCGCTCTTACTTCTTCCTTAAGTCGTAGGAGGCTTTCGCCGTAGTGTTATCCAGACAACAAAGAGATATCCCAAGGCCCCGCCGCGACTGCGACGGGGCCTCTTTTTATGAATCAATGTTTAACTGCTAATATCAAAAGATCATGGAACAGAAAGTACCTTACAAGATTTACCTCGCCGAAAACGAAATCCCGCAGGCATGGTATAACGTCCGTGCGGACATGAGGAACAAGCCGGCCCCACTCCTCAACCCGGGCACCCTCCAGCCGATGACTCTGGACGAACTCAAGGGCGTGTTCTGCGAAGAGCTCTGCCGTCAGGAACTGGACAACGACACCGCCCTCTTCCCTATACCGCAGGAAATCCGCGACTTCTACAAGATGTACCGTCCGTCTCCGCTCGTGAGGGCCTATTTCCTGGAGAAGGCGCTCGGTACTCCGGCCAAGATCTATTACAAGTTCGAGGGCAACAACACCTCCGGCAGCCACAAGCTCAACTCCGCCATCGCCCAGGCCTACTATGCCAAGAAGCAGGGCCTAAAGGGAGTCACAACAGAGACAGGTGCCGGGCAGTGGGGAACGGCTCTCAGCATGGCCTGTGCCTATTTCGGGCTTGACTGCAAGGTGTTCATGGTCAAGTGCTCCTACGAGCAGAAGCCGTTCCGCCGCGAGGTTATGCGCACTTACGGTGCCTCCGTCACCCCGTCTCCGAGCAATACCACCGAAATCGGCCGCAAGATCCTCGCTGAGCATCCCGACACCACCGGAAGCCTCGGATGTGCCATCTCGGAGGCAGTGGAGACGGCAGTGACCCATCCGGGCTACAGGTATGTGCTCGGCTCCGTGCTCAACCAGGTGCTTCTTCACCAGTCCATCATCGGACTTGAGGCCAAAGCAGCCCTTGACAAATACGGCATCACCCCGGACATCATCATAGGCTGCGCCGGAGGCGGATCCAACCTGGGCGGACTCATCAGCCCGTTCATGGGAGAGAAACTGCGCGGAGAGAAGGACTACCGCTTCATCGCCGTGGAGCCGGCATCCTGCCCGAGCTTTACACGGGGGAAATACGCCTACGACTTCTGCGACACCGGAGAAATCTGTCCGCTTGCGAAGATGTATACCCTTGGCAGCCAGTTCATCCCGTCTGCCAACCACGCCGGCGGTCTCCGTTACCACGGCATGAGCAGCATCCTCTCCCAACTTTATGCCGACGGGCTCATGGAGGCGCGTTCTGTGGAGCAGACTTCAGTCTTCGAGGCAGCGGAGTTCTTTGCCCGCACTGAAGGCACCCTTCCGGCTCCGGAAAGCAGCCATGCCATCCGCGCCGCCATCGATGAGGCACTCAAGTGCAAGGAGACAGGTGAGGAAAAGACGATACTCTTCGGGCTCACAGGCACCGGTTATTTCGACCTCAAGGCTTATGAACAGTACAACGACGGCAAGATGAGCGATGTCATCCCGACGGACGCCCAGATCGCCGAGAGCCTCAGTCACCTGCCGAAGGTGGACAAATAGCAGCGGCTTCGTTCAAGAATTCCGCCATGGCCCTTATGGCTTTGCCACGATGGGACATGGCGTTTTTCTGTTCATCAGACAGCTGGGCGAGCGTCTTGTCCGGGTATGCGTCAGGGATGAAGACAGGGTCATATCCGAAACCGTTCGTCCCGGCAGGGGACAGAGCTATGTTTCCGTTCATACAGCCTTCGAAGATATGTTCCCTCCCGTCCAGAATCAGAGTGACGACCGTGCGAAACCGCGCACGGCGCGAAACTCCAGGGCCGAGCCGGGAGAGTTCCGCGAGCAGTTTGGCCATGTTGGCCTTGTCGTCGTGTCCCTCACCGGCATAGCGTGCGGAATACACTCCGGGCGCGCCGCCGAGCGCTTCGACTTCAAGTCCCGTGTCATCTGCGAAGCAGTCCTGCCCGCTGAGCAGATAAAGGTGGCGTGCCTTGATGAGGGAGTTCGCTTCAAGCGTTTCCCCATTTTCCTCTACCTCGGCGTCCAGACCGAGCGAAGATGGTGACACCACCTCAAACTCTCCGCCGAGTATCTCTCCGGCCTCGCGGAGCTTGCCCTTGTTGGCCGTAGCAAAAATCAGTCTTTTCATTTCTCCTGCCATATATAGATCTTGTCGCCGCGGCGCAGACGTCCGTCCGGACAGATTCCCGGGTCAACGGCTACGGAGCAGCGCACGCCCTTGCATGCCTGCTGCACAGGTTTGAGGTTGACCCTCATGTCCTCGACCTTGAATTCGACCACTCCTGTCGTGGCTCCTATGGCCATGGCCCTGTCCCCGACGCTGAGAGGCGAGGACTCGATGGAAATCTCGGCCACACCGATGCGGTCAAACCAGTTGGTGACCTTGCCGCAGTAGACTTTCTTGAGGGTGGCCTGTGAGCCGTAGACGTCGCTCCACTGCCCGAGATACGCCCCCTGATAGTATCCGTCCCAGAAGCCGCGGTTGAATACTTCGGCGAGTTCGGCTTTCAGGGAAGCGGCCAGCTCCGGAGTGTATGTCCCGTCGCATACAGCCTGCGCGGCCCGGCTGTAGCATGAAGCACAGCGCTTGACATATTCTGCCGAGCGGGCGCGGCCTTCTATCTTGAAGACCTTGACGCCGCTCTCTATGATGCGGTCCATGAACTCTATGGTGCACAGGTCCTTGGGGGACATGATGTATTTGTTGTCTATATTGAGCTTGTTGCCTGTCTCCAGGTCGGTGACCTCATATCCTCTACGGCAGACCTGATAGCAGGCTCCGCGGTTGGCGGAAGCGCCGTAGCTGTGCAGGGACAGATAGCATTTGCCGCTGATGGCCATGCAGAGCGCTCCGTGGGCGAACATCTCTATCCTGACAGGCTTGCCGGCGGGGCCGCAGATGTTGTCCCGGATGATGGTGTCGTAGATCTCGCGTACCTGATCGAGATTGAGCTCGCGGGCCAGCACGACGACATCGGCGAACTGGGAGTAGAAACGCAGGGCTTCGGCATTGGAGATAGACAGCTGCGTGGAGATATGGACTTCCAAACCGATTTTGCGGCAGTACATTATCGCCGCCATGTCGGAAGCGATGATTGCGTCCACTCCTGCGGCTGCTGCCGCGTCCAGAGCCTCGCGCATCGGTTGGAGGTCCTCCTGATAGAGGACTATGTTGAGGGTCATGTAGCTCTTGACCCCGGCCTCGCGGCAGATGCGCACGATCTCGGGAAGGTCTTCTGGGCTGAAATTGTTTGCCGAGTGGCTGCGCATGTTGAGATGTCCTACACCGAAATATACGGAGTCCGCTCCGCCTTGTATGGCCGCGTGCAGGCATTCGAAATTGCCCGCCGGAGCCATTATTTCCAATTCATTACGTTTCACGGACGCAAAATTACTCTTTTCAGCGGAATACGCCAACAGCCCAGCCCCGCCCCGCCTCTTCCGTGCCGTGGCGGTGAGCCCCGTGCGCACGGGGGATGCCTTGCCAGAGAAGCGGCAGCGCCCGACAGGGGCCTGCTGAAAAAATGAACTCAAATGAACCGGACAACTTCTTATTCGCCAGAAAAATGTCAGGACTGGGCAGTCCGTTCCAGTTCTCGCACCTCGTCCTCCGACAGGCCGGAACACTCTACGATGACATCCATCGGAAGTCCAGCTTTCAGCATCCGTCTGGCGATGGCAGCCTGCTCTTCGGCTTTGCCCTCCGCGAGCCCCTCAGCTTTGCCTCTTGCTTCCCCGATGGCTTCGCCTTCCGCGAGACCTTCCGCTCTACCCTTGTCCATCGCATAGTCGTAGCGCAATGCCAAATCAAGTTCTGTGATCATATCTTTCTCGTATAAAATCCTCTTGTCGGCGGAGAAGCCAGCCAGCTCGCAGGCATCTGTGACGCCCTCTGCCAAACTGCTGTGACTCAACTCCTCCGGCAGCTCTTCCATCACTCCGCTGTGGCGGAAAAGCCAGAACAGCGCATCCCTGTCGTCCACGCACTCGGCAGCACTCTTTGTGAACCTCTCCAGCTCCGCAAATATACACAAAATAGTGTCAGGCGCAACTTCTCCCGTGCGGCTCTCGA
>ERZ808240.245-NODE-245-length-74187-cov-11.112542_pt1 | contig 74187 bp, 67 predicted proteins | sample MGYA00521084_ERZ808240 | MGnify/ENA primary metagenome ERZ808240 (study PRJEB31516, sample SAMN03275571) | gut metagenome | biome: mammalia-associated habitat; material: feces | host: Papio cynocephalus | place: Kenya | collected 2012-08-06 ...
CACCTCCTTGGCTACCTATAACAGCGCACCTTATGATACCATATTTACCGTACCAACGCAAGCGTTTTTTCGATTTTTGTTTCAAAAAGTTTTAAAATTCCCATAATCAAGACATCTCAGAGCCTGAAAACAGAAAAAGGAGCGGAAATGCGATATACGGATATGGCGGACGAGCTGTACGCTGCCGCACGGACGGCGACAGCAGCAGGCGTCCGGATGGGAGTTTCCCGGCAGGGGAGTATCACTGTGACCCGGGTGGAGATCTCCCGGGATGGCCTCGAGCGTCCGCGAGGGCGGTATATAACGCTGGAAACGCCGAGCGTGAGCGTTCTGGACGAACGGGATGATGCGGTCATCGAGCTGGCGGCGTCGGAGCTGCGAAGCCTTCTCCCACCCGAAGGCCCGGTGCTGGTGCTGGGTGTTGGAAACCGCAGGGTCACGGCGGATGCTCTCGGCCCTCGTACTGTGCAGAAGATTTTTGTCACGATGGGGGTCAAACGCATTCCGGTGCCGGGGATTCGGCCGGTGGCGGCAGTTTCGCCGGGAGTCTCTGCGGCGACGGGTCTGACCCTGCGTCAGCTGGCCGGTGCGCTGGTGAAAGAACTGCACCCGGCGGCACTGGTCTGCGTGGACAGTCTCTGCTCGATGGAACCGGAGCGGCTGGGCCGGACGATGCAGTTTTCGGATACCGGTCTCTGCCCGGCCCAGCCGAACAGCACCAAGCATCTCGATGCGGCAGGGCTGGGTGTTCCGGTCATTGCGGCCGGTATCCCGACTCTCATGGAATCGGAAGAGGGAAAAGACCTCGTCGTGACACCCCGGGAACTGGACAGCGTGATCGCTCACGGAGCCGCCCTGCTGGGTGCAGCCATCAACCGGGCATTGCAGCCACGGTTGAGCATCGCACAGCTCTGCTGGCTAGCCGGGTGATTCTGAAATCCAAAACCGGTGCATAGGATGTGACAAGGCTCATAGGAGAGGAGGAAACGCCATGCGCCGTGATTTGGAACCGCCGGAAAGTGGACAAGGACGAGCCTTCCCACTTCTGGCAGCGGCAGGATTGCTGTTGATGCTGACCTTTTTTGCGCATGGCGTAGTGTTGGCACTGGCAGCTATCATTGCCGGCCCTCTCCCAGCGGCACAGACTGCCATTTTCCTGAGCCGGAAGTCGATGGAAAACGCAGTCTCCCAAGCCGAAGAGCCTGCATCCGAAGCCTTAAGTGAGCCGTCTGCGGTATCCGAACCGGCAGAGTCTGCTGTCAATAAAATAGATGGCATCGAGCCGTATCTGACGGCCTTGCAGGATGATTCCGTAAAACCGGAGAACGCCGGAACGGTCATCGAGAAAAACTATCCACAGGGCAGCGGCGAAAAATTCATTGCCTGCGGTACAGGAAGTATCAAAAACAATACACGGGTTCCGGCGACAGAAGTTGCTGCGGAGATCGAGAATCCGCTGCCGTTCACAGTGGAATGGAACAGCCCGGAACCGCAAATTCTCATCATGCACACCCATGCCACCGAGGACTACCGCCTGTCCGCCGGGCTGTGGTTCTCGCCGGACGATGGTTCCCGAAGCACCGACCGGAACATCAATATGTGCGCGGTGGGTCGGGTCATGACCGATACCCTTAACGCCGCCGGGCTGAATACTCTCCACGATGAGACGCTGAACGATTATCCGAGCTATACCGGCAGCTATTCCAACAGCCGGGCGGTAGTGCAGCAGTATCTGGCACAGTATCCCAGTATAAAAATCGTTCTGGATGTCCACCGTGATGCCATCGAGACGGAAAACGGCTCCCGAATGGCACCGGTCTGCACCGTCAACGGGCGGCAGGCGGCGCAGGTGATGATCATCTGCGGCAGCGATAATGGCACGACAATTAGACTCCCGAACTGGCGGCAGAATCTCCGCTTTGCCGCCGCATGGGAAAAGGCGATGGAAGGAACGTATCCGGGTTTTACCCGTTCTACCCTCCTGAGCTATCGCTTTTATAATCAGGACCTGACGACTGGGAGCCTGCTCATCGAGATCGGCGGTCACGGAAATAATCTGAATGAGGCCCTTTATGCCGGTCAGCTCGCCGCACAGGGGTTGGTGGAGGCACTAAAATCATAGATTGACAAACCTTTTTACTTGTGCTATTTTTAAAGAACCGAAAGGCAAAGATCGGGAAAAGTAGCGCAGAGCGGAAGCCACAGAGAGCGCGGCAGAGCTGAGAGCCGTGTGCGGATGATGCGTGAACGAACACCCGGGAGCTGCAAACTGAACCACAGTGTTTCCGCTGTCAGTAGGTGCGCCGCATGTCCAGCGTTATGAGGACAGTACTTCTGAGTTTTCTCATGAGTGCGTGAGCGACCGGGGCATCTCCCGGTAATTCAGGTGGCACCGCGGACATTACAAGACAGCTTGTTCGCCCTGAACTTTCAGGGCAAAAGCTGTCTTTTTATTTTTGATTCGGAGGAGAATTCCCATGGAACGTACTGAGATCGTTTCGCTGTACAAAAACACTCCGGCCGACGGCACCGTTGTCACGGTCTGCGGCTGGGCAAAGAACATCCGTGATTCCAAGAACATCGGTTTCATTGCGCTGTCTGACGGAGGTTGCTTCAAGACCCTGCAGGTCGTTCTGGAAGCCGGCAAGCTGGAAAACTATGAACAGGTCGTTCACACCGGTCTGTACAGCAGCCTGCGTGTTGTAGGCCGCATCGTCCTGACGCCGCAGGCAAAACAGCCCTTTGAGCTGAATGCCGACAGCGTTGAGATCCTGGGCGACTGCCCGGCGGACGAATATCCGCTCCAGAAAAAGAAGATGAGCATGGAGTATCTGCGCACCATGCCCACCCTGCGTCCCCGTACCAACACCTTCAACGCAGCATTCCGTGTCCGCAGTGTTGCTGCTTACGCCATCCATAAGTTCTTCCAGGAGAACGGCTTCGTCTACGCTCACTCTCCGCTGCTGACTGCATCCGATTGCGAGGGTGCAGGCGAAATGTTCCGTGTGACTACCCTCGACCTCGAGAATGTTCCCAAGAACGAGGACGGCACTGTGGATTACACTAAGGACTTCTTCGAGAAGCCGGTCAACCTGACCGTTTCCGGCCAGCTGGAAGCCGAAGCGATGGCGATGGCATTCGGCAAGGTCTACACCTTTGGCCCGACCTTCCGTGCCGAGAAGAGCTTCACCACCCGTCATGCAGCGGAGTTCTGGATGATCGAGCCGGAGATGGCGTTCTGCGACCTGAACGGTTATATGGATACCGCTGAGGCCATGACGAAGTATGTTATCCGCTACGTTCTGGATAACTGCCCGGATGAGATGGATTTCTTTAACAAATTCATCGACAAGGACCTCATTGAGCGTCTGGAGCTGGTGGCGAACAGCGAATTCGGCCGTATCACCTACACCGACGCTATCGAGATCCTGAAGAAGAACAACAAGAAGTTCCAGTTCCCGGTCGAGTGGGGCGTCGATATCCAGACCGAGCATGAGCGTTATCTGACCGAAGTCGTCTTCAAGAAGCCGGTCTTCGTCACCGATTACCCGAAGGAGATCAAGAGCTTCTATATGAAGCAGAACCCGGACGGCAAGACCGTTGCTGCAGCGGATATGCTAGTTCCCGGCATTGGCGAGCTGATCGGCGGCAGTCAGCGTGAAGAGGATTACGACAAGCTGGTGACCCGTATGGACGAGCTGGGTCTGGATAAGTCCAGCTATGATTGGTACCTCAACCTGCGCAAGTTCGGCGGCGTCGAACATGCAGGCTACGGCCTTGGCTTCGAGCGCATGATCATGTACCTCACGGGTATCCAGAACATCCGTGACGTCCTGCCGTTCCCCCGTACCGCTTACGGTTTCTGAGTTTCAACCAAATCTTTCAAAGAGCTGCCGCAAGGCGGCTCTTTTTCAACAACGAGGTAATTCTTTGTGGAAAACATTGCGCCTGCCCTGCTGGACTGGTTCTATAAAAACCAGCGTATCCTGCCCTTCCGCACCGACCCAAGCCCCTATCATGTCTGGCTGAGCGAGATCATGCTCCAGCAGACCCGTGTCTCGGCGGCACTGCCCTACTATGAGCGGTTTCTCGCCGCCCTGCCGGATATCCCGGCACTGGCTGCCTGCGATGAGGAAAAGCTGCATAAACTCTGGGAAGGTCTGGGCTATTACAGCCGGGTGCGAAATCTCCAAAAGGCGGCGAAACTGGTCTGCGAGAACTACGGCGGACAGCTCCCGGCGGATTACGATGCGCTTCGTGCCCTGCCTGGTATCGGGGATTATACGGCTGGTGCTATTGCATCCATCAGCTTCAACCTGCCGGTTCCGGCGGTGGACGGCAATGTGCTTCGTGTCTTTTCCCGGCTGTACAACGACGACAGGCTCATCACCGACCCGGCGGTCAAAAAAGATTTTACCGTCCGGGTCATGGAGCATCAGCCGCCGGAAAAACCCGGCGACTACAATCAGGCGTTGATGGAACTGGGCGCATTGGTCTGTGTGCCGAATGGCGCACCGCTCTGCGAAGAATGTCCATTGAAAGACTTCTGTCAGGCAAAAAAGGCCGGAACTGCGCTGAGCCTGCCTCAGAAAGCCAAACCGAAAGCCCGGCGCATCGAGCCGGTGACGGTGGCACTGATCGAAAGTGAAGGGAACCTGCTCATCCGTCAGCGGTCGGAAAAAGGTCTGCTGGCCGGTCTGTGGGAACCGATCCTTTGGGAGAATGAGATGCTGACCGCTGAGCAGCTGAAAACCCGGCTTGAGGAGATGGGGCTTGTCTGCAATGAAATAAAAATCGAGCCGCTCCCGGCGGCAAAGCATGTTTTCAGCCATATCGAATGGCGGATGTCCGGCTTTTCAATCGAGGTCGTCCCTCAAAAAGCACCGGCAGGAACTGTCTGGGCCAGCCGGAAACAATTACAGACTGAATACACGCTGCCCGGAGCTTTTAAAAGCTACAAAAAGCGGTTGGGTTTGTAAAACAAGCTTGTATTTTTTTCATGCAACGGGTATAATAAGCCCATAAGGCGATACGATACGGAGGATGCTGCGGATGATCTTTCTGGTAAAACTCTCGCTTCACATGCTTTCCGCACTGTGGAAAGTTCTCGAGCTGATGCTGCGAGTCACTCGCTGGAAAAACAAGCTGAAACATCGTTTTGACCGAAAAAAGGAGTGTGCTGAACCTATGAAGAAGTCTTATTTGATTGCTGTCATCACCACCCTGGCCGCTGTTGCTGGCGCGCTGGCCGCTGTTGCAGTGTATCTGCGCCGCCGTGAGAAGGAGCTGGACGAGTACGAGCGTCTGCTGTTCGGTGAAGACGATGCCGTTACCACCGAGGAGGCCGCTCTTGCTGAGGATGCTGCGCCTGCTGAAGATGCCGCAGAATAACGCGGAAGAAATGTAAAAACAAAGAATCATCGGGCGCACCGGCAGTCTGTTTTTCAGGCTTTGTCGGTGCGCCTTTTTGCATATGAGGAGTGTACATAATGAAACGATTTCTGTTGTGGCTCGTGGGTGTCGTTCTCGGCGTTGTGGTACTGCTGACGGCGGTCATGGGCGTGAGCTATGCGTTCAAGACCGGAGGTTCCATGCCGGCATCTGAGACTCATTTTGGGGAGACAGGGCTGGAAGTGAACGGTTACTGCTGGCAGGTGCCGCTGTTGGGCGGTCAGCTGGATAAAGTTTTTGCAAGTCCGGAAACGCTCAGCGTCCAGAAAGCCGGCGTCCTCTACAATGCGCACCCGGCTTTAAACTTTCCGGATTGGGTCAGTTATACTTCGCTGGTGATCGAAAATGCTGCCGGAGAAGTGATCTTTAACGGTACAGCTACCGATTACGAGAGCTTCTTGTTTCCGTCCAACGGCGATTACAAAGCGCAGCTGACCATCTGGCGTGTACCGGAAGGCGGAACCATCGCACAGTTTGAGGGCGGAAAAAATGGGAGCGTCCGGCGGAATTCCGGTCTGGAACATCCGGCAAAGCCGACGGGTTGGTATCATTTCAGCTTCCGATTCACCCTGCAGGCCAGTGCCAATATTGAGCTTTCGGCGGAACGGGTCGAGCAGGGCGGCGTCATCGGCGTTGCCATCAGCGGCATGACGGGTGATACAGCTCCCACGATTGAGACTGACCTTGGCAATGTTCAGTGTGTCCGCAGTACAAGCGGCTGGCGTGCTTACCTTCCGGCGGCATATAATGCCTCGGCAGGCGGCCACGAAGTAGTCATCACGGTCAACGGCGAACCTCAGAGCCGGACGATTACCGTCATCCCGAAGGATTTCGGTACGGTGGACACCGACCCGGAACCGAATGTCTCCGATGCTGCGAACACTGAATTCCGGAATGCCGTCTGGCCGCTCTATGAGCAGCCTGCACGGGAAAAGCTCTGGTCCGGCGGCTTTGTCAGCCCGGCGGAACACTCCATGACGCTGGTAGGCTTCGGACAGGTCAAGGTCGTCAACGGCAAACAGGGGAATAAGTCAAACTCCACCAAGCTCTATACCATCCCGGGCGAACCTGTCCGCGCACCGGCGAACGGCGTGGTCGTGCTGGCACGGAACCTCGCCCTGACCGGCAACACCGTCGTCATCGACCACGGCTGCGGCCTGCGAAGCTACCTCTACGGCATCCAGACCCTTTCGGTCAGCGAGGGACAGACCTTGGAGCGTGGGCAGGCAGTTGGCGTTCTGGGCGAAGAATTGACGATGGATTTCAAACTTGGCAGCAAGAGCATCAACCCGACCCTCCTGTTCCAGTCCAGCGGCGGATTGTTCTGGAAAGAAAACTCGTAATATCGTTAAAATACAAAAGGAGCGGACACCATGCGGCATCCGCTCCTTTTGCGCTTGTTTTAGAAATTCAAATTTTAGGAGATCGAGTCGACATCCCACTTCATCCTGACGGCATCGGCACCGTCAAGTTTGAGGTTGAGCGCACCGGCGTTATCCATGACCTGTTCAGGAGTGCGTGCGCCGCAGAGGACGTGCAGACCCGGGATCATCTTAGCCGTCAGCGCGATGACGAGCTGTGCGGTGGTGCAGTGATACTTCTCGGTCAGGTCTTTCCAGCCGTTCAGCATCTCGATGGCCTGCGCCCGGCGGCTGAGCTGGAAGCTGGGGTTGGAGTTCCGGGTGCTGCCCTCGGGATAGGTCGTCTGCATGGTGACCTTGCCGGTCAGCAGACCCTGTTCCAGCGGAGAGTAAGCCTGAATGGACACACCCAGTTCCTTGCAGGTCGGCAGCAGCTGCTTCTCGACACGGCGAGTCAGCAGGTTGTACTTCTCCTGAATGACGTCCAGCTGACCGTATTTGCAGTAGCCGCGGATGATGTCGGCATTGACATTGGATGCGCCGATGGCACGAATTTTACCCTGCTCTTTCAGCTTCATCATGGCCTCGACCGTCTCTTCCAGCGGATAGAGGTCAAAATCCGGGCTCTGCCAGTGGGTGTAGAGAATATCCAGATGGTCGGTGCCAAGCCGTTTCAGGCTCTCTTCGACGTCCTCGATGATGCTCTTGGCAGACAGGTCACGATAGACGGTCACGCCGTCTACGACCTTGTGGATGACCGGCGTCTCGTGCCGCCACTCGAGGCCGCACTTGGTGGACAGAATGACCTTGTCCCGGTCGATGTGGCGGAGTGCCTCGCCCACGACCTTCTCGCTGTGGTACAGGCCGTAGATGGGTGCGGTGTCGACCCAGACGATACCCTGCTCGACAGCGGTCTCGATGGCTTTGACCGACAGGGCGTCATCGTTGTCGCCCCACCAGCTGCCGCCGCCGATGGCCCATGTGCCAAGGCCGAGGAAAGGGGCGGACAGACCGCTCTTGCCGATATTGATTTTCTGATTCATAATTTACCCTCTTTGCCAGCAGCGGCTTCCTTCTTGAAGCGGCTTTTCGTAACTGGCATTCTTTGTTGGATGCTTCTTATCTATATAGAAAAGAACTGCGGCGCAGGGGTTGCCTGAACCGCAGCTCTCTCTAACAAAATTGGAATGTTGCTGAAGAGAGCCTGGTTCTACTTAAATATTGCCAAACTCGCTCAGCTTTAATTCATCGTTGTGAGTCTCTGCCCAGCGCACCGCCCAGTCGGAGGTGAACAGGAGCAGACGATTGCCCTTCATATCCTCAACGGCTTTGGTGTCGCTGGTGAGGTCGAGGTCACGCAGGTTGTAGGTATCGGGGTCGTTCTTGATCCAGCGCAGCTGCTCGAAGGGAAGCTGCTGCATCCGGATCTCGACGTTGTACTCGGTGTTCAGACGGTATTCCAGAACTTCCAGCTGCAGGACGCCGACAACACCGACAACGACTTCTTCCATGCCGCCGCCGACTTCACGGAAGATCTGAATGGCACCTTCCTGCGCGATCTGCTCCATGCCCTTCACGAACTGCTTGCGCTTCATGGTGTCCTTCTGCTCGATACGGGCGAAATGCTCGGGAGAGAAGGTGGGGATGCCGGCGAACTCGACTTTTTTCTTGCCGGTGCAGAGAGTATCGCCGATGGAGAAGATGCCCGGGTCGAACAGGCCGATGATATCGCCTGCGTAGGCTTCGTCAACGATAGCACGATCCTGCGCCATCAGCTGGGTGCCGGTGGCAAGCTTGATGTTCTTGCCTTCCTGCACATGGAATGCCTCCATGCCTCGCTCGAACTTGCCGGAGCAGATGCGCATGAACGCGATGCGGTCACGGTGCGCCTTGTTCATGTTGGCCTGAATCTTGAAGATGAAAGCCGAGAACTCATCACGGCAGGGGTCGACCGGCTCACCGGTCAGGCTGTCCACACGAGCCAGCGGAGTCGGAGTCAGGCGGAGGAAGTTCTCCAGGAAGGGTTCAACGCCGAAGTTGGTCAGAGCCGAACCGAAGAAGACGGGGCTGAGTTCACCGCGCAGCACCTTGTCGAGGTCGAATTCCTCAGCGGCACCGTCCAGCAGTTCGATCTCATCCACCAGCTGCTGATGCAGATAGGGGGTCAGCAGCTCGTCCAGTGCCGGATCGCCCAGCTCGGCCTCGGTCTCCTCGACTTTCTTGACGCCGTTTGCGCGGCCGTCGCTAGAGAAAGCCAGAACTTTCCGGGTGTTGCGGTCGAACACGCCCTTGAACTCTTTGCCGCAGCCGATGGGCCAGTTCATGGGATAGGTCTTGATGCCGAGGATCTCCTCGATGTTCTCCATCAGCTCAAAGGGATCACGAGCCTCACGGTCCATTTTGTTGATGAAGGTGAAAATGGGGATGTGACGCAGGGTGCAGACCTTGAACAGCTTGATGGTCTGTGCCTCAACGCCCTTTGCGGCGTCGATGACCATGACGGCGGAGTCGGCCGCCATCAGGGTACGGTAGGTGTCTTCCGAGAAGTCCTGATGGCCCGGAGTATCCAGAATATTCACGCACTTGCCTGCATAGTTAAACTGTAACACCGAAGAGGTGACAGAGATACCACGCTGCTTTTCGATGTCCATCCAGTCGGACACAGCGTGCTTCGCGCTCTGCTTGCCTTTGACGGAGCCGGCCTGATTGATGGCTCCGCCGTATAGCAGCAGTTTTTCGGTCAGGGTCGTTTTACCGGCGTCCGGATGGCTGATGATAGCAAATGTCCGGCGACGCTCGATTTCTTCACGATTCGTCATAAAATAGCTTCTCCTGCTTGAACTGCCCGGGCAAAAACCGGACAGGAAATGAATTGCAAACGATTTATCGGTGTTTTACATCGGAACTCTCCTGTAAGAGCATAAAATACACACAAACCTTATTTTAACAGAAAATACACATGGATGCAAGACTTTTTGTCATTTTTTAAGAATAAGGCAGGGCAGAGGGGCAGTATCGGCCCAGTTTGCGAAATCACACACAAGAACGGTGAATTCTGTCAGCGGCAGGGCACGGAGCCAGCCGAGGATGCTCTGCTTCTCGTCGGTGCCGATGACCCGACCGCTGTACAGGATGGCACTCAGCACACCGCCGGGACGCAGGGCGGTCAGAGCGGCTTTCAGAGCCGGGATGCTGCTGTCTGCTGTGGAAAAAACGCTGTGGTCGGCACCGGGAAGCCACCCGAAATTGAACATCACAGCGTCGGCAGAACCCGGTTCAAGGTAGTTCAGCAGGTTTGCGTGGCTGTCGCAGTGGAGTTCGGCACGGTCGGCAAGACCCAGTTTTTCGAGGTGCGCCTGCGTGGAAGCAATGGCTTCGGACTGGATGTCAAAGCCCAGTACCCGGCCATTTTTCACCAGCTGGCAGAGAAACGCCGTGTCGCCGCCGTTGCCGCAGGTGGCATCCACGCAGAGGTGCGGCGATACCAGACGGGAGGACAGAAAATCCTGTACAAACTTTACGGCCGTCAGGTCAGGCGTCCGGCGGCGGAAGAGCTGTTCGCCCTCGGGAGAAAAGCCGAATTTGCACCAAAACGCAAGTTCGTCCGGCTCCTGCGGTATCGGAGCTGAAAAGACCGTCGCCATCTCCCGGTCATATCCGCCGAATTTCCGGAGGACTTCTTTTAAAAGATAGGAACCATAACCTTTCCGCCGCCACTGGGGAAGGATAAAAAAGGCAGTGATCTTTGCACCCTTTTCCGCCGGAGTCAGCAGGCATTGACCGATCTCAGTCTTCTCTTTGTATAGGGCAAAACCGCCCGGAATTTCAGACAGATTCATGAATATACCTCCATCGTACTTTTCTTTAGGATACGAGGATAAGCCGCTTCTGTCAACCTTCAAAGTACGACCTTATTTCACATATTCTTCACGGGGTCAGCGATTGATTTTCACAATTAGCAGATACAATAAAGGCAGCTCAAGAGAAGCGGAGAATCCACCTCCCCTGAACGAACCCTTTTTGAGAAAGGATGTAACCAGTATGGATAATGAGAACAAATGGGAATACGATTATTCCTCTGAAAATAAGCAGGCCGGCGAGACCGGATACCCCAATGTCGGCAGCAGCGGAATGAACACCGCGAACACTGCAGGAAACTATGGTGAGCCGGAGAGTTCATCCCCCACCGGCAACGGCGGCGCAACCCCTCCTCCGGAGCATCCGGTGGAAGCAGCGGCACCGTCTCAGCCGGAAAAGAAGCACCGCAAGGTGAACAGCAGCAAGATCGCCAAGAGTGCCATCGCACTGGTTCTGGCTGCGGCAATGGGCTTTGCAGGCGGTTTTGTGGGCGCACGGTTCGGCAATGCAGGCAATAAGGTCGTCATCCAGCAGGTTGAGCGTTCGGATTCCAACGACAGCACCGGTTCTACTGCAGGAACCAGCCTGTCCAGCGGCATGACGACTGCTCAGGTCGCTGAGATGGTCAGCCCGAGCGTTGTCGTCATCACCACCGAGCAGGTCGTCTACTCTCAGTGGTCATGGTACGGTCAGAGTCAGGTCGAGTCAGGTGCCGGCAGTGGCGTTATCATCAGCTCGGATGGCTACATCCTGACCTGTGACCATGTTGTGAATGGCGCATCCAATATCACCGTTACCATCGGCGATCAGGATTACACCGCGACCATCGTCGGCGAGGATTCCACCAGCGATATCGCTGTGATCAAGATCGACGCTACCGGCCTGACTCCGGCCACCATCGGCGACAGCGATTCTCTGGCTGTCGGTGAAAATGTTCTGGCCGTTGGCAATCCGCTGGGTGAGCTGGGCGGTACCGTCACCAGCGGCATCGTCAGCGCACTGAACCGCAGTGTCACCATTCAGGGCACCAGTTCTACCAACACCATGTCGCTGATCCAGATGGATGCTTCCGTCAGCCCCGGCAACTCCGGCGGCGGTCTGTTCAATATGAACGGCGAACTGATTGGTGTTGTCAATGCAAAATCCTCGAGTTCGGATGCCGAAGGTCTGGGCTTCGCGATCCCCATCAATGACGCCATCAAGGTGGCGCAGGATCTGCTGGAGAACGGTTATGTCACCGGTCGTCCGTACATGGGCATTACCTATATCGCTGTTACCGATGCGCAGACTGCCGCACAGCTGGGCGTGAACGCTTACGGCGTTTACGTTGTGGATGTTGTGCAGGGAGGCCCTGCAGATAAGGCAGGTCTGAAAGCAGGCGACCGTATCGTCAGTGTGGACGGCTCGGAAGTCGCACAGAAAGACGACCTCGGCACCATTATTCAGAACCACTCTGCAGGCGATACCCTGTCCATCACCGTCGCGCGTGACGGCCAGATGCAGACGGTCAGCCTGACACTGGGTGAGAAGACCGCTTCGACCAACAGCTCCTCGACGACCCAGCAGGAACAGCAGGTTCCGTCTCTGACGGAGCAGCAGCCGCAGGGCTAAAATTTGATATCATCCCTTGAAGTTCCTTTCTTCTTGTTTGACAAAGAGGGCCTGTCACAGTTTTGTACCGTGACAGGCCCTCTTGTGTTAACATTTTGAACAATCACGGAAACCGAGATATTTGGCATAACCCAGATCGACCTTTTCAGGATCAATCATGTTGCAGCAATGAGGATTTGTATGCCAACATTCGCCACCATGTGTGGGAATCCAAACCATCTTACCGGTTTTCTTCCAAGCTGCAGCCTCAGCAGCTTTTGCGGCTTCCTCTTGTGCTTTTCTAGCGGCTTCGGCTTCGGCTTCAGCTTGAGCTTTCGCTGCTGCTTCATCTACGACTTTTTGACCTTGAGCGATAGCGTCTGAAGTGTTTGAGTAAAAAAGTTTTGTGGTATATCTGCCATAGGAATAAGAAACTTCGTACACTTCTTTCGTATATCCAATATATCCATTTTGAATATCCAAAATCGGCATACCGTTTGTATTCATGGTTCCGGCATATGCACCAAAAAGATAGATTTTACCAGAAGGTACGCCAGCTTTAAAGACATCAGTGCTAACGGGACCAATTGCGACAAACCATGTGCCGTCGTCGGTATCTACTGCAAGGAGTGTGGTGGATTCATTATAAGTGTATGCGTCATAATTTGGAGTGCCACAAATATAAACAGAGTCACCAGATTGCAAAGCTCCAGTTTGAGTATATTCAATACGATGATAATTGTCTATGTCGTTGCCGGAAGCCGCAGCGAATGGAGATATACAGCATAGACACATATACAGTGCCATAAACACAGCGAAAATACGAATCTTTTTCATTACAATACCTCCGTAATTTATATAAGATGAATATATTAAAAACAACTAACTTAGGCAATGGATGCTATTTTCGTGAGATAATTTCAAATCAATCCGAACACCGTTGCACTGTAGGGCAGAAGATTCGCCTGCCCCTGTAAAATCTGGCTCTTGCCGCGCCAGAGACTGGATGAGATGCCGTCGCTGAGCAGTTTCCAGTGTCCGCCCGGCAGAGCGACCGTCTGCGCTTTGTCAGTCGGATTGTAAAAGACGCAGAGGGCACGCCACCAGCTTTTGTCGTTGGGTGCAGCGGTCAGCGACCAGCCTACCAACGGCTGTTCCAGCGAGAAAAACTGGATGGCCTCCGGACTGGCGGAATCTGACGCGCTCAGCCGTGGGAAAGTCGTCCTTAGACCGATAAGCCCACGGTAATAGTCCACAAGGCTGTGAAACTGCTCTGCGCGTTTCCAATCCAGCCGGTTGAGGGCAGGAGAAGAGCGGTAGCTGTTCCCCTGTCCTTTTTTGGTGCGTGCAAATTCTTCACCGGCCTGCCAGAACGGAAGTCCCATGCTTGTCAGGACGATTCCGGCGGCGAGCCGGTTCTGCGCCAGCGCAACCGAATCCACAGCGGCGAATTCCGGCCGCTTGTATCGTACCAGAAGCAGCTTATCCCAAAGGGTGAAGTTGTCGTGGGCGGAAACATAGGTCACGATCTGATTGGGCTTGTGGGGCGGCAGAGTATTGCTCCGGCACCATGCGGCTACCGCTCCGCCGATATCCCAGAAGGAACCGGGCTTGCCCTCGACGTAGCCCGGCTCCCGGGCGTTGAAACAGCCGCCCTTGATGGCGTCACGGGTGTTGTCGCAGAAGATGCCGATGCGGTCGTTCAGCATGGCGAGGTTGTTCTTGTTGGCCTCATACCGGCGCAGTCCGCTTCCGCCGCCCTGCCACGGCTCGCCGTACATCAGGATGCTCCGGCCATTGGGCAGTTTGTCCAGCTCGGCACGAAGCAGATTCATCGTCTCGACGTCGAACAGACCCATCAGATCGAATCGGAAACCGTCGATGTGGTATTCTTTCGCCCAGTAAAGCACCGAGTCGATGAGGTACCGCCGGGCCATCGGACGCTCGCTGGCAAACTCGTTGCCGCAGCCGCTGCCGTTGGAAAAGCTGCCGTCATCATTCTGGCGGAAAAAGTAGTAGGGGACGGTATTGTTCAGGACATTTTCGGAACGGTACATGTGATTGTACACCACATCCATCACGACGCCGAACCCTGCGGCATGGAGAGCGGCGATCATCTGTTTGCACTCCCGGAGCCGGATTTCGCCGCGTGTCGGGTCGGTGGAGTAGCTGCCTTCCGGAACATTGTAGTTGGTCGGGTCGTAGCCCCAGTTATACTGCCGGGTCAGCGGTTTGCTTTCGTCCACACTGCCGAAATCGAAGATCGGCATGAGCTGGACGTATCCGACACCCAGCCGACGCAGATAATTCATGCAGGTAGGATGGATGCCGTCCGAGTTCAGGGTCGTGCCTTTCTGGGTGAAGGCGAGATATTTTCCGCGCCACGCCGGATGAACGCCGCTGGCCGGGTCCTGCGAGAAATCCCGGACGGAGATCTCCCAGATGGAACGCCGGGCCGGGGCAATGTCCGGCCGGACATCCTGTGCCCATCCCTGTGGGTCGACCCGGGCAAAATCGACGATCATGCTCCGGGTGCCGTTGACACCGGTCGCTTTCGCGTAGGGGTCACCCGTCTCAAATACTTTGCCGTCAGCGTGGACGGTAAACGTATAATAATGACAATGCTGGTCGCCGGGCAGGTAGACCGACCACACGCCCTTTTCCCGCTTTTTGAGCGGAAACGAGCCGATGCAGACACCGCCGTCGCCCCGGCGGTAGAGATTGACCGTGACCTGCTGTGCGGTCGGAGCCCAGAGCCGGAGATGGGTTCCGGCTGGGGCGTATTCCGGCCCCAGAGGGCCGTTGTAGGTGGTTTGCTGCGCAAAGGCTTCACTCTCAAAATAAGCCTTCCACTCCGCAGGAGTTTTCATTCTGACTTCATCCTTCTTATCAAAAACCAATACTTGTATAGTTCATTCTGTGAATAGTGTACATGCCACATGGGATATTTTCAAGGCTTTTCTTGCAAATTTTCCCAAAGTACACTATACTGAAAAAAACGCAGTTACGGAGGCGGCTATGGGATACACGAACGATTGGGAAAATCTGATGAACGGCGTGTTTGGCGCAGGCGGAAAGCTCAAATTCACGCCCGGAAGCCCGAAAGCGGAAGATGAGCCATCCAAAACGGCACCGTCCGGCGGTCTGCCCGATTTGAACGCGGTCCTGCTGGAACAGCAGAAGCGGCTGGATGAGATGCTCAAACAGCAGAATGCTGTCCTGAAAAAGCAGGATACAGCGGCGCAGTCTGCTCTTGAAGACAGCCGCCAGCTCCTCCGGGATATGGAGGATGACGGCCTGCTGGCAAAGGGAACCACGGAGGTCAAAACGGAACATCTCGGCAGTTTCGAGGGTCTGACCGATGAGGTCAAAAAGTCGGTGCTGGGGCAGGATGCCTTTGTGGACAGCGTGGTGCGTGCCATGCGCCGCCCCTTCGTGCTGGGAACCGAACGCCCGGCGGCACGGAATGTGATTTTGGTCACCGGCGGCAGCGGCACCGGACGGCACTTCACGCTGGAAGAGACAGCTCGCTGCATGGCGGCACGCGGCCTGCTCCAGAATGATAAGATTGCCTCCCTTGATTTGGCATTATACCCCAATTCCAGCGCGGAAAAACTCTTTTTGCAGGATCTCTATGCCGTTCTTCATGCACCCGGTGAGATCGTTGTTTTTGAGCATTACGAGAGCTGCTATCCGGCGTTTCTGAAAACGCTGTCCGACTTGGCTGTCAAGGGGAGCGCACCTCTGTCCAGCCGGTATCTCGTCAATAAAGAAGGAATCCTTGTCGACGCAGGAACTGCCCTTGCGCCCAGTGCGGTCAGCCGCATCGACCCACAGGGAAAATACCTCATTTTTTTCTCTAACAAAGGCCGGGATGCGCTGGCGGACAAGTTCGGTGCGCCCTTTGTTTCGGCACTGGGCGATGTCTGCGAGACAACTGCCTTTACCCGGGAAGACTTGGCGGCACTGGCAGCGCAGCAGCTCAATATGCTGGCGCAGAAGGTCAGCACCCGTCTCGGCCTTACCCTTTCAGCTGGGGCGGATGTCCGGGATTATGTGGCGGCGCAATGCAGCCCGAAAAAGGGCGCGGCCGGGCTTGCGGTCTGCTGCGATAAGATGTTCCGTGCCCTGAGCGAATACTGTCTGCGGACCGACAAAAAACTGACCGGCACCGTCAAGCTGACTGCCCGGACAGACGGCATCGACTTCCAGCTCAACGGCAATGAGCCGCAGAAACTCTTCGACCTGCTCCCGGCGGTATACACCGGCGCAGTGGATGAGATCAAGGCAGAGCTGAACGACCTTGTTGGTCTTGCGCCAGTTAAGGATTATGTGTTTGGTCTGGCCGATAATATTCAGGTGCAGCAGCGGCGCGCGGCGGCAGGTCTCAAGACTGCCAGCCTGTCCATGCACATGATCTTTACCGGCAACCCCGGCACTGGTAAGACGACTATTGCCCGTCTGGTGGCGAAGTATCTGAAAGCCATCGGCGCACTCAAGGGCGGACAGCTCATCGAGGTCAGCCGCGGCGACCTCGTAGGCCGCTATACCGGCCATACGGCTCCTCTGACGAACAGCGTCATCCAGAGTGCGCTGGGCGGCGTTCTCTTCATTGATGAGGCGTACAGCCTCTACCGGGGCGAACAGGATAGTTTTGGTCTGGAAGCCATCGACACCCTCGTGAAGGGAATGGAGGACCATCGGGATGAGCTGGTCGTCATTCTTGCAGGCTACACCAAGGAGATGGAAACATTCCTGACCGCCAACAGCGGCCTTGCGAGCCGCTTCCCGAACAAAATCGAGTTCCCGGATTATACGGCAGATGAGCTGCTGGATATCACCGCTGTCCTTGCCAAAAACAAGGGCTACCGCCTCGCCGAGAGCTGTACTTTCCCGTTGCTGGGATACTATAAACGCCGTCAGGCCCTCGACAGCCGCACCGCCGGTAATGGCCGACTGGCACGCAATACCCTCGAAAAAGCGATCTTCAACCAGAGCCGTCGCCTTGTCGCCGAGCCAGCCGCAGAGCTTGACCTTATCCTGCCGAGCGATCTGGAGTTTGAAGAATAAATAATTTTATAAAATGATTCCAGAGAAGTTGAAAACAGTGTTGAAACGACATTTTTCAACTTCTTTTTTGTCGGATTCGACAAAGAAAGTCGTGAAAACAGAGAAAATGTGAAAATTTCTTGACAAAACTGCGGGGGGAGGGGTACACTGAAGCCGGATAGCCCAATTTTTAAAAGATGCGGAAAAAGGACTGTCACAATTCAGGAAAAGAGGAATCTGGAATGAGAAAAAGACGCTTGATTGCATCCATTTTGACTGTCGCCATGATGATTTCAGTTGCCGCACCCTTGTCCGCTTATGCGGATGATGGCGAAGAACTGTTTGATGATCATGGCTATGATGTGGTGGATGAAAGCTACAACCTCGAAGAAGCTGACCTCTATGACATCGAAGAACCCGGCGATGGAATCGCATTACAGAGTGCGACTCATACAATGGATGAACTGCGGCAGATGTTCCCTGCTGGAAAGTACTGGAACCATGCTGGCATGAGCGGCAATAATGCAGAAGGCTGGACTAATACTCCCTGCAACCATAGCAAGACTACTTCGACCTGCAACCACTATGTCCGCCCGAATGGACAGAGCTGGTCGTCTCAGTGCATGGGCTATGCGCAGGAATTGGCTTATTTGTATTATGGCAGTGACCCGATCAATCAGAAGCTTCGCACAGATAAGGCGGCGGTTGACATTTTGAAACCGGGTGATGTTGTTCGCTATCGCAACAATACGCATTCGATTTTTATTACTGCAGTAAACGGCGATGATATCACTTTTACAGATTGCAACTGGGGCAATAAGTGCATTATCCGCTGGGATGTGCATATTACGAAGAGCAAGCTGAAAGAAACATTTACGAATGTGCGTCTTGCACCCGGTCCTCGTCCTGGTGAAGTTGACCATTGCTCCACGGAGTATGCAGGCTGGTATAAGGTGAAGTCCAGTGATGGCATCAGCGTGAACAGTGGACATAACTTCAATTCTAAGATCAGCGAAATTCCCAATGGTGCAATCGTTTATATCACGAAAGCCACTGGTCTGGGAAGAAGTCAGGTTGGCCACATCCAGTACAACGGCAGCGAATGCTATCTGGCAATGAATCTGCTGACTCGGATGAGCGGCATTGAAAGCGGCCATCTGTGGGCTGGATATGATGACCCGGCAAATAACTATCTCAACGGTGAAGTGGTCGTTCGAGGAAATGTTTTTGACTGGAAAGATCTGAATGAGAATTTGCAGGTTCGAGTGGTGGCAGATTCCGGACAGGAAGCTACTGGTATGGCAGATCAGTCTCGATATAATCTGCTTCTGGATAACTATACGATCGGAACGAACGCACAGCAGGATCAGGGCGCAAATCACGATTTTGAAGTGAGACTGAGCGGCCTGTCAGTAGGCAATCATACGTTCCATGTTCAGGTTTCTTCTCAGGGAAACTGGGTCGAAGTCGGCACGGTCGATGCAGAAATGCCGGAAGTACATAAGCTGCTGAAGGTCACGGCAAATCCCACCAAAACGGAATATACTGTCGGTGATACGCTGGATACTACGGGTCTGGTACTGAAAGAAATCTACACTCTCGCCAATGAGACGGTAGGTAACTTGAAAGAAGTAGAGGTTACTTCTGGCTCCACCTGCACTCCTGAAACTCTTGATACCGCCGGAACACAGACCATCACGGTCACTTACGACGGTGTAAGTACCAGCTTTGATGTGACGGTGAAGGAGAAAGAAACCCCGAAGCCCGAACCGGATGTAAAAGAAGATAAGCTGGAAAAACTCGAGATTGAGACCCTGCCTGACAAGACAACGTATACTTCTGGTGACATGCTGGATACGACCGGTCTGACCCTGAAAGCAATCTACTCTGTGAGCGGTGAGAAAATCATTGCGAATGGTTTCACCTGTACTCCTGAAATTCTCGATACCGCCGGTACGCAGACCGTCACGGTTGCTTATAACGGCGTAAAAACAAGTTTTAATGTAACGGTCAAGGCAAAAGAAACGCCGAATCCGGATGATAACACGACCACCAAACCTGATCCTGATAATCCGTCGGAAGAGCAGGATAAACTGGAATTTGAAATGATCCCGATCAAACGGAAATATACAGTCGGTGATCGACTGGATGACAGTGGTATGGTTTTAAAGTGGACGCATCAGGGAAAAGAGCATACGATTCTCTACGGCTATACCTGTACTCCGGAGATCCTCGATAAGGTCGGTACACAGACCGTCACGGTTTCCTACATGGGTTTGAGTGTGACCTATCAGGTAGAGGTTAAGGCAAAAGATACGACCAATCCTAGTGGTACGACAACGAATCCCTCTGGTGATAGCACAACCACCAAACCGGATACTACGGTCGACAAGCCATCGGATGATGGTTCGGGTATAGCAATGGTTCTGCTGGTCGGCGGCGCAGTTGTCGTGGTCGGCGGCATTACCTGGGCGGTTATCTCCGCAATGCCGGTCGAGGTCCGTGCAACGGCTATTTCGAGTGACCGCAGTGTGATTGCTTATGCGCCGGTAACTCTGATGCAGGGTGACCGGGTCGTGGCAGAGACTGTCACAGACGGCAACGGTTCGTTCAGCTTCAATGTCAAGCGTGGCAATTATACTCTCCGCATGACGACAACTGACCCTGTGACGGGACGGACGGTAACTCGTATGGCGTCTATCAGCGCACCGGCTAATGGTACAGTGGTGACTTTCTGAATTCACTTCCTTACTGAAACAACAAATGAAAAGAAGGCTCCGCATGGTTTTGATGCCGTGCGGAGCCTTCTTTTTACATTTATGGAATGGTTATTTACAAAGCTTGATGCGCTTCACTGATCCTCCGGGTCATTTCACGGAGGCCGTCGCGGATCTCAGCAGGGGCGGTGACTTCGACTTTGCCGCCGAAGCCGCAGACCCAGCCATAGAACTGGTCGCTGACGCAGATGGGAACATCGAAATGGAAATGCTCGCCGCTCTCCTCGGTCAGGAAGATGGGCGTGGAGCCGAACCGCTCACGCATGGCCTGTTCGAGGTCGGCAGTGCAGCGCAGAGTCACCCGGTGTTCCGGGCCGCCAAACATGTTGAAATGCTTTTTCAGGTAGGTCGGCAGGTCGAGATTCGCAAACTGCTCTCCGCCCCGGCGAGGTTCGTCAAGGACTTTTACGCCGGCCATCCGGTCGACCCGATAATGCCGGATGCCGAAAGGTTCCTTTTCGTCCTGATAGGCGATAAGGTAATAGCAACCATTCTCCCACGCCATCTGCCACGGGCTGATGGTGCGCAGGTCGGGATGGCCCTTCTTTTTGTAGTGGAACTGCACCATCCGGCCCGAGTTGATGGCGGTGAACAGAGCATCAACTGCATAGGGCAGAGTGGGGACGGTGCTTTTGGGGCGTCCGTCGACGTAGACCTGACGCTGGAGCTGGCCGCCCTCATAACGGGAGGTCAGCCCTTCCAGCTTGGAGATCAGTTTGTCACTGGTGGATTTCGAGATGACCCGGCTGGACTGAACGGCATCGACCAGAAGTTTCAGCTCAGCGAGGTCGAATGTCCGGCTTGCCATCCAGTAACCGCCGTTTCGTCCGCGCCGCAGCTGGATGTCGTAGCCCAGATTGTTCAGGGCTTCGATGTCGCTGTACACGCTCTTGCGCTCGCACAGGATGCCCTGCTGTTCCAGCAACTGCACCAGCTGCGGAACATTCAGCAAGTGGTTTTCATCGGTCTGCTGCTCAAAAATATGCAGCAGAGCTAAAAGCTTGGACTTCTGTCCTTCCTGTTTCGGCATAAGACACCTCATCGTTTATCAAAATCGGACAGACGGAAAAGGTCACGGCAGTTTCTTGTCGAATGCGGCGCGCCGCTGGGTCGAGAGACGGAACATCTCTTCCAGTTTGTCACGGTCGTCGGCAACGAGTGCGTTCCGCAAAGTATCCAGAGCAGCATCGAACTGGTCGATCTCCGAGATCAGGTTCTCTTTGTTCCAGAGGAACAGTTCTGCCCACATTTTGTCGTTGATGCGTGCGATGCGAGTCAGGTCACGGAAAGAGTCGCCGGTGTACTCGCAGAGTGAAGTGTTGTCATTGGCGCACATCAGGCTGACGGCGATGGCATGGCAGAGCTGGCTGACATAGCCGATCATCCTGTCATGCTCCTGCACGGTCAAGGTGCAGATGTGTTTGAAGCCCAGCACTTCGGCCAGTTCTTTCGCCCACTCGATGGCTTCTGGTGTGTTCTTCTCAGTCGGGGTGATGATGAAGTTCGCCGGTGCGAAATTCACCTCAGCGGCATGTTCGACGCTGGAAGTCTCACGGCCTGCCATCGGGTGGCTGGCGATGAACTCGACTCCTTCCGGACACATGCTCTGTATCGGCTCCACAAGGCCGGTCTTGACGCCTGAAACATCGGTGAAGATGCAACCGAGTTTGATGAGATGGCCGTAGGTCTTGAACCACTCGATGAGGGCGGTGGGATACAGGCCAAAGATGATGTGGTCGGCCTGACTCACCAAGTCCTCAAAATCATGGGTCTTGCCGCTGCGGATGTAGCCGTGGTCGAGGGCGTATTGCAGATGCCCTTCGCTGCGGTTGATGCCGTCCACAAGGAAACCGGCTTTTGAGAGTTCCAGCGCGTATTTGCCGCCCAGCAGACCCAGACCGACAACGAGATAACGTTTGGATTTATCCAGCATAGTCTACCTCCACGCCCAAAGGATTGATGGCTTCAAAGAAATGGGGCCAGCTCTTTTCGATGGCCTCGGCACCGTCGATGCTCAGCCGCAGCCCGGCGGACAGGGCAAGTACGGTCAGGCTCATGACGACCCGGTGGTCGTTGTGGCCGGAGAGCGGCGCGGCAGGCTCGTGCAATTTGTCGGCACAGCCCTCGATGGTGATGGTGCCGCCCTCGCTCGAGAGGACACCGCCGCAGGCACGCAGTTCGGACTCCATTGCGGCGATGCGGTCACTCTCCTTGATGCGGAGACGCTCGGCGTTCCGGATGACGGTCTGCCCCTCGCAGAGCAGACCGAGGACCATCAGGACAGGGCCGAGGTCAGGGCAGTCAGCGAGGTCGATATCGACCCCGTGAAGCGGTGCCTTTTCAAATACGATGCCTTTTTCGGTATTGCGGAATTTCGCGCCGCACCGGCGGAGGATATCGAGGATGACGGCATCGCCCTGCAAAGTCTCAGCGGCGAGGCCAGAGATGGTCACACCGCCGCAGACAGCTCCCAGAACGGCCAGAAACGCTGCCTGACTGTAATCGCCTTCGACGGTGTAATCGCAGGCGGAATAGCTCTGATTTCCGGGGATGAAGAGAGTGACGTCGTCTGACCAACGGCTCTCGATGCCGAAGGTCTTCTGAACGCTCCGGGTCATCTCGATATAACTCCGGCTCTCGACCGGCGGCAAAAGATGCAGGGTGCTGTCGCCGGGCAGGAGCGGCAGAGCAAAGAGCAGGCCGCTGATGAACTGGCTGGAAACGTTGCCGGCCAGCGTGAAATCGCCGGGTTTGAGTGCGCCCTCGACGGTCAGGTTAGAATCCGTCTGCTCGAACCGGAGATTCTGTTCCCGGTAGAGGTTTTTGTAGACCGACTGCGGACGCTCCATCAGTCGGCCATGACCAACGAAAGTGACAGCTTGTCCGGTGATACTTGCCAGCGGAATGAGAAAACGCAGGGTGCTGCCGCTCTCGCAGCAGTCCACCGGCTCTGTGACAGGCCGGAATGCACCCAAACCCTCAATAACAGTATTGTCTGCGCCTGTTTCAACGATAGCGCAGAGCTGTCCGGCGGCGGAAAGGGTCGCCGAGATGTCCTTGCTGAACTCGAGATTTTCGATGTGGGAAACACCCTTCGCGAGGGCCGCACAGAGAACAGCCCGGTGGGCCATGCTCTTGCTCGGTGGCGCAGTGACAGTGCCGTTCAGGCTGGCTTTAGAAGAAATCGTTACTTGCATAATAGAACTTTCTGCCCTCGGGCGCAAGGCGCAGTGCATATAGGAGCCGAAGGCGATATTATCAAAATTGTCCGGCTTGCCAAAGGCTCTCCCTTTGGGAGAGCTGGCGAGCAAAGCGAGACTGAGAGGGCTATTACATCTCCCGGCCAATCGCCCAAGCGACCTGACGGCACTTTGCCATCGCCTGCGCGAAAGCATCCGGGGTCAGGCACTGTGCGCCGTCGCTCCATGCGTGACGGGGGTCGTAGTGGACTTCCACTTCCAGACCGTCTGCACCGGCAGCAACTGCGGCGATCATCATCGGCTCAACAAGGTTTGCTTTACCGGTGGCGTGGCTGGGGTCAACGATGACAGGCAGGTGGGTCTTCTCGTGGATGAGAGGAACTGCGGAGAGGTCGAGGGTGTTGCGAGTGTATTTCTCAAAGGTGCGGATGCCGCGCTCGCAGAGGATGACCTGCTCGTTGCCGCCTGCCATGATGTATTCGGCACTCATGATCCACTCCTCGATGGTGTTGCAAAGACCGCGCTTGAGCAGGACGGGTTTGTGCATCTTGCCGACTGCCTTCAGTAGCTGGAAATTCTGCATGTTGCGTGCGCCGATCTGAACGACATCAACGTACTCCTCGAACTCGGGGATGCGGTCTTCGCTCATCAGTTCGGAGACGATGGGCAGGCCGGTAGCCTCACGAGCTTTTACCATATCGAGGATGCCCTCGGTCTCAAGACCTTGGAAGGAATAGGGGGAAGTACGGGGCTTGTAAGCACCGCCGCGGAACAGAGCCGCGCCGCCTGCCTTGACGCCCTGAGCGATGCGCAGAGCCTGCTCTTCGCCCTCGATGCTGCAGGGACCGGCCATGACAGCGATCTTTTCCTTGCCGCCGATCTTGACGCCGCCGCAGTCGATGACGGAATCTGCCGGGTGGAACAGGCGGTTCGCACGCTTGTAGGGGGCAGAGACACGGGTCACGTTGTCGATCCAGGGGTTTGCCAGAACGTCACGCTCGTCGATTTTGGTCGTGTCGCCGACCAGACCAAAGACGTTGTAATCTTTGCCGGTGATGAGGGTCACGTCCAGACCCTGCTTCTCGAATTTGTCGACGATCTTCTCGAGTTCTTCTTTCGGGGTGCCTTTTTTGGTGGAGATGATCATGGTTTTGGTTCCTTTCTCTTTGTGTCAACCTCTCAGTCTGCTCCGCAGACAGCTCCCCTGATAGGGGAGCCTTTGGCAGAAAAAGAAAGTTCCCAGTTTTGCCAAGGCCTCTCCTCGATAGGAGAGGTGGCATCGCGTAAGCGATGACGGAGAGGTTTATTTTACTGTACGATGTGCGCGTGAGAGCTGCCGTCCAGACGGAGCAGCTGGGCGAGATAGGCCGCAGCGTGCAGATAGCCGCTGATGCCCTCGCCGATAAAATGGCCCTGACAGCCAAAGGACACGATGTCGGTCTGGCGGAACGGTTCGCGCTCGTTCGGTTCGTTGAGCATCACTTCTACAGCCGGCAGGCCGCAGATGCGGAGTGCGTCCAGAATGGCAACACTGTAATGGGCGTATCCGCCCGGGTTGATGATAATGCCGTCGGCACGGCCAGCGGCAGACTGGATCTCGTCGATGATGTCGCCCTCATGGTTGGACTGGAAGAATTCGACCTCGATCTCCATCTGGTTGCAGCAGGCTTCGAGGTAGTCCAGCAGGCCGTTGTAGTCGATGGTCCCGGCAACGCCCGGTTCCGAGAACTGGGTCAGATTGAGATTGGGGCCGTTAATGACTAAAAATTTCATCCAAAGCCTCCATTGCTGCGGCAACTGCATCTGTGACGGTGCTGTTGTTGGGAACAACAGCATCTGCTGCCGCGAGATAGAGCGGACGGCGTTCGGTTTCCATCGTCCGGAGTGCGTCAGTGCTGGACGAGAGCGGACGTCCGCCGCCGACCACCAGCGATTCCAGCGGACGGTCAAGGAAGAGGATAACGCCGTTCTGCCGTAAAGCACGCAGGTTTTCAGGCCGTTTGATGACACCGCCGCCGCAGGACAGCAGCTGGTGCCCCTCTTTCGAAAAGCGTTCGACCTGCTCTGTCTCTTTCTTGCGGAACCCGTCTTCGCCTTCGTCGGCGAAGATATCGGGGATGCTCTTGCCGTTGGCTTTGACGATCTCTTCATCAAGGTCGATAAAGGTCTTGCCCAGCTCTTTTGCAAGGGCACGACCGACGGTCGTTTTACCGGAAGAAGGCATCCCAATCAAGGCGATGTTCAGAGTATCCCGGCGGAGAGTGCTGGTGATCTGGGAAATTACCGCCGGTGCATCCGGGAACTTCCGACTAAGAAAGTATTCCGCCGCATAGACCGCCTGCGCTACCAGCATTTCCAGACCGCCGACGGCCACCGGAACACCGGCTTCCTCGGCACGGAGGACGAGTTCAGTCTTATCAGGATTGTACACGACGTCCAGAACGGCTTCCAGACCGGACATGGCGGCAACGTCGAGGTTGCAGACGCCGACATTCGGGTACATGCCTGCCGGAGTGGTGTTGATAACGATCTGCGCACCGGAATGAACGGCTTCCTCATAGGAAAGTTCGCCCTTTTCCGGGTCGGGATGGCGGCTGACAGTGAGGATTTTCGCCGCGCCTTTATCACGGGCGACGGCACTAGTGGTGTTGTGGGTGCCGCCGGTGCCGAGGATGAGAACGGTCTTGCCGGTAAAATCGACGCCGTGCGCCTCGCACAGATGGGCAAAGCCCATGTAATCGGTATTGTAGCCGTAGAGCAGACCGTTCTTGTTGACGACGGTGTTTACGGCACCAATGGCTTTCGCCCGGGGATCGATATAGGAACAGTATTCCATCACGAGCTTTTTGTAGGGGATGGTCACGTTGATGGCCTTGAACGCTCGCTTTTTCAGGAATGCCCGGGCTTCCTCCTCAGTCGGGAGAGGGCAGAGGTCATAGTGATAGCCGCAGAGCATCTCGTGGATGGTCTTGGAGTAGGAGTGCCCGAGTTTCGAGCCGATAAGTCCGTATTCCATTCAGTCCTCCTCCTTCCGGAAATGGGTGGGGTCTTCCATCCACGCCATGCCGTATTTCTGGGTCAGCAGGTCGCCGATGGCAAGGGCAGCAGCGCAGGTCTGAACGATGGCCGCACGAGGCACGATGCAGGGGTCATGCCGACCTTGGATGGACAGTTCGGCGTTTTTATGGGCGATGTAATCCACGGTGTCCTGCTGTTTATAAATGCTGGGCGTCGGCTTGACAGCGGTGCGGAAGACTACCGGCATCCCGTTCGAGATGCCGCCGTTGATGCCTGCGTTGTGGTTGGTCTCGGTGACGATGTGGCCGGTCGGGTTGACCCGGAAGGCGTCGTTCGCCTCGGAGCCGTGCAGGTCAGCAAAGCCGAAACCGGTGCCGAACTCGATGCCCTTCACAGCCGGAATCGAGAACGCCGCATGGGAAAGAACGCTCTCCACACTGTCAAAATAAGGCTCACCTGCACCGGCAGGAAGACCAAGAATGGCCGTCTCGAGGATGCCGCCCACGCTGTCACCGTCCGCACCGGCGGCACGGATGGCCGCTTTCATCGGCTCTTCCACCGAAGTGTCCAGCAAGGCAAAGCCCTCTGCCTTGTTCAGGAGAGATTCTGCCTGCGCTGCGAGGGTGTCCGGGTCGTTCAGAGCAAAAGGCGTATCGGAGATCCCGGCGCATTTTGCGATATGGGTCGAGATGTCGATGCCTGCCCGGTTCAAGGCACCCAGAACGATGGAGCCGCCAGCCACCAGTGCGGCCGTGATGCGGCCGGAAAAGTGTCCGCCGCCTCGTGCATCCTGATAGCCATGATATTTGGCATAGGCTGTATAGTCGGCGTGACCGGGTCGGAGCAGGTCGGCAGTCTTGGCGTAGTCGCCGCTGCGCGTGTTCTGGTTTTCAATCATCAGGGCGATGGAGGTTCCGGTCGTACGGCCATTGAAGACGCCGGACAAGAACTGTACGTTGTCTGCTTCGACCCGGGCTGTGGACAGGCCGTCGCCGCGCGCACGGCGTTTGTCCATGCAGGCGGTAAGAAGCGTTTCATCCACCGGAACACCGGCGGCCATGCCGTCCAGCACTGCGCCGATGGCCTTGCCGTGGCTCTCGCCGAAGATGGTCAGGGCGAGAGAGCTGCCAAAGGTGTTTTTCATGCCAGCTTACTCCTCCATGCCCAGCAGAGGCCGCAGACCCTCAACGGGGATCGTCTCAGCACGCCAGCAGCCCAGACCGGGAACTTTGATGATGGTAATCTGATTGCCCTGCGCCTTTTTGTCGTGGAGCATCTCGGCCAGTACCTTTTCCTTATCATAGGAGGTACGGGTCGGCAGACCCAGACGGCGGTAAACGGCACGGACACGCTTCTGCAATGCTTTCGACTCGATCATCGGCAGCATACCCAGTGCAACGCATTCGCCGTGAAACAGGCCGACGGTGCGGCGGCCCTTGATGCCCTTGACGGCCTCGATGCCGTGGCCGATGGTGTGGCCGAAGTTCAGGGCTTTCCGCATTCCGTGTTCCGTCTCGTCCTGCTCGACGATGTTTTTCTTGAATTTCAGGCTGCGGTAGATGATCTCGCCAATCTGGGTGTCCACATCGCCATTCTCAAAGATGGCGAAAAGCTCTGGGTCGGCCAGCAGGCTGGCCTTGACCGCCTCGGCCAGACCGTTGATGTAATGGCGGCGAGGCAGAGTGGACAGGGTGTCAGGGTCGACGATAACAAGCTTCGGCTGCCAGAAGGAGCCTGCGATATTCTTGGTCTCGCCGAGGTCGACAGCCGTCTTGCCGCCGATGGAAGAATCAATCATGGACAGGGTGGTAGTCGGGCAGTTGATGAAGTCGATGCCGCGCATGTAGATGGAAGCGGCAAAACCGGCAAGGTCGCCGACCACACCGCCGCCGACTGCGATGACAAGATCGCCGCGGCCCATGTTGAAGTCGAGCATCTGGCGGAGAACAGTCTCAAGAATCTTGAAACTCTTGCTGGCCTCACCCTGCGGCACTGTGATGATTTTTGAGTCACGGCACTGGTCGGCGACTTTCTGGGCATACTCGGCTGGTACGCCGGTATCGGTCACGACGGCAACACGGCGGTCGAGCCGGGCGAACTGGTAGAGGTTTTCCAGTGCGCCGCGCTTCAGGATGATATCATAGCTCCGCTCACCGAGATTCATGGTGAGCTTGGTTCCGATAAATTCACTCATTTTGTGTACACTCCTAACAGCCGTACCGTGCGGCAGATCCGATCCAGTTCATGCAGCAGTGCGGCAGTTTCGTCACGGGTGGGGTCACCCACCAGCTCAACGTAAAAATAATATTCAAAAGGAACGTGGGGCATCGGGCGGCTTTTGATGGATTCCATATTGAAGCCGCTCGCGCCGATCATCTGGATGACCTCGCCCAGCTTTCCGGGCTTGTTGTCCACGGTGAACAGCAGAGAAAAACGGTTTCCGGTCGTGGGCTTTTCCCGGCTCAGGACGATGAAACGGGTCGTGTTGTCGCCGTCGGTGTTGATGTTCGGCACAAGGACTTCCAGCCCGTACAGAGCCGCCGTTTCAACGCTGGCAATGGCGGCTTTGGTCTTATCGCCGCTCTCGGCGACAAATTTCGCAGCCATTGCAGTGTTTGGCATGGCAGTCGCCGGGAGCTGGAACTGTTTCAGGAACGTCTCACTCTGGGCGATGGCTTGCTGGTGGCTGTAAACGCTCTTGATCTCGCTCAGCTGGGTGCCGGGCAGAACGAGCAGATTCTGGGAGATCGGCAAGTCGTAGACGTCCACCACCCAAAGCTCCGGATGGTTGTAGCAGAGATCCAGCACAGCGGAGACATCACCGGCATGGCTGTTCTCAAATGGTACGACACCGTGAGCGGCGTCACCGTTCGCTACGGCGTTGAAGACCTCGTCCCAAGTCGGGTAGCTGACAGCCTCGGCGTGAGGAAACAATGCTTTGAGCGCGATATGCGCGAACGCACCCTCAACACCCTGATAGGCGGCGCGGTTCTGCCCCAATACCTCGGCTTCGTATTGTTTGGCGATGTCCATCATGTGCTGAACATGGTCTTTATAATAGGGGCGCAGGACGGGGTTCTGGATCCGCGCGGCAGATTTTTCCAGCACGGCAGCCTCCCGGGAGGCATCGAAGATGGGCAGGCCGTTCGCCTGCTTGTATTGTGCAACGCTGAGTACCGCAGCCATCCGCCGTTCAAACAGGGCGGCAAGCTGTGCATCGACCGCGTCGATCTCGACACGGGCTTCTTCCAGAGCGTTCATGGGTTCCACATCCTTTCACGTTGTGGTTGGCTGATACCTGATTAGTATACCATAACCCGGATGGATAAACAACAACGCGCAGACCCTTTCAAAGGGGAGAAAATTTCAAATGCGAGGGTGGTAAAACGAATAAAAGTATTATGAAAACAGACAAAAAGCGTCCGGAATGCCGCATCTGCGATATTCCGGACGCTTTTCTCAGGTTTTGTTTCGATTCCTCACCAGCTCTTCCCGGGTACGGGGTTTGCCGTAGTAACGGGAATACGGGTTATCGAGGTCAGCGGCTTTCAGCGGAGCGGAAGGCTCTTTTATCGGTGCTGGCAGCTCGGGAATTTCCGGGCGGTCGAAGGTGAACCGTCTCACCGATAGGCCGGAACGGTTATAAAACCGCATGGTATCAGTCCTCCGCGCTGGCGGTGGAGACAGCACCGGCAGTCAGAGCCTGCCAGAGTTCTTCGCCGCCTGCAAGGTTGTCGGCGGTGCCGGAGTTCCATGCGCCGCGCATACCGACGTAAAACTGTGACATGTATTCCTGACTGTTGCCGCCCTGCGCGTGGGTGGTATCGGGGTTATAGTCGCCGAGGTCAAGACCGGTCAGAACCGGGCAGTCCGTCCACTTGTAGACCATGTTCCACCAGTCGTCGTCGCTTTCGGGCGCAGGCAGTGTGCCATCCAAATAGCGGAGGGTGCCGGTGCTTTCCTCAAACCCAGCAGGGTCGTACAGCAGGAAAACGGAACTCAGACCGCCCTGCACGTCGGTGGCAAGCTTGGTCGTACCGGCCATCGTCAGGTAAGCGGCACTCTCTGTCTCGGTATCCCCGGAGGAGTAGTCCAGCGTGTAGACGTTCAGGGTAACGACGACTTTTCCATCGCCGTTCAGGTCTTCGCCGTATTTGGCAAGTTCAGTCTGCAAGGCATTTACGGTATCTTCGGGCAGATAGTAAGGTGCGACCACCGCCACATTGTAATCTGCTTTGGTGGTAAAGAAATACTGTCCGATAAAGCAGTAGGCCACGAATGCGACGGCAATGCCGATGATAATGACCCACTTGAGATTGTAGTCCCACCAGTTCGCCCAGCGTTCTTTTCGGGTGTATTCCTTCTCGCGCCGGGGTTTGAGGTCTTTCGGGTCGATGTCGCGCTCGTAACGATAACTTGCCATGTAATGTGGTTCCTCCGATTAAAGTTGTGCGAGAATGGTCTGACGGACAGCGTCCGGCAGCTGTTTCTGTTCGGCCTTGCTCATGCCGGCAGTCTGGATGGGCGGTAGTACCTTGATGTGGACTACACCCGGAGTGCAGAGGTTGCCGTGACCTTCAAACAGAGCTCGTGCGCCCGAGATAGCGACCGGAACGACCGGTGCGCCGGTCTTGATGGCGATGCGGAACGCGCCGTTCTTGAACTCACCGGCACCGCCCTCCTCGCCCTTGTAACGGGTGCCTTCCGGGAAGATGACAAAGCTTTTGCCGCTCTCCACGATGGCGGTCGCATCGTTCAGGGCACGGACGGAAGCACGGACATCGTCACGCTGGACAAATATGCAGCCCAGCAGTTTCATCCAGCGGTTGAGGAGAGGGATTTTCTCCAGCTCTTCCTTGGCGAGGATGCCGTGGGGTGCGTCGAGGCTTGCCAGCAGCAGCGGAATGTCGTAGTAGCTGCGGTGGTTGCCCACAAAGACGCAGGCGGTGTCCTTCGGGATGTTTTCCAGACCGGTGACGGTCAGCTGGACGCCGGTGATCTTTAAAATTTTGCGGCTCCAGTGCGGAATATGTTTGCGGACGATCTGCTCGACCGTTTCGGTGTCGCCTGCGGCCAGTGCGCGCTCGCCCCGGCGAAGCACACCGTAGTGGACGATCATATAACCAAACAAGTAGATGAACATCGCAATGGTGCGAAAGATATTCACAAGTTGTTTCCCCCTTCTGGCTTAAAAAAGCCGAGTTTATTGTAACACACTTTCCGGAAAAAGGGGAGAAAAAATACTTTTTTTACATTTAGAGGGCTTTACAGCTTGCAAAATTCACAAAATCCGGGTATAGTTATAACCAGAAAGACAGCACTATTGCGTTTCTTTCGGGAAACCGCTCGGAGGGTCGGAATGGGCTGTCGGTAACAATGGAGAGAGGTTTTAACACCCCATGAGCTTATTTCCTTCTGCGAATGATTTCAAATCCGGCCCGGGCGTCGAAAAGGATGCGCCGCGCAAGACCGGCGTAGGCCGCTTCTTTGAGCTGGTCGGCCGCGACATGAGCAACATGTTCCTTGCGAACCTGCTGACCTGTCTGGGTTTTGTGCCGGTCATCTGTCTGGTCTATATCGGCTTTTTGATGAACAGTCTGCCGGTCATGATCATCAGTGCGGCGGTGGGCGGTATTCTGGCCGGCCCGGTGCTGGCCGGTATGTATGATACCGTCCTGCGTGCCCTGCGTGACGAGGCCGGTTACTGGTGGGTGACCTACCGCAAGGCGTTCAAGCGGAACTTCAAGGCCAGCATCGTACCGGGTATTTTGTACTGTATCGTTGTCACGGTGCAGATCTTCCTTGTGTATTTCTGCTTCAACATGCTGTATCACGGCACCAATGTCGGCATCGGCATGTGGGTGGCAACGGTGCTGAATCTGGTGCTGTTCCATATGCTGTTCTCCTACATGTGGCCGCAGGTCGTTCTGCTCGACCAGCCGTTTTTCCAGACCCTCAAGAACAGCGTCAACTGCATGATCGCTTTTCTGCCTCATGCGCTGGCGGCTTCGCTGGTGACGATCATTTTCTGGGGTCTTGTCATCCTCTGTATGCCGCTGGGCCTGCTGCTGATGCTGGTCTTCGGTTTCTGGTTCTCCTGCGAGATCACGATGCAGATCGTCTATGGCGATTTGAACCGGGTCTTCCACATCGAGGAGAATATCCAGAAACTCCGTGACGCCGAGCTGGAAGAGGAACTCCGCAAAGAGTACGGCGACGACTCACAGTAAAAGGAGTGGGTGTGATGGAACAGCGGAACAATCTGGTGCTTCAGGGAACGGAAACATTCTCCCGAGGTCAGCTGGATAATGTCGCGCTGGAAAGCGGCAGCGTGGTGCTGGACAGCGTGGCAGGGCGGTATCTGCCCTACGGCAGCTATACGACGCCGGAATTTGCCATGCCTGCCTTCTGCAATCTGAATGTGAGCTGGAACGCTCATGTGCCGCATAACACCCTCGTCGAGGTCCGGTGCCGGGTCTATGCCGGAAACAGCTGGACTGGTTGGATGAGCTTCGGCAAATGGGCTCCGGATTATCCGCGGTGCAGCATCAATGCTCAGAGTGATGATGGGATGATCTTTCTGATGGGTGATACTCTCACGGTGGCAACACCGGGCGGCGGCACCGGCATCCAGTTGCAGGTCAACCTGTCGACCAATGACGACAAAGCGACGCCGGCTCTCCGGCTTCTGGCAGCGGCGGTACGTCCGCTCGTCTGGGAAAAACAGGATGGACACCCACTCAACCGGCGGCTGTATCTGCCGGAATACTGTCTGAATGCCCACGACCCGACTTTTGGCCGGGAGATGGACATGCCGCTCGTCATGGCGGCTCTGATGAACCGCTGGGGCGAGGACATCCTGCCCGAAGAGGTGGCCTATGTCATGGAAGACAACGCCACCAGCAGCACGGGCAACGCGGCATTTGCAGCCGCTGCCGCAGGCTGCTGCGGCTATCCCTGCTGGCAGGCGTGGATGGACCTGAAAGACCTCCGGCTTCAAATTCATGACGGCTGTTCGGTAGCCGTCCGGGTGGAACGCCGTGTCATGGGGCAGCGCGACCCGGTCGGGGTCTGGATGGGTCTTCGGGGTTTTGGCCACGATGACGCTGTCCATGCGGATTTCGTCCTTCTCAATGACCCCACTGCCGACGGTGATGGAGCCGTGAACTGCACGATGGCATTGACGGATTTTCTTCGGTACTTCACCGGCCGGGCTATTGCTCTCCGGCAGAAGCCCCGGGACATCGAGGCCGACCGCCCCAGACGCATCCTTTGCGAGCTGGAAAAGGGAAAAGAGGATGGCCGTTATTACTTCGCCCGGCGCGGTCAGCGTGATCCGCTGCCGGAAAATTTCTCCGGATGGATCGCGTGCAGTCCACATGACGGCGTGGCACATGCCACGACAGCACACCGGACATTCCAGCGGATGCGTCGGACAGAGGACGGCGGAATCCAGTTCTCGCCGGAGCAGCTGGCAGTCGGCGGACGCCAGAGCATTTACGCTGTCGACCAGACCGGCAGTATGCGTGTAGCCGAAGTCCGGCTGCCTGTACCACCGCCCACTCCGGCGGAATCAGTTGTTCACCAAAGCACCGGGCCTGCTGCTTCAGCGCAGCAGAGTTCGTGACTTTTCGGGATAAATACATTCACATAGGAGGAACACATTATGGCAAAGACGATCATCACGATTGGCCGAGAGTACTGCACCGGCGGCAACTACATCGCAGAAGATGTAGCCAACGCACTGGGGATCAAGCTCTACGACAAAGAGCTGATCACCATGGCAGCCAAACATTCCGGTCTGTCGGAAGAGGCTGTGGCCGCCAGCGAGAAGCGTCATACCCACAGCCTGCTGTACAGCCTGTACACCATGGGCAATGAGCTGCCGCTGGGCGATCAGGTGTTCATTCTGCAGAGCCGCATCATCAAGCAGCTGGCGGACGAAGGCCCCTGCGTCATTCTGGGCCGCTGCGGTGACTATGTGTTGCGTGAGCGCAAGAACGTCCTGCGTGTCTTCATCTATGCTCCGGTCGAGTGGCGGCGTGAGCTGGCAAAGACCGATCCGCTGGTAAAGGCAAAGGATGAAAAGGGCATCAAAGAAGAAATCGAGAAGACCGACCGCAACCGTGCCGCTTACTACAACTACTACACCCAGAACCGCTGGGGTGATGCGCATAATTACGATCTGGCGATCAATGCGGCTCTTGGCCGTGAGACCTGCGTCAAGATGATCCTCGATGCAGCCGCTGCCAAGGAGAAGACTCTGGACGAGTAACGGTCACTCGGCAGGAGAGCCAAAAACAACGGTGCTTCGTGGGCAGGGTGCGTTTGCGCTCTGCCCACGTTTTGGGCATATAAAAGAGAGTATTCAAATCATAAGGAAAAACAAAAGGAGAAATCGTGGAAAACAAGCAGCCCCAAACCCAACAGCCTGCCCGTGAGAACATCATGGGTACGATGGACATCAATCCATTGCTCATCAAGCTGAGCGTGCCGATGATGGTCTCAATGCTGGTGCAGGCATTGTACAATGTCGTGGACTCGATCTTCGTCTCCCATGTGAGCGAAAACGCCCTGACCGCAGTTTCGCTGGCATTCTCATTGCAGAACGTCATGATCGCAGTGGGCGTTGGTACCGGCGTGGGTGTCAATGCCCTGCTGTCCAAAAGCCTCGGCGAAAAAAATCAGGAACGAGCGAACAAGACCGCTGAAAACGGCATCTTTCTCGCCCTGTGCAGTTTCGCTGTCTTTTTTATCATTGGCCTGACCTGCATGAAACCCTACTTTTATGCGCAGACCAGTGATGTGGAAATCGCAGAGCAGGGCATCCGGTACCTGACCGTGTGCAGTGTGTTCAGCCTTGGTCTGTTCCTGCAGACCATGAGTGAAAAGCTTCTGGCAGCGACGGGACGCACCAACCTGAGCATGATGAGCCAGCTGGTTGGCGCAGTGGTGAATATCATCCTGGACCCCATCTTCATCTTCGGATACTGCGGTGAGGCTCTGTCCGGTACCACCGGTGCCGCTGTTGCGACGGTCATCGGCCAGTTCTGCGGCGCAGGAATGGCAATTTTCTTCAACCTGAAGAAGAACCCCGATATTCAAATCAATTTCAGGGGATTCCGCCCCAGCGCAAAGGCCATCCAGAGGATCTATGTCGTTGGTCTGCCCAGCATTGCTATGCAGTGTGTCGGCAGTGTCATGACCTTCTTTATGAACCAGATCCTGATGACCTTTTCGGCGACGGCCGTTGCAGTCTTTGGCGTTTACTTCAAGCTCCAAAGCTTCGTCTTTATGCCCATCTTCGGTATGAACAACGGCATGGTGCCGATCATCAGCTACAATTACGGCGCGCGGAATCCCGAACGTGTCAAGAAAACCATCAAGCTGGCAGTGCTCTACGCCGAGTGCATCATGCTCATTGGTTTCTGTGTCTTTCAGTTCCTGCCGGATAAAGTTCTGGGCATCTTTGCCGCCAGCGATGCCATGCTCGCTATCGGCATCCCGGCACTCCGTATCATCTGTCCGCATTTCCTGCTGGCAGGTATCGGCATCATCCTCTCGTCGGTCTTTCAGGCGTTGGGCAACGGCGTGTTCAGCCTGATCGTTTCGGTCTGTCGTCAGCTGGTGGTTCTCATCCCGGCGGCATGGCTGCTGAGCAAGACCGGCAGCGTCAATATGGTATGGTGGGCGTTCCTGATCGCTGAGGTCGTCAGCCTCACGCTGAGCCTCGTGTTCATGGCGCGTATCAATAAAAAAGTCATCGCTCCGCTCTACGAGCAGCCTGCTCAGTGAGGAGCCGCAAGATGAAAGGAACGTGAACTCTATGGGTAAAAAGCTGAAATGGAATCTGATTCTGATGAGTCTGCTTTATCTGGGCCTCGGCATTTTTTTGCTGCTGGTGCCGGGTACGGCTCTCAACGTGGTCTGTTACGCGCTGGGTGCGGTGGTGCTGATCTGCGCTGTCGTCCAGTTGGTACGATATTTCGCTGTGGAACGTGGGATCTTCCAGAGTCAGCTTACCCTGATCTCAGGTCTGGTCTGTCTGGCTCTGGGTGCGTTCCTCATCATCCGCAGTGATATCGTGGTGCGCATCCTGCCCATCGTGTTTGGCCTGTTCGTGATTTTTGACAGCCTTGGCCGCATCCAGAACGCTCTGGAACTCCGCCGCTGCAATTATGAGAGCTGGAAGGGCTTTCTGGCATTGGCACTCCTGAGTGTGGTGCTGGGCGTCGTGATGATCATGAACCCCTTTGGCACGATGGAGACTCTCGTTATGGCGATCGGCGTCATCCTCATCGTGGAGGGTGCGCTGAACCTGCTGAGCGCACTGTATACGGTCATTGCGGTCAAGCGGTTCATGAAGCTGCATCCCGAAACGCAGTCGGTGCTGGAAGCCATTACCGGACAGGATCTGAATGGTGACGGCGTCATTGCCCCGGATGTCGCCCCGGCGGATGCTGAGGCAACGGCAGTAGAACTCGACCATGTGGACGAGAGCGCAACGGTCGAGCAGGAAAGTGACGACGAAGAGTAATCAATCAAAAGAGAAAAGGATAAAAAGAACATGGAAAAGTACGATCTGATCATTGTAGGTGCCGGCCCTGCCGGTATCTTTACCGCTGTTGAGCTGCTGCGCCACGGCAGCAAGAAGAAAATTCTGCTGGTCGAAAAAGGCAAGCCGGTCGAAAAGCGTCACTGCCCGAAGGCAGAGCTGGGTCACTGCGTCAACTGCCGCCCGACCTGCGCTATTACCACCGGTTTCTCCGGTGCGGGTGCGTTCTCGGATGGCAAGCTGAGCCTGTCCTATGAGGTCGGCGGCGATCTGCCCTCCCTTATCGGTGAAGAATTCGCACAGGAACTCATCGACTACACCGATAAGATCTACCTCGAGTTCGGCGCAGATCCCCATGTTGAGGGCATCTACACTGGCGAGGACATCAAGGAGATCCGCAAGAACGCCATCCATGCCGGCCTGAAACTGGTCGACTGCCCCATCCGCCACCTCGGTACTGAAAAGGCACAGGAGCTGTACCTCGCCATCCAGAATTATCTGGCGGATAACGGCGTTGAGATGCTCTTCTCCACCGAGTGCGAGAATATCATCCTCGAGAACGAAGTCTGCAAGGGCGTTTATATCCGGAAAGGCGACGAGGAGCCTCGTGCCGTCTATGCGGATGAAGTCGTCATCGGCACCGGCCGCCGTGGTGCGGACTGGCTGGAGAAGATCTGCGCTGAGCATCACATCGCTCATAAGCCCGGCACTGTTGATATCGGTGTCCGTGTCGAGTGCCGCAACGAAGTCATGGAGAAGGTCAACAAAGTCCTCTATGAGTCCAAGCTCATCGGCTATCCGAAGCCTTGGAAGAACAAAGTCCGTACCTTCTGCCAGAACCCCGGCGGCTTTGTTGCGCAGGAGAACTACGACAACGACCTCGCAGTTGTCAACGGCCATAGCTTCAAGGAAAAGAAGAGCGAGAACACCAACCTTGCAATTCTGGTCTCCCATAACTTTACTGAGCCGTTCAACCAGCCCATCGCCTACGCACAGAAGGTCGGCGAGCTGACGAATATGTTGGGCGCAGGCCATATCATGGTTCAGCGTTACGGCGACATTCTGGACGGCAAGCGTACTTGGCAGAAGGAGCTGGCACAGTCCAATGTTAAGCCTACCCTGAAAGATGCCGTTGCCGGTGATATCACCGCCGCCATGCCCTACCGCGCCATGACGAACATCATCGAGTTCATCAAGATGCTGGATATGGTCGTTCCCGGCTTTGCCGCCAACGAGACCCTGCTGTACAGCCCGGAGCTGAAGTTCTACTCCAATAAGGTCAAGATGGACGATAACCTTGATACGAACATCAAGGGTCTGCACTGCCTCGGCGACTCGTCCGGCTGGACGCGCGGCCTGATGATGGCATCCGTTATGGGTGTCCTGATGGGTCGGAAACTGGCTGAAAAAGAGGGCTGCTGAGCCGGTTTTAAAAGCTGATTCTATAAGATAAAATAGAAAACCCATGTCCGCACGGTTCAGGTGCCGGACATGGGTTTTCTGCGTATCAGGCCGTTCTTTCGCTGGGGAGTATGGTATACTCGGCTTGAGAAAACGGGAGTTGTGGAGGTGCTGTTATGCGTACAGAGAAGAAATCTAAACGGTATGGACGGTCTGGAAAAGACCCAATCGTTGTTTTAACACTGATTTTTGTGGTACTGAGAGTAACAGGACGGATTTCGTGGTCTTGGCTGTGGGTATTAAGTCCAATCTGGCTCACACTTTTGTTTTTTGCGGCTGTTTTTTCTGCCATTTTGGTTGGCGGACGAGTTGCTAAAAGAAAATGGTGATTTCACATTTGTGGAACGCAGTGAAACAATGTTTTTCTTGATAACTTGTCACTTTTTCGCTATAATGAATTTGAAAGAGGGTGCGCACGATGATTTTGCAATACTATGTAACCGATTCTGTGACCGGAAAGCCAGTCAACATTGATGTCGATGTTGCGTCAAAAGAAGATTTGAATGTCACAAAAAACGGTTGGCAAACTGTCTGGGATACAGATTTCATCCTTGACCCACAAAAAGAAAAATATATTGCGAAAACAGAAGATGGCGAAATCATCGCTTTGGGTGCTTACCGTGTTCGTGAAGGCAGTGTAGCGGTTTATATCGCTTACATCGAAAGTCAGCCGGAAAGCAACCCTACCCTAACAAAGCAGAAGAAATATCGAGGCATTGGAAAAGCGATGATTGCATTTGGCATCCAGCTTTCCATTGATGCAAACTGCAATGGTGTCGTTGTTTTTGAAGCAAAGACGGATGAACTAGAACAACATTACATCCGAGATTTTGGTGCGCGACCGGTCGCTTCGATTTATCCCGGCGGCCCCAAAACTTTTATGATTGCAGACCAAGCGGCGAAAGATATTTTTTCTTCGTACCTTTTCTGAACAGCAAGGAGGAAAGCTTTATGAAAGAATACAATGACGTTGATATTTCCTTTTCTCCAATGTCGGATGAAACGATGTCATGGCTGGATGAACTGCTTATGACCTGTAAGCGGTTTGGAGTGGACTACTACAATGCATCCGAAAAAGACCGCACTTTTGTAGAAGCTGTCGCTCGAAAAAACTATGGAATTAAACAGGCACACTCTGCTGGAAAGCCTGCCTCTACAGTAGAACCTTTCTTCGGCATCCACCGTGCGGTCTGAATCTATGAAAATTTGATTTCCGTTTCACTTTCTGTAACATATCTACAGCAACACGAATCCCCCAGAGTCATCGGCTCCGGGGGATTTTTCTCTTATTTCCGTGTGAAAGGCTTCATCCCGTGTTCGTCCGGGGTGTAGTACTCCATCAGGGCGATATAATTTTCGACGTGATGGCAATAGGCGGAACGCAGGACGTTATCCGGGTCAGTGCGGACAGACAGCAGGCCGATGACGTAGCTGGCCACAAGCTTGATGACGTCCAGCTCAACGCCGTAGCACAGGCCGACGGCGATCATCGGGATGATGATCTGCTGGATCCGGATGGGAACATTGTTGCCGAACCGCTCGAGCAGTGGGCGACTGATGGTAGATGCGGCCCAGACGTTCCGGATGACATCCCACCACGAAAACTTTTCCATGTTGCTCAGGCCGCGCAGCCGGGTAACGATCTCTTCATCCGTTAGGATCTTTCCCTCAGTGACTTCCTCTTCGGAGCGGAGAAACGCACATTCGATCATGTCCATGAACGGCTCTTCGTACTTTTCGTGGAAGTTTTCTTTGGTGATAAGGTAATTCCGGAGAGAGTCGATGACGGCGGTCGTGTCCTCGGCAGTGGCAAGCTGAGAAAAATCCAGCGCGACCGGGCCGAACTGCTTTCCGATGGTATTCAGGTCGGCCAGCTCTTTCTTGTTTTTCGTCGAAGGGAGAAAACGGTCATTGCCGTTCCGGTGGTATCCCCAGCCCTCCGGCAGAACCCGGGTCACGAGGTCGCCGCTGGAAATAATGTTGAAGATGTTGCTGGTGTCCCATCTGGATTTCAGACTGCCATTGGGGAAATGGTTGTGATCGAAATCCTGCTGCAATTCGGGGCAGTCATTGGCCGTCAGTGCGATGGGCGGCGCAAAGGTGTAGACAAAAACATCCTCTTCAGCCAGCTGGGGCAGCTCGTTGTGGATGCGCGCGGCCAGAAGGTTTGCGATGATGCCGCCCCGGCTGTATCCAACGATCCAGAGCTTGACTTTGCCAAGATTCTCCTTGAGCATTGCGTGGGCCAGATAGGAGCAGAGTTTTTCAAATACTCCGTCGATGGGTGCGATAAAACCGGCGTGTGAACCGCCTTCGCCGACGTGCAGATTGCTGACCCACTCGCCGCCGTATCCGCCGCCGCGCATGACCAGTGAGACGATGGTAGTGCGTGAACCTTTTCGGAGGAGCGTTTTGCGTGCAAGACCATAGCCGATGATATCCAGCGGCGCGCCGACATCGACATCGTAGTTATAATAGTCGGCGTCGGCAAAACCCAGCTCCTCATAGGCGGCATCCAGATTGTTCTGACGGCCAACGTCGGCATTGACCCAGTATTGCTGGTCGCTGGCTGCTGTGTTGAAAGCGGAAAGTGCTACGCCAAGGCTTGCCAGTGCGAGGGAGTGGTCGTATTCGGTGGCAGAGTGCGTGAAAAAGGAGTCACTGTAATAAAATTCGTGACAGATGTCCATCTGACTCAGTTCGGTGCGGAAGGTCAGCGAATAATTCCCGTCCGGCACAGAATGTCCGGTGACGGTGCTGTTTGCCGCCGCAGCCTGAGGAGCCAGCAGGCAGGAGCCGAGCAGAGCCGCGACCCCTGTACAGAATGTCCGTCGTTTCATAGTCGGTTCCTCCGAGTTGGAAAAGGTCATACGCCTCGGGCCTGCCGGGTGATCTCACCATACCATTCCGGGCGGCGGTCACGGAAGACGCCCCAGCTCATCCGATTGGCTTCTACGGCGTCAAGGTCGAAAGCAGCAGTCAGGACTTCTTCTTTATCCCGGGAACCGTCTGCGACGATAGCACCCGTCTCGTCGGCGATGAAGGACGAGCCATAGAACCGCAGAGCGGATTTCTGTCCGCCGTTGGCCTCACAAGGGGTCACTTCTTCCAGACCGATGCGGTTGGCGGCAACCACCGGGATGAGGTTGCTGCCGGCGTGCCCCTGCATACAACGCCGCCAGTGGCCTGCGCTGTCGCAGTCGAGGATGGGTTCGCTGCCGATCGCAGTAGGGTAGAGCAGCAGCTCTGCGCCCAGCAGGGCGAGACTGCGTGCCGTTTCCGGGAACCACTGATCCCAGCAGATGCCGATGCCGATCTTTCCGAACCGGGTATCCCAGACCTTGAAGCCGGTGTCGCCGGGTGTGAAGTAGAACTTCTCCTGATAATAGTGGTCGTCCGGGATGTGGGTCTTGCGGTAGACACCCAGCAGGGAACCGTCAGCATCCAGCACGGCGATGCTGTTGAAAAGCTGGGTGTTGGCTTTTTCGTAGAAGCTGATGGGCAGAACGACGCCCAGCTCCTTGGCGACAGCTTTGAAATGATTCACAGCCGGATTTTCTGCGGTAGGAGTGGCGTAGGCGTAATATTCATACTGACGTTCCTGACAGAAGTAGGGACGCTCGAACAGCTCAGGCAGCAGGATGACGTTTGCACCCTTTGCGGCTGCTTCACGCACCATCTTGTCTGCCTTGGCGATATTTTCCTCTACTGAGGGGGAACACTGCATCTGGATCGCAGCAACGGTAATATTTCTCATGGTATCAATAACTCCTATTAAGTTTTATTTGGGAATCTGCTGGGTCACGCAGTGGATATTTCCGCCACCGACAAGGATCGTCCGGGCAGGGATGGGATAGACCTTCCGAGTCGGGAAAAGCTCACCCAAGATCCGGACGGCCTCGGCGTCGTGTTCATCGCCGAACTGGGGCAGGATGATGCCGCCGTTGGAGATGTAGAAATTGACATAGCTTGCGGCCAGCCGTTCTCCGGCTTCCCGGGTATCTTCACCCTCTTCAAACTCGTAGCCGGACAGCTCGTCCTCGGTCACGCAGACCGGATGCTTCGGGATGGGGAGCTTGTGGACGGTGAATTTCCGGCCTTTGGCGTCCGTGGCAGCTTCCAGAGCGTCAAGGCTGGCTTTGCTCAGCGGATACTGAGGGTCGCTTTCGTCGTCGGTCCACGCCAGAACGACTTCGGCAGGGGCAACATAGGCGCACACGTTGTCGATGTGTTCGTTCGTTTCGTCGTTGTAGATGCCGCGCGGCAGCCAGACGATTTTTTCGGCACCGAGATACTGTTTGAGCTGGCCTTCGATCTCTTCCCGGCTCATCTGGGGATTCCGACCCGGGCTGAGCAGGCAGGCTTCGGTGGCGATGGCGGTACCTTCGCCGTCGGTGTGGATGGAACCGCCTTCCAGCACAAAATGCTGGGCGTCGTAGCAGTCCATCCGAAGGGCATCACAGATGGCAGGTGCGGCGGCGTTGTCCTTTTCCCAGTGGGCGTACAGGCCGTCGTAGGTGCCGCCCCACGCATTGAACTGCCAGTCGACGCCACGGACTTGTCCGTTGTCGTTGATGACACAGGTCGGGCCGACATCGCGCGCCCATGCGTCATTCGTCTCGATGGGAAGAACGTGGATGTTGGCATCCTGTGCAAATACGGCTTCCACAGCGGCGGTATCCGCCGGTGAAGCAAGCATCCAGACCGTCTCGCTTTCGGCGATGGCACGGGCGACTTGTGCAAAGGTCTGCTGTGCGGCTTTGCCGCCGTGCGGCCACGAACCCGGGCGCACCGGCCAGATCATCACGCACCCACGATGGGGCTCATATTCGGCAGGCATCCGAAACCCGTCCGCTGCCGGAGTAGAAAAAAGCTGCATGGACTTCCTCCTAAAAGTAGCATTGATTTTGACCTAAGTATACCGTATCATCGGCGGAGATACAATTCTTTTTTATGAAAAACCCGGCCAACGCTGTACACGCTGGCCGGGTCATGATAAACTGTTTACTGTTCGACGTTCTGCTTGCAGTAGTCGATGATGTGATGGAACATCTGCTCGACGGCCGGAGCCATTGCGGTCGGACGCTGGACGGCCAGACCGACGGTGCGGTATTCCTCGGGGTCGATGGGGTAGATCTTCACGGCTGCAGAGCAGTTGCGGAGCAGCATCTGGGGCATGATGGAGATGCCAAGGCCGGCCTCAACCATTGCAATGTTGGATTGGTCGTCGATGACGTGGCAGCGGCGTTCGGTGGCGATGGAGTATTTCTTGAGGAACTGGCGCATCTCGGCGTCGGTGGCGTCGCACTGAACGACGAATGCCTGCTCGTTCATCAGAGCCGGGGTCATCACACCGCCCGGCGGAGTGGGCCAGTCCTGCGGCACGATGCAGAGCAGCGGCTCACGGAACAGCTCAGTCAGGGTGAACTCTTCCCGGCAGGTGGAGGACAGGAATGCCATGTCGACCTGACCGGTGCGCAGCCACTCTTTGACGTCATCGTAAGTACCCTGATAGACTTCAACTTCGATTTGAGGGTAATGCGCCATGAAACTCTTCAGGATGCCCGGCAGCAGGCAGGCACAGACCGAGTTGAAAGCACCCAGCTTGACTTTGCCTTTTTCCAAGCCGTTCAGACGGGCAATGCTCTGCTGTAAGGCCTCGTCACTGTTCAGGACGGCACGGATGGACGGATAGAGCGACGCGCCGTAGCTCGTCATCGTCACACCGTTTTTGCCGCGGTTGAATAAGGTAAAGCCCAGCTCTGTCTCCATAACAGCGATGGCGTGGCTGATGGCCGAAGGCGTAAGATGTAGCTGCTGCGCAGCTTTGTTGAAACTGCCCTGCCGCGCAACAGCGTCGAAAATCTCATAAGAAAAAAGCGTCATAAAATCCCATGCCTCCCTCCGCTTTCTGGTTCGGAGACGCCCAATATTCTGTGAATCATTTTCATCTTTGATTTGAGATAGTTCAATTATCTTCTTGATTGTACTATTCCAGCCCCCTCCTGTCAAGCGTTTTCAACCGGATTTCTATCTTGCTTCTGGGGATTTTGGCAATCTTATGCAGGATTTCGGCGGTGAGACTCGTAGAAATAGGAAAGAGGTTCAAATTTTGAGCCGGTTAAGTAAGGAATGATATTATGAATGAAACACTTCTGACAACTCGCCGCTGCGGATTCAGCGGTACGACCCTTAAACTCATCGCCTGCATCACGATGCTCATCGACCACATCGGCGCGTCCTGTATCGAGGCGCGGTATGGAACAGCAGAACACTGCCCGGCTGGCCTGACCGAGTTTGACCTTGTTCTGCGGCTCATCGGGCGGCTGGCATTCCCCATCTTTTGCTTTCTGCTGGTGGAGGGCTTTCTACACACCCACGATGTGAAAAAATACATCCAGCGTCTGCTGCTGTTTGGGCTGGTGAGCGAGATCCCCTTTGATATGGCGTTTTTCCGGACGCCGTTCTACTGGGAGCATCAGAATGTCTACTGGACGCTGGCATTGGGCATCATCGCAATGGCGGCCATGCAGTATTTTCAGGATGAAGAGGGAAACCTGACATGGAAGAGCGGTCTGGCCGCTGCGGTCTGCGCACTGGCGGCAGAATTGGCGAGGACGGACTATGGAGCCATCGGTGTGGCTCTCATCGTTGCACTCTACCTGACCCGGAATTCCCGGAAAAAGCAGTGCATCATTGGAGCCGTCATGATGCTGTTCGAGCTGACTGCGCCGGTGGCGTTTTTGCTGGTGTGGTATTATAACGGAGAGCGCGGCTGCTGCCCCAAATGGGAGCAGAAAGCGTTTTATCTGTTCTATCCCGTCCATCTGGCGGTGCTGGGGATGATTACGAATATTGTATTATAAAATAGAAGGCTGGGCGGTCCATCCAGCTTTCTGTTTTGGCGATAAAAATGGAAAAAGCCCGATGATTTCAAAGAATCATCGAGCTTTTTCTTGGCGGAGTAGGAGGGATTTGAACCCTCGCGCCGTTGTTTAGACGACCTACGCCCTTAGCAGGGGCGCCTCTTCGGCCTCTTGAGTACTACTCCAGAGCAAAGTGCGTTACACTTATTCAATAAAAAATGGCGGAGAGAGTGGGATTCGAACCCACGGTACGTTGCCGTACGGCAGTTTTCAAGACTGCTTCCTTAAACCACTCGGACATCTCTCCATCTGTTTCCTCGTGGACATGAGATACAAACTGTACCGGATGCCTACTTAATTTACCAGATTTCCGGCGGTATGTCAACCCCTATTTTAAAATTTTTGCACGAATCGGGTGGGAAGTGAAAATGTAACAACCTTTCTTCGACGGAATTTCTGGATTTCTCTTTACACAAACACCTTTTTGTTGTATAATGAAAACACAAATTCAGGAGTCCCTGAGATAAAGGAGTGCAGAACGATGTCGTTTTCAGAACTTTTAAAAAAGTGCCGCAAGCAGCAGGGAATGAGCCAGGCTGAGCTTGCGTCCAAACTGGGAGTGACCCAGCAGGCAGTCGGAAAGTGGGAAAGCGGCAAATCCTCGCCCGATCCCACAACGGTCGCGCGCATTGCGGAATTGCTGAACACCACGGCCGATTATCTGCTGGGGCTGTACCGCCCACTTTCCAACGCCAGCAGCCCGGAGGAACGCTTCTTCGGCAACTATGCCGAAAGCCTGATCCCGGTTATTGGGACAGTCAAAGCAGGGTACGGCGCACTGGCCTTTGAGGAAGATTACGGCCAGGAATATGCCCGTGTCAAAGACCCGGAAAACTATTTCTATCTCGTCGTCCGGGGCAACAGCATGGAACCCCGGATTCAGGACGGCGACCTTGCTCTTGTCCACAAGCAGGATACGCTGGAAAACGGCGATTTAGGCGTGCTGGTCTATGGCGACGAGGGTGAAGGCACCCTGAAACGCTATCTCCAGCGCGGCAACTGCGTTGTGCTTCAGCCCTTCAACCCGACCTATAAAGAACTGGTCATCAAGGGCGAGGATCTCAACCGCCTGCACATCGCAGGACGTGTCGTCGAGACGAAGGCTAAGTGGTGACCCCCTCTTTCAGTTTGAACACAGAAACGGGAAAAAGAAGCTCAGATTCTCTGAAAACAATTTTATAATACACTCGAGATCAAGACCCATCAGAATGAAAAGTGCCGTATGAGCCATTGCCCCAAACGATTTTGGGCGGATATGGTGGAAATGCAGGAAGAATTGTAAATTCAGGTTTTCGGCGTCTCTTGGGATATCGCATTCTCGACACTTTTGAGCAGCTCTTCGGCGGAAATGCCGTAGAGCTTTGCCAATGCTACCAGATTGGAAGTATTCGGCTCCGAGCTGCCGTTCTCCCATTTGGAGACGGCCTGTCGGCTGACGCCGATGTTTTCTGCCACGAATTCCTGCGTCATCTTGCAGCGGATACGGTTTTCTTTGAGCAGTTCGGAGAGCGACTTTCGTACCAACCGGGTTTCCTCGGTGAGCTTCGGCGGTTTTTCCAGATTCCGGGCAATGCGCCAAAGCAGATAGATCCCGGCGACAATGGCAATGGGGATCAATGCTCGGGTCAGGATGTCCGCATAGCGGTAAAATTTTTCCATAAGAATCAGTTTCCGGTAAGCAGCGTCCAGCTGTTCCTGAGAAGGATGCTGGGTGGTGGTTACAGTATTGAGCAGGACGAGGAGAGCGGTTCGAGTCAGCAGGTTCGTCATAGCAGATTCCTCCTTTGGCTGGATGGGGTGTTTTGTTGGCCTGATTGTAGCAGAAAACCCCGGTTGCGTCCACCAACCAGCGTGTAAACTTTGGTTGCGGAGCAAAAAATCTGCCCGAAATCGCCGATAAAAAGGGATGAGCAGAGAAAGCGGAATACTGCTGATCTGTTCATCCCCTTGAGAAAAAAGATTGCCTATGATATACTATTTGTGATACTTGGCAGTTTTTTGCCACATCTGCCCATTCTGGGCTCAGTTTTAAAGGAGTATTAAAGCGATATGGTTCGTATTACTATGGAAGATGGCGGCGTCATCGACATCGAGCTGAACGAGCAGGCTGCACCCATCACCTGCGAGAACTTCAAGAAGCTGGTCAATCAGGGCTTCTACAACGGCCTGACCTTCCACCGTGTCATCAGCGGTTTCATGATCCAGGGCGGCTGCCCTCTGGGCAACGGCACCGGCGGTCCGGGCTGGAACATCAAGGGCGAGTTCGCCGCAAACGGCGTCAACAATCCCATCAAGCATGTCCGCGGCGTCATCAGCATGGCACGCAGCATGAACCCCAACAGCGCAGGAAGCCAGTTCTTCATCATGCACAAGGACGCTCCCCATCTGGATGGACAGTATGCCGCATTCGGCAAGGTCGTTTCCGGCATGGATGTTGTGGATAAGATCGCTTCTGTCCGCACCGACTGGAACGATAAGCCCACCACTCCGGTCAAGATGAAGACCGTCGAGATCATCGAGGGCTGAGTTTAATACCGCAGGCTTCCTCCCCCGGAGGGAGCCTTTTTTGCAAGTTGTGAAAAAGGAGAAGCTGCCCCATGAAATATGATTTTACTTCCATCATGGACCGCCACGGCAAGGATGCCATTGCTGTGGATGGTCTGGGTACCGGTTTTGCACCCTCGGCTCCGAAAGAAGGCTTCGACGCTATCCCGATGTGGGTCGCAGACATGAATTTCCCGACTGTCCCGACCATCCCGGAGGCCATCATTGAGCGCGCAAAGCACCCGGCATACGGCTATTTCAACCCCTCGAAAGAGTATTTTGACGCTATTATCAACTGGCAGGGTACCCGAAATGGTGTGACCGGCCTTGAGCCGAAGCACATCGGCTACGAGAACGGCGTTCTGGGCGGCGTCATCAGCGCGCTGAACTGCGTCTGCTCCCGTGGTGACAAAGTGCTTGTCCACAGCCCGACCTACATCGGCTTTACCCGGAGTCTGGAGAACAACGGCTACGACATCATTCACAGCCCATTGGTGAAAGATGAAAACGGCGTCTGGCGGATGGATTACGCTGACATGGAAAAGCACCTCAAGGAGGAAAAGATCCACGCCGCTATCCTCTGCAATCCGCACAACCCCTGCGGCCGTGTCTGGGAGCGTGAAGAGCTGGAACAGGCAATGGAGCTGTTCAAGAAGTACGATGTGTATGTTGTCTCGGATGAGATCTGGTCGGATATCATCCTGAACGGACACAAGCATATCCCTACCCAGTCCATCAGCGAGGATGCCCGTCAGCGGACGGCTGCCATGTATGCTCCCTCCAAGACCTTCAATCTGGCCGGTCTGGTAGGCAGCTATCACATTGTGTATAACAATTGGTGGCGTGACCGCATCGAGAAGGAATCCAGCCTGAACCACTACAACATGATGAATGTCCTGTCCATGCACGCTCTCGTTGGCGGCTATGGCCCGGAAGGTCAGGAATGGGTGAATGAGCTGTGTGAAGTTCTGAGCGGCAATGTCAACTTCGCCTGCGATTATATTGAAAAGCACTTCGAGGGCGTGACTGTCTCCAAGCCCGAAGGCACCTATATGCTCTTTGTGGACTGCACTGACTGGTGCAAGACCCACGGCAAGACCATTGAGGAGCTGGAACATGCCCTCTGGGATGTGGGTGTCGCGGTGCAGGATGGTACGATGTTCCACGGCCCCTGCCATCTGCGGATGAATCTGGCTTCTCCCTGTTCCCGGATCGAGGAAGCGTTCCGCCGGATGGATGAGTACGTTTTCAACACAAAGGACTGATAATGCGGAAAAAACAGGCTGGCGAGCTGCCAGCCTGTTTTTCATGCGATATCGGGGTTCATCAAAAGTAGATAATACAGCAGCTCGATGATGGAATTTGCAGAGAGCTGCGAAGGTGCGTGGACATTCTCGATGAGCCGCTGTTCCCGATTGGAGGAAATCAGCAGATGGTCAGCCATCTTTGCCAACGGCGAAGAGCGGTCGCAGGTGATGAGCAGAATGGGTGCGCCTCGCTTTTGGGCAGACCGGGCAGTCAGCTCAAGCTGTTCCGAATGGCCGGTTCCGGAGATGACCAGCAGCAGGTCTTTCGGGGTCAGCGTCCGCGCAAAGGCAAGGCTTTTTTCGTGGATGGCACTTGCGACACAGCGTTTTCCCAAGTCGCTGAACTTGATGGACGCATCCAGCGCGACCGGGAGATTGTGGCCGATGGAAACGACTTCAATGACTTCGGCGTTCCGGATAGCAGTCAGTGTTTCTCTCAGCTGGGCAAGTTCCAGTGCGTGATAGGTAGCTCGAAGTTCCTCCTGACGGTTGGCAAGGATCTGTTCCAGAGACTTCCGCAAAGGGTCTGGAGCAGTGTGCGTGGCGGTCAGCTCTGCGGTCTGCTGCTGTTGTTCCAGAACATCCCGTGCCAGAGCAAGCTGGAATTTACGATAGCTCTCAAATCCGAGCTTGTGGCACAATCTGGTGACAGTAGCCTCTGAAGCGTGGCTCTCTCTTGCCAACTCCGCAGAAGTGGCAGTCGAAGCACGTTTTACGTCCGCAAGAATACAGTCGGCGATCCGCCGTTCTGCATTGTAGAGCCGAATACCAGAACACAGCAGGGTCACGACGCTGCCTGGAGATTCAGTCATAGCAATACCTCCTGTCTGTAAAAACAGATGAATTGATATTGTTAGTGTAGCAGTTTCACGCGGAAAAATCAATTTCTATCTGCACAGAAATGCCATGATTTGAACAAATTGCCATATTTGTTCGTCGAATTGACGAAATTTAAAGAACAAAAAACGGACACGAAAACTGTTGCAGAAAGCAAACAGCCCGTGTCCATTGAATTAGTAATCAGTCGTGTCGGCAGTATATTTCTGGATGACTTCCAGTGCGTCAGGTGCGATATCGGTCGGAAGAGCTGCCGGACGTGCCAGACAATAGCCCTGCAGCAGGTCGACACCCAGCGCAAGAACGGTGCGCAGCTCGTCGAGCGTTTCGACACCCTCGGCGAGGACTTTGATGCCGTAGGGCCGGGCGTACTCGATCAGACTGGTCAGGAACCGCTGTTTATCGGTGTCGGTATTGATATTCCGGATGATGGAGATATCGACCTTGACATACCGGGGGGCGAGGGTCAGCAGGCTGCTGCCGTTGCTGTATCCGCTGCCGTAATCATCCAGCGCGAAGACGCCGCTGCTGCCCGGAAAACTGCGCTTGCGTTCCAGAGCATCGGGGTCAAGTTGTTCTTCCTCGGTAATCTCAACAACGAGCTGCCGTGCGAGATGGGAGTAACTGCTGATGTACTGCGACCAGTCATCGTCGCTCAGGCTGACGCTGGCGATGGAGTTGATGAAGAGCAGGGCGTCTTTCCGGACCAGACCGTTTGTCCGGAGCCACTCGAACCGTTCGCTGGCTTTAAAGAAGGTCAGACGTTCGATATCATAGAGACGGCCCATCTCGTTGGCAAGCTTCATGACCGTAGCAGGCGAAGAGATGGTCGGCAGGTCGGGAACACGCATCAGAGCTTCGTAGGCTACGACTCGGCCATGACGAGTTTCATAAATGGGCTGGAAGAAATAGGTGACCTGTTCGTTCCGCACCATCTGTTCGAACTCACTTCGAGCCTGAAGAGCCTGCGCTTCCTGATTGTACTGCTCGAGGTCAAACTCGAACAAGTGACCCTTTTCGGAGTGCTTGACCTGATACATCGCGAAGTCTGCGTATTTTTTCAGAGTTTCGTAATGGGTGCTGTCCTCGGGATACCATGCAACACCGCCCGAAACGCTGATATGCAGATCACTGCCGTTGGGCAGAGTCGAGACGCTGTGGGAGAGAGAAGCACGCAGACGGTCGAGTTTCAAGCGGATAGCTTCCTGCGATTCATAACCGTAAAAGAGCATCAGGAACTCATCACCGGACAAACGGCAGCAGAGGGTCCCCGGCGGCGTGCTGGTGAGCAGGCATTGACCGGTCTGGTGAAGATACTGGTCGCCAAGGTCGTGGCCGTAGGTGTCGTTGATGTGTTTCAGATTGTCGAGGTCCATCATTACCAAAGCTGCATGTTTGAGCTGGCCGGAGTTGGCAAACAGTTCATTGCAGACACGCTGGAAAGCCTGCCGGTTATACAGGCCGGTCAGGATGTCGTAATCACGCTCATGTTCGATCCGGATGCGCTCCAGAGCAGCCGCAGCCAGATTCTCCCGGGTAAGCTGGGTGATGGCGGCGGCGAACTGATCCAGTTCCCGGATGCCGGTGCGCGAGAACTGCGGAATACGGTCATTGCCCTGCGCCTGTGCAGAGTCCAATTCCTCGGAGAGCTGAGCGACTGGTTTCGCAAGGACACGGCCGACAAGAAAGCTGCTGAGCAGGCCGACCAAAAGGGTGATGAGGGTCGAGCCGAACAACAGACGCTGGATGTTATCCGAGAAGGAGAAGAGCGCGGCGGAGCCGACAGCACCCATCAGCACCCAGTGTTCGTTCGAGAAAGGAGCGTTCCGGCTGTACAGATTGATCTCTCGCAAGGCAACATATTGCCGCTCACCATCGAGGTCGAACCAGTAGAAACTGCCTTTCCGATGGAGAGTGATGGACGAAAGTGCATCGGTATCGGCAGGAACGTTGCTGCTGCCGGAAATAACGACGGTGGAAAGTTCAAATTCATCAGATTTCAGACTGTCGGTGGTAGAAGCGAGAATGTAGAAACCGGCGTTGTTGTTTTGCAGCTCTGTGCTGGGAAGACGGCTTTCGAGGTAGCTCGTCAACAGCTCGATGCCAATGACGCCGTAAACGGTGCCGTCATCAAGGATGAGCGGCTGGCTGTATGCGATGGCCGAACGATTATCACCGGTCAGTGTGTAGGGATGGGAGACGAGACGGCCATACTCCCGGGCATCCAGCTTGACTTCGTCCTCGTAAGCGGTCTGGAAAGGCAGCTGCATAAAACCATCTTTGCCGCGGCCTTTGTAGAGCATGGTCGGCGTCCAACCCTTGTCGGTAGAGATGGGATAGCTTCTTACCAGACTGGAAGGAGCCCGTTCCAACAGCAGGTCGGAATTGCGGTCAGAAGGGGTGGCATCCGGGTCAAGGTCACGGAGATAAACACAGGGGATGGGCGTTTCCGCGGCACGCTCATCGAGATCGTGGGTGTTGATGGCGATAAAAATTCCGGTAGCAGGCCGACTGCGCAAAGCAGAGATGAGGTCTGGCATGATTTGGTTGAAGAGCGGCAGACAGTTATCGCTGCTCTCATCCATCGTGTCAAGGTCAAGAGTGCCGTTGTCCAGCAGAGCCTGAGTCGTGTCGTTGATGATGGAAGAAATGTCGGTCAGTTCCCGGATCTGGCTGAACTGGTCGTTGATATAGCTGCTTCGGTTCTCCACCTGCTTGTCGAGGATGTCGAGGGCGTTCTGACTCAGTTTCTGAGTGACATTGGTGCTGGCAAGGGTGACTTGCAGCAAGATCGCCTCGATGAGCAGGACTGCCAGCAGTGCGGTAAAGATGGTGGAAAAGATCGAGCGTTCACGTTTTCTTGAAAGAGGCAGGGAACGAGGTTTCATGTAGGCGCAGCCCTCCTTTTCGTTAAAAACTATGGGAAATCGTATCAGCCCTCGTAGGCACGGAGCTTGTCACAGAGGTCGGTGTACCAGCTCTCGAAATATTCGTCGGTCAGGAACTCGGCCTCGGCGTCCTCCTCAGACTGCCCGGCGGCGACCCGTTCCAGCACAGTAGCACGGTCGGCAGCTGCCAGATCGGACATGCTGTACGTCAGCACGTTCCGGGCGTCTGCACCGCCCTCAAATGCTTTCGGGGTGTACAGCTCGAGGGTGTTGGTGGCTTCGACAGCACCGGTCAGGATGGCGTCCATCTTGTCGGTCAGCGTCAGACCGCTGGAACGGATGGCATCCATGTCGTTGGCGGCATGGGTGACCGGCAGATAGCCCGAACCGACCGCAAACGCAATGTTGTTTTCGGGCTGAGTGAACCATTTCAGGAATTCGATGCTGGCCTCGATCTCTTCCTCGGAGCGGTTGGTGACGGCCATGCCGGCACCCTGCTGGACTGTGACCGGTACACCGTCTGCAAAACGGGGATTTGGCAGGACTTTCAGCGCAATATCGTGGCTTTCGGTGTCGCTGGACATGACCTGTTCCGGGAAGTAGGTCGCGCTGGAGCTGGAACCGACATAGCCGATAATGTTGCCGGTCTTGATGTCATCGCTGCGGAAACGGCCCGTTGCGGCAAACCAGCCCTTGATGAAGGGAACATAATAATTATCCCAGAGCTTCCGGGCAACATCCTCGGGCAGGTCGAGGGTCATTTTGCCGTTTTGCACATCAAAGATGGTGCAGCCCAGCTGTTGCGCTCCAATGAGCATGTAGTTGCCCATTGCATCGCGGCCGAACAGAGCCATGCCGGTGCCAGTCTGCTGCTCGGTCCAGTTATAGTATTTCTCGGCGGTCGAGACGAGGTCTTCGACGGTAGCGAGGTCATCGTAGGTGGCACCGCAGGCGGAAGCAAAATTCTGCCAGTCGGTGTCGTTCAGGAACAGAAGCTCCGTCGATTTTGCGGTCGGGAAGATCTTGATGCTGCCGTTGCCGTCAAAATCGCCCTCCGTGATGTAGTTCTCGATGTATGCGGAACGCTCTTCTTCGGTAAAATACGGGCTGAGATCAGCAATGAGACCCATCTGGTCAACAGTGTAGGCGGTGTCGGCGTAGGCAGAGAAGATGTTCGGCAGCTCTTCCGCACCGACTTTACCGGTGGCGGCATCAAGGACGGTGGTTTCCAGCTCGTTGACACTGCCCTGACTGGAACCTTCGACTGTGATGCCCTTTTCTTTTCCGACGGTGCTGTTGAAGGTGTCCAGCAGCTTGTTGAATGTTTCCAGCTGGTCGCCGTTGTAATATGTCCAGACTGAGATGGTGACGGGGTCTTTGAAAGCTTCGGACGAAGCCGACTGCGAGCTGCCGGACGAACCGCATCTGACACCGCCAAGAGCCAGTGCCGACGCACCTAATACACAAAGAAACGATTTACGAGAAATCTTCATAGATATACTCCTCACCCGAAGGTGGTCAGAAATCGGCAAAAACAAATCATACAACATTATCATACCACTTTTGGAGCTTGAAGGATAGTCGTTTTTGTCACGCTTGCCAGAAAAGCGGTGCTTTTCATCGAATTTGCACCAGAAATAAAAAAACTCCGCCGAAGCGGAGGGAGAAAAAAGATCCATGATAGAGCGGTCAGTCGTCGTAGGAAAATAACTCTTCCACAGTCGTCCGAAAGACCTTTGCGATATCCATCGCCAGTTTCAGGGAAGGGTTATATTTGCCTTTTTCAAGATTGACGATGGTTTCTCGCCGGACGCCGACAAGTTCCGCAAGGTCTGCCTGCTTGAGCTTGTTGGCCTCCCGATACTCTTTCAGTTTTGTTGATAAGGCCATACTCAGAGCCCTTTCTTGTCCATGATGTAAAAAATGACCGTGCGGACGACGGCGAGGAACACCAACGTTCCCATGAGTCCATAGCCGATGACCTCTGTGGTGAGAGAAAACCGGCCGGCGGCACACAAAAATCCAATGATAATGATTGCGGCAACGCTGATTTTCAGGCAGATTGCATCACACCGCTTCAAATTTGCCTCGGCCATTTCGTCCGGGGTCTCCTGCTTGTATTTCTGGATGCGAATTCCACGGCTGACAAAATAATAAAAGGTGAAGGCCGCAACAACTGTCTGGATGGTGGTGTAGTAGTCTTTCCAATCGTTTCTGGCCCACATCCAGTAATAGACCGCGATCAGAACCGCGAAAACGATCTTATCCGCAACCAGTTCTCTCAATGACACCTTTTTCATGATGAGTCTCCTTTGCTCTGCAATGACGAAGTGATATATTTCACACTTCTTGTGTGATAAATATATCACTCCGGGAGGCTGGTGTCAAGAGAAATGTGAGAAATTTATAACATATTGTACTGCACGGTCTCTTGGGATGGTTCCTTGTTGGGGCGCGCCTGCCCCAAACCCTGCTTAGGATGGTAGTCGGATTCACTTCAAATAGAACTCATATTCGTTATCCATTGATTGAAAACCAAAGTTCAGATAAAGCGGCTTTCCCATTTTAGAAGGGTTCAGCATAATTCTGGTGCAGCCGAGTTCTTTGGCATACTTCACCGAAGTTTCCAACAGCTTTTGGGCTATTCCTCTTCGACGATATTGAGGAGCTACATACATATTCATCAGCCTTACAACTTTGCCGTTTGGCGATTTGGTGGTCGGCATCATCTCAAACAGAGTCAAGCCTACATCAGCAACTAGATGTCCCTCATCTTCGCAAACAAAGGCTACATGACTTCCGTTCAGGATGTTGCGCTGAAAGAAGTCTTTTGTGAGGGGCAAAAGGGTATCTTCTTGAAATCCCTTGTCCAGCTCTTTGCGCATTGCCATCCGAAGCCGTGTCAATTCATCGCAATCCGCAATAGTCGCAATACGATAGTTCATCATGTATCTTCCTTTCTGAAAAACTGGATTGAATGAGCCGAGTATACCATACTTCCTAATGAAAAAACATCCTTATAGCACAAAAGCAGGATACCACCGTTATGGTGATACCCTGCCTGCGGCAGTGCCGTGCTTTCGAGTCCTATACCGCCCGAGGCTCCAACGTGAGTCGGAGGCTGACGCAACAAAAAAGCCTCTGACTTTCGTCAGGGGCTGAAGTTTGGTGGACGGTACAGGACTCGAACCTGTGACCTCCTGCACGTCAAGCAGATGCTCTACCAGCTGAGCTAACCGTCCATATTCTGTTTCGCTGAGTGGGTCAGCTCAATTATATTACCACACCTTTCCGGAAAAAGCAAGCCCTTTTTTCAAAAATCTCAAAAAATGTTTTTGCATTGCCCCTTTTTCCTCGCTGTGCTATAATAAGATGATTACAATAGGAAAGGTATCGGAACATGAGAGTATTGGGCATTGACCCGGGCTATGCCATCGTAGGATGGGGAGTCGTGGATTATGCAGGAAACCGCTTTGCACCGGTGGATTTCGGAGCAGTCTGCACCGACGCAGGCGTACCCTTTGAACGGCGTCTGGATGAGGTCTATACCGGCGTGAAAGAGGTCATCGAGCGGACAAAGCCGGAAGTGCTGGCCATCGAGAAACTGTTCTATCAGCACAACCAGACCACGGTCATCGGCGTTGCCGAGGCACGAGGGGTCATCCTGTTGGCGGCGGCGCAGACCGGTATCCCAATCTACGAATACACGCCCATGCAGGTCAAGCAGGCTGTCACCGGTTACGGCAAGGCTGTCAAAAAGCAGGTGCAGGAGATGACCCGTATCCTGCTCAAGCTGCCGGCCGTTCCGAAACCCGACGATACCGCCGATGCGCTGGCGATGGCGATTACCTTCTGCCACACCAACGGAAACCAGCTGAACCGGTTCACCCGTCAGGTGCCGGGGCCGATTTGAGGTTTTGATTATGATTTACTGTCTCACTGGAAAAATCGTCAAAAAAAGCATGAACGCTGTCGTCATCAGCTGCGGCGGCGTGGGATATTACGTTCAGTGTCCGGCCAGCGTTGCCGGTGCGCTGCCCGGTGTCGGCAAGGATGCCACGGTCTATACAGTCATGAGCGTGAGCGAAAATGACATCAGCCTGTACGGATTCGCAAGCGAGGAACAGCAGACCTGTTTCGAGATGCTGACCGGTGTTTCCGGCGTCGGCCCGAAGGTCGGTCTTGCGATTTTGAGTGTCATGGAACCTGACCGGGTGGCTCTGGCGATCTCGGCAGGCGACCACAAGGCGTTCAAGGTAGCGTCCGGCGTCGGTCCGAAGCTGGCACAGCGCATCGTGCTGGAACTGAAAGACAAGGTCGCAAAGGGCTTTGTGGACGGCATCAGTCTGGAAGATGTGGCCGGGGCGTCTTCGTCGGCACCGGCTGCCGCAGGCGCAGGACAGGCCATTGCCGCCCTCGTCTCGCTGGGATACAGCCAGAGCGAAGCGGCAATTGCCGTTTCCAAAATCGACGCAACACTTCCCGTGGAAGAGATCATCAAACTGGCTTTGCGCGGCATGGCAGGCAGGAGGTAAGAGATGCAGGATGAAACCGCGCTCTTCGGAGCGAAAATGATGCAGCCGGGTCTGACCGGTGCGGACGCGGAGGAAAACAACCTCCGGCCGCAGCATCTCGAGGACTATATCGGACAGGAAAAGGTCAAGCAGAACCTGAAGATTTACCTCGAAGCGGCCAAGCGTCGCGGAGAGCCGATGGATCATATCTTATTGTATGGCCCTCCGGGTCTGGGCAAAACCACGCTGGCTGGTATCATCGCCAATGAGATGGGCGTTCAGATCCGCATCACCAGCGGCCCGGCTATCGAAAAACCGGGAGATTTGGCGGCTCTGCTGACAAATCTGCAGGAGGGCGATGTCCTCTTTATTGATGAGATCCACCGCCTGTCGCGGCAGGTGGAGGAAGTTCTCTATCCGGCACTGGAAGACTATGCGCTGGATATCATGATCGGCAAAGGCCCGAGTGCGCAGAGCATCCGCATCAACCTGCCCCGGTTCACGCTGGTCGGCGCAACGACCCGGGCAGGCCAGATCACCGGTCCGTTGCGTGATCGCTTCGGTGTCCTGCTCAAGCTGGAACTGTACAGTCCGGATGAGCTGTCGCAGATCATCCAGCGGAGCGCAGGCATCCTCGACCAGCCTATCACGCCGGAAGGTGCCTACGAGCTGGCAAAATGCAGCCGAGGTACGCCCCGTGTGGCAAACCGCTTCCTCAAGCGTGTGCGCGACTTTGCCACCGTGCTGAGCGACGGCGTTATTGACCGGGATGTGGCTCTGCTGAGCCTCAAGAGGATGGACGTTGATGCGCTGGGTTTGGACGAACTTGACCGCAGTTTGCTTCGTGCCATCATCGAGATGTATAACGGCGGCCCGGTGGGTCTGGAAACGCTGGCAGCGGCTCTTGGTGAAGAAGCTGTCACGCTGGAAGACCTCTGTGAACCCTACCTGATGCAGATGGGCTTCTTGACCCGGACACCGAGAGGACGCTGTGCTACCCGGCTGGCTTACGAGCATCTTGGTCTGAAAGCACCCGAGGGCAGCTCGCCGGAGGACAATGGACAGCAGAGCCTGTTTTGATGAAACCTCTCAGTCTGCTTCGCAGACAGCTCCCCTATGAGGGGAGCCTTTGGCAAAAAGAAAAACTTGATTTTACTGCCAAAGCCTCTCCTATCAGGAGAGGTGGCATTGCGAAGCGATGACGGAGAGGTTGACCTGAAAGAGAGGGGTTTATTATGGGAAAATATTTTGGAACGGATGGCGTTCGCGGTGTTGCAGGCGTTGACCTGACCTGTGAAATGGCAATGAAGATCGGCCGTGGTGCAGCGGCAGTCCTGACCGGGACCACCGGCCATCGTCCGCGCATCCTCATCGGCAAGGATACCCGGCAGTCCGGCGATATGCTGGAAGCTGCTCTGACCGCTGGTCTGTGCAGTGTGGGTGCGGATGTCGAGAGTCTGGGCGTTTTGCCCACGCCGGCCGTCGCCTATCTGGTGAAAAAGTACAATGCGGACGCCGGTGTTGTCATCTCGGCATCGCATAATCCGATGGAGTTCAACGGCATCAAGATCTTCGCCGGTACTGGCTACAAACTGCCCGACGAGGTCGAGAACGAAATTGAAAAACACATCGACAACAACTGCGCCGATATTCCGCTGGCGACTGGCAGTGCAGTCGGCAGAGTGTCGCTCCGCACCGACGGCCTGAAGGATTATGTCGACCATCTGTATGAGTCCATCAACGGCGACCTGACCGGCCTGAATGTCTGCATCGACTGTGCAAACGGTGCATCCGCTAAGGTTGCTCAGGAGCTGTTCCCCCGTCTGGGTGCGAAATGCACTTTCCTCGGCATCGAGCCGGATGGTGAGAATATCAACAAAGGCGTTGGCAGCACCCACCTCGACAATCTTGAAAAGACAGTCGTTGAGGGCAGTTTTGACTGCGGCATCGCGTTTGACGGCGACGCAGACCGCTGCCTTGCCTGCGATGAAAAGGGTCAGGAGATCGACGGTGATAAAATCATTGCGCTGCTTTCTCTGACGATGAAGGAAAAAGGCTGTCTGGACGGCGATACCGCTGTTGTCACGGTCATGTCCAACCTTGGCTTCATCAAGTTTATGGAGTCACAGGGCATCAATACCGAAAAAACTGCTGTCGGCGACCGGTATGTTCTGGAGAACATGCGCGAGAACGGTTATGCCATCGGCGGCGAGCAGAGCGGCCACGTCATCCTGCTCCACCATGCAACTACCGGCGACGGCGAGCTGACCGCAGGCAAGCTGCTCAAGCTGCTGGCCGAGAGCGGAAAAAAGATGAGCGAGCTGAACAGCATCTATGCGCAGTATCCGCAGGTGCTGGTGAACGTCGTTGCGAATGCCGAACAGAAAGCCGCTTACAAGGAAGACGAAGTGCTGGCCGGTTTCATCGAGAACGAGCAGCAGAAGCTGATGGGTATGGGCCGGGTGCTGGTGCGTGTTTCCGGAACCGAGCCGAAAATCCGTGTTATGGTCGAGGGTCAGGACCTCGACGCCATCGACCGCTGCGCAAAGCGGATCGTCGAGCGGATCGAACAGAGAATTTTGAACTGAGAGCCAAAGGAAGGAAGACGCTATGCGCCCTGCAAATACCTGGAAAGATTATGAACTGCTGGATGCCACCAATGGCAACCGACTGGAACGCTGGGGCGAAACGCTGCTGGTGCGCCCGGACCCTCAGGTGGTCTGGAAGACGCCGGAGCAGAGTCCGCTCTGGGCGAAGGCAGATGCCATCTATCACCGCTCCAATCAGGGCGGTGGTGAGTGGGAGTACCGCCGCCGACTGCCTGAAAAGTGGAAGATCACCTGCGGTGAGGGCGAGGATAAGCTGACCCTCATCGTCAGCCCGACCGGTTTCAAGCACACCGGCGTTTTCCCGGAGCAGGCCGTCAACTGGGCGTGGTATGCGAAGAAGATTCGCGCAGCCGGACGCCCCATTAAAGTATTGAACCTCTTCGGCTATACCGGCGGCGCAACGCTGGCCTGTGCCGCAGCTGGTGCGACGGTTTGCCATGTGGACGCCTCCAAGGGTATCGTCCAGTGGGGCAAAGATAACGCTGCCGCCAGCGGTCTGGCCGACCGCCCCATCCGCTGGCTGGTGGACGACTGTGCAAAGTTCGTTGCCCGTGAAAAGCGTCGGGACAACACCTATGATGGTATCATCATGGACCCACCGAGTTATGGCCGCGGCCCCGGCGGTGAGATCTGGAAGCTGGAAGACTGCATCTATGACCTCATTAGCCAATGCGAGGAGGTTTTGAGCGATAAGCCGCTCTTCTTTGCAGTCAACAGCTACACCACTGGCCTGTCTCCGGCCGTCATGGAGTACATGCTCAAAACGACCCTGATCCCCCGGTTCGGCGGCCAGACCTCCTGCGATGAGATCGGCCTGCCGGTCTCGGCGACGGGCGGTGTGGTTCCCTGCGGTGCGACCGCGATCTGGGAAGAGTAAACCTCTCAGTCTCGCGTTCGCTCGCCAGCTCTCCTAAAAGGAGAGCCATTGGCAGGCCGGGCAGCTTCTGTGCAAAATGGAAAACAGCCGGGCCTTGCTGTGAGACGAGACAACAGCAAAGAAAAAGAATCAGTGTATTTCGTAAGGGGTACAGCCTTGTTGGGAAGGCGCACCACCGGAAAGAGAAAACAGATGGAAGAAATGATTTTAACAGCGAAAGATTTGAAATTCCGCTACGACAGCGAGAAGCCGGTTTACGCGCTGAACGGTGTCTCGGCGGAAGTAAAAAAGGGAGAGTTTGTCGCCGTGCTGGGCGCGAACGGCTGCGGCAAATCGACCCTTGCAAAACATTTTAATGCGATTCTCCTGCCCGAGTCCGGCACCGTTCTGGTCGAGGGAATGGATACTTCGGACGAAAGCAAGATCTATGATATCCGCCAGACCGTCGGCATGGTATTCCAAAGCCCGGATAACCAGATCGTAGCGACAGTGGTGGAGGAAGATGTAGCTTTCGCCCTCGAAAACCTCGGTGTACCGCCGGATGAGATGCGCCGCCGGGTAGATGACGCCATGAAAATGGCTGGTATCTATGAGTTCCGGGAGCGTGCGCCCCACAACCTCTCGGGCGGTCAGAAACAGCGTGTCGCCATTGCTGGCGTTGTCGCCATGCGCCCGGACTGCATCATTCTGGATGAGGCAACGGCGATGCTCGACCCACGGGGCCGGGAACAGGTCATGCAGACCATCCATCACCTGAACAAGGATATGGGCATCACAGTCGTTACCATCACCCACTATATGGAAGAGGCGGCACAGGCCGACCGCGTTCTCGTCATGAGTCAGGGCAATGTCGTCATGGAAGGCACTCCGAAAGAGGTGTTCAGCCAGACGGAAAAAGTCCGCTCCCTTCATCTGGATGTTCCGCAGGCGGCGGAGCTTCGGGATGAGCTGGTAAAGGCTGGTATCCCGATGCCCGAGGGCATCATCGACACCGGCGAATGCGCACAGGCTCTGTATGAGCTGCTACGGTAAGGGAGGGGCGAGAGAATGGCAAGTATTATCAAAGTAGACCACCTGAGCTATGTGTATAACCCCGGGATGCCCAACGCCGTGACGGCACTGGACGATGTGAGTTTCGAGGTGGAAGAAGGCGATTTCGTCGGCATCATCGGTGCGACCGGTTCCGGCAAGAGTACCCTTATCACCCACATGAACGGCCTGAACCGCCCCACCAGCGGCAAGATCTACATCGACGGCAAAGACCTGTGGGAAGACCCGGCAAAAATCCGGGATTTCCGTTTCCTGACCGGTCTGGTCTTCCAGTATCCGGAGTATCAGCTCTTCGAGGAGACCTGCTACAAGGATATTGCGTTCGGCCCCAAGAATATGGGTCTGGACGAACAGGAAATTGATCGCCGTGTGCATGAGGCGGCGGATTTCGTCGGCCTTGACCCGGCACTGCTGGAACGCAGTCCCTTCGAGCTGTCCGGCGGACAGAAACGCCGTGTCGCTGTGGCCGGTGTCATGGCGATGAAGCCCCGTATCCTCGTTTTGGACGAGCCTGCGGCAGGTCTTGACCCGGAGGGCCGGGACGAAATTTTGAGTGAGGTCAAGGAGTACCACAAAAAGACCGGCACGACTGTCCTGCTGGTATCCCACAGCATGGAAGATATCGCTAAATATGCAAACCGTGTTTTGGTGATGTCCAACAAAAAAATCGCGATGTATGATACCGTGGAAAAAGTCTTTGCCCGTGCGCCGGAACTGCTGGAGCTGGGTCTGAGCGTACCGCAGGTGACGAAAATTTTCCTGAAACTGCGTCAGATGGGTGTGGATGTTCCGGCGGATGTTTACACCGTTCCCTATGCCGTCAAGATGATTTTGGAAGCGAAAAAACGGAAGGAAGCAGGAGAAAGTCTTGTTCTCCCACTGGAAAATAACCCGAAGGGAGGCGCGTCCGAATGCTGAGAGATATCACCATCGGTCAGCACTTTCCGGGCAACAGCCTTGTGCATCGGTTCGACCCCCGGCTCAAGCTGGTGATGACCATCATCTATATCATCATGCTGTTCGCGGCGTCCAATCCGCTGGGTCTGACCCTGTCAATCGTATTCCTCGCCGCCATGTATGCGGTAGCAAAAATTCCCTTCAAACTCATTCTCAAGAGTCTGAAACCAATTTTGCCCATCGTAATATTCACGGCAGTGCTGAACCTCTTTTTCGTGTCCGGTGAGGGTGAGCCGCTGGTCCACATTTGGTTTCTGACGATTTACGCCGAGGGCGTGCGGTATGCTATCCTGATGGCAGTCCGTGTCATGGCGTTGATCGCCGGTACCAGCCTTTTGACCTACACCACCAGTCCCATCGTCCTGACCGACGCCATCGAGCAGCTGCTCAAACCGCTGGGAAAACTTCACTTCCCGGTGCATGAGCTGGCAATGATGATGAGCATCGCTCTCCGCTTTATCCCGACCCTCATCGAGGAGACGGATAAAATTATGAACGCCCAGAAAGCCCGTGGCGCAATGCTGGACAGCGGCACCATGACCGAACGGGTCAAGGCACTGGTTCCGGTGCTGATCCCCCTCTTCATCTCGGCATTCCGCCGGGCCGATGAGCTGGCGATGGCAATGGAGTGCCGCTGCTATCGCGGCGGTGATGGACGTACCCGTCTGAAAGTCCTGCGCTGCACCAAACAGGATTATATAGACCTTGCGGTCTGCATCGCCTGCTTTGCGGTGATTTTGGCTTCGAGACTGGTATTTCCGAATTTTTAAGCTATGAATTTTCTGATTATTTTAAGCTATGACGGCACCAACTACTGTGGATTCCAAGTGCAGCCCAATAGCCGGAGCGTTGCGCAGACCGTACAGGATGCAATGGAGGCGGTGCTGGGCTGCCGACCGGACATCAAGGGATGCAGCCGCACCGATGCCGGCGTCCATGCGCTGGGGTTTGCGCTGAATTTCCATGCGGATACCCGTATCCCACCCGAAAAACTTCCGCTGGCTCTGAATCAGCATCTCCCGATGGATATCCGGGTGCTGGCGGCAAAGGTGGTGCCGGACGACTTTCACGCACGGTATGCGGCACACACCAAAACTTATCTGTACCGTATCCATAACAGCCCCATTGACTCGCCCTTTGACGAGAAATATTATACCCGGGTGCCCCGGCATCTGGATGAAACCAAGATGGAGCAGGCGGCGAAGAAGTTCGTCGGGACCTATGATTTTCTTGCTCTCTGTGCGGCAGGCAGCTCGGCGGCAGCGCACGGCGATACCGTCCGCACCATCACCGATTGCGCCGTGACCCGGAAGGGCAATGAAGTGGACATCACGGTAACAGCAGACGGGTATCTGTATAATATGGTGCGCATTCTGGTTGGAACTCTCTGTGAGGTGGGGGCAGGCCGGATGGAACCAGATGCGATACCGGCTGTTCTGGAAAGCCGTGACCGCAGCAAAGCAGGCCCGACCTTTCCGGCCAAGGGTCTGTTTTTGAAGCGCGTTGATTACGACTAAGGAGAATCTATGAAGAAACACCCTCGCGGAAAGCGTTCAAAGAACGAAGAGCCGCTTTCGGCTGGCCGTGTCGCATACCTCGAGCAGGCGCGTCAGCGTCAGCGTGCCAAGCGGATACGCCGGACAGCGGCTATCCTTGTGGTGCTGGTGGCGGTGATTTTGTTCACCACGGGTCTGATCGGCAGCTCGGTCGCTATGCTCAAGGACTTTGTGGATACGGCGAAGATCACGCTGTTTCCCGGAACCGGCTGGCCGCAGCAGACCGGCGTGATGGAACCGCTGCAGGTCGAGCCGCTGACAGGCGGCTTTGTGGAGTTGGGAAAAGAGGGCTGTGTGGTCTATTCCAGCAGCGGCAGCCGGTTGAACTCTATCCAGAGCGGTTATGCCCGGCCTGCCATCGCAGCCGGAAAGAACCGTTTCGTCCTGTACAACCGCTCCGGCAATGAACTGCGTGTCGAGAGCCGTACCCAGAACCTCTATACCAAGACGATGGAAAACAGCATTTTCCTTTGTGCCATGTCGCAGAAGGGACTTCTGGCCGTCGCCACGGAAGACGCCGGAAGTATGGCGCAGCTGCTGGTCTACTCAACCTCGATGGAACAGCAGCTCAGCTGGAGTATGGATTCGACTACCGGTACACCGCTCCGGATGGCATTTTCGCCCGATGAGCAGAAATTGGCGGTGGCGGCTGTGACCTCAAACGCCGGACAGATGGTGACGAACCTCTATCTTCTGCCGCTGGCACAGGGTGACCCGATCACCATTGCCAGCGAAGGCAGTGTACCTAAATGGCTGAGCTGGCTCTCGGGAAATACCATTCTGGCTGTCTATGACAACCGGGCCGTTCTCTACAACGCAGGCGGTGGAGAACAGGCCAGCTACAATTTCAATGGGATGACACTCCGGGATATCTCGGCGGACTCGGCTGGAAATGTCAGTCTGCTGCTGGTCTCCGGGCAGGTCTGTCAGGCGGTGATGCTGGATAAAAATCTCAGTGTCCAGTTCACGGCAAGTGTGCCGTTGGCGAATAAGGTCGTCCGGGCTGGAAACCTGTTCTATCTGCTGACTGACAGTTCGGTGGAGTGCTATACTGCGACAGGCGAACACCAATGGAGCCAGAGCCTTTCAACCCGTCCGCAGGCATTGCTGGCAGGCGCAAAACAGGTGCTGGTATTCAGCGGAAATACGGCGCAGACAGTAGAGGCATCCAGTGAGGGAAATTGAGAGAATCATTCCTGCTTTTAGCACTCTGCGGCAGAAAGTAACAGGGAAAACAAGGTATGTTCAAGAATCCGTCATTTCTTTTTGATATAGTGTGTACTGTGGTCTGGCTGCTGCTGGCAGCTCGTTACGCCAAAAAAGGCTTTCTGGCGTCCAGCGTCCAGCTCGGCGGAAACTTCCTCAGTCTGTTCGGCGCAAGGATGTTTTCCAATTGGGCGGCCGGAAGAGTCTTCGAGAATTTTCTCGCAGTCGGTTTCCGTGACCAGATCGCAGCCAGTCTTTCGGCTGGCGGTGTCGTCGATTTGTCCGGCATCGCGGCCAAGTATGCAGGCTTTCTGCCGGACAGCTTCCGGGCGTCCATCGTGGAAGCCTGCGAACGCTCCATCTCCGCCGTCCTCAGCGACAACGCCGTGGTGCTGGCGGACACCATCGTTCAGAAGGTTCTGGCTCCGCTGCTCACACCGGTCATCTCGCTGGTGCTGTTCTTTGTGGCATTCGCTCTGCTGCGGATGCTGGTGAGCCTGTTCGTGACCGTTCTGGGTCTGGTGAACAAGCTGCCGGTCATCGGCACAGTGAATCACTGGATGGGGTGGTCGGTAGGTGCGCTGGCAAGCATCTTAGATATTTATCTCGTGCTGTGTGTGCTGTGGGCGATCATTGTAATTACCGGCGGCAACCTGACTATGCTGAACGACACGGTCATGAGCAGCAGCATTTACTATAAAATATTCAATATGTTCAACCCCTTCCTGTAAGGAGTGGGAACAAAAGGAGGAACAATGGTCTGTATTCGATGCCAAAAACGTCCGGCCATTATTTTTGTACAGCGGATGGAAAATGGTCAGATGAAAAATGAGGGCTACTGTCTGCACTGTGCCCGGGAACTCCACATCAAGCCTGTGGAAGACCTGATGCACCAGTTCGGCATGTCCGACGAGGACATGGATAATATGGAAGACCGGATGGAGCAGATGATGGGCGAATTGGGCGAGGGCGCAAATCCCTTCTCCATGATGATGAACGGCTTGAATCCCGGTGGCGACGAGCCGGAAATGGATGAGGATCTGGTGCCGGGTTCCAGCGCGACTTTCCCCATCGGGATGAGCAGTAAGGAAAACTCACAGGGTGACAAGAAGACCGACCAGCGCAAAAACGGCAAAAAGCAGCCGCGCCGGAAGTTTCTGGATACCTACTGCGAGAATCTAACCCGGAAAGCCCGGGAAGGCCGCCTCGATGATATCATCGGCCGTGACCGTGAAATCTACCGTACCATCCAGATCCTGAGCCGCCGTCAGAAGAACAACCCCTGTCTTATCGGTGAAGCCGGTGTTGGTAAGACTGCCATCGCCGAGGGCATTGCAGAGCGCATTGCCAAGGGTCAGGTTCCGGCCGGTCTGAAGGATAAGGAAATCTATCTCCTCGACCTTACCAGTCTGGTGGCAGGCACTCAGTTCCGTGGCCAGTTCGAGCAGCGTGTCAAAGGTCTGCTGAGCGAAGTCAAAGCCGCAGGAAATATTATCCTGTTCATTGACGAGATCCACACCATCACCTCTGCCGGTGAGAGCGAGGGCGCAATGAATGCCGGAAATATCCTGAAACCGGCTCTGTCCCGTGGTGAAATTCAGGTCATCGGTGCTACCACCTTCAATGAATACCGCAAGTATATCGAGAAGGATCAGGCGTTGGAGCGTCGTTTTCAGCCGGTGCGTGTCGAGGAACCCAGTGTTGCCGACACCCTCGCTGTTATGAACGGCATCAAGCACTATTACGAAGAGCATCATCACGTTCAGGTGCCGGCTGATGTTTTGACGGCAACTGTCACCCTGAGCGAACGGTATATCACCGACCGTTATCTCCCCGATAAGGCCATCGACCTGCTGGATGAAGCCTGCGCCTGCTGCAATCTGGCACACCCGGTCATCTCGGAGTTCATCGAGATGCAGAAAGAGCTGGACAACCTTAAAAAAGAGGAAGCAGACATGGCGGAAGCCGATGTCAATGAGCCTATCGACTATGAGCAGGTGGCAGAGCGGAAGACTCGCATCGCTCAGCTCGAAAGCGAGCTGCCGGCAAAACAGGCCGCAGCAAGTGAAATCAAGGTGTCGATGGACGATGTCGCCAAGGTCATCGAGCTGTGGACAGGCATCCCGGCAGTGAAGATTCAGGAGACGGAGTTCGTCAAGCTGGCAAATCTTGAAAATGAGCTGAAAAAGAAAATCATCGGTCAGGATGAGGCGGTGCATCTGGTAGCACAGGCTGTCAAGCGGAGCCGTGCCGACCTGTCCGGACGCCGCCGCCCGGCAAGCTTCATCTTTGTCGGCCCTACCGGTGTCGGTAAAACGGAACTTGTCAAGCAGCTGGCAAATCAACTTTTTGACGGCCCCGATCCTCTCATTCGTCTCGACATGAGCGAGTATATGGAAAAGTATGCGGTCTCCCGTATGATTGGTTCGCCTCCGGGCTATGTCGGCTACGAGGAAGCCGGTCAGCTGACTGAGAAAGTCCGCCGCCGTCCATACAGCGTCGTGCTGTTCGATGAGATCGAGAAAGCACATCCGGATGTCATGAACATCCTGCTGCAGATTCTGGACGAAGGCAAGATCAACGATGCGCAGGGCCGTACCGTGGACTTTTCCAATACGGTCATCTGCATGACCTCCAATGCAGGCAGCTCCGATCAAAGTACCGGCGGTCTGGGTTTCAACAAGAGCGAGACCCAGCTCAGCGAAGAGAAAACGCGTAAGGCACTGGCTCAGTTCCTCCGTCCGGAGTTCCTCGGCCGTGTGGATGAGGTCATTGCATTCAAGCCCCTGTCTCAGGAGACGCTGGAAGGCATTGCCGCTCTCATGCTGGATGAGTACAAGCCCAGCATGGACGCAAAGCACATCACCTACACCTATACTCCGGCCGCGCTCAAGGCACTGGTCGCCAAGAGTCAGGGCGGAAAGTTCGGTGCGCGTGACCTCCGCCGCGTCATCCGAAAAGCCGTGGAAGACCCGGCTGCAGAACGTCTCATCGACGGCACACTTGCCGCAGGCGGTTCGCTGACCGTTGACGCCAACGAGAACGGTGAAGTTGTTCTGAAATAAGATTTATAGGCACTTAAAAACCCTCGGGGATTTTCCTCGAGGGTTTTGTTATATTGCATCAAGCTGCCTAAATAATTTCAACTGTTTTTTCTTATATATCAAAATTTGCACAAAACGCTATGGTGGAGCCGGGCTGTACCCGGTAAAATGAAAGTAGAAAAAGGAAAGGAGCTTCCCATGAGACGTTTATTTACCGTTCTGCTCACCATTGCGGTCTGTGCCGTCGTCACCCTGTCTGCGGCGTTGCCTCATACACCGCCTGTCGGCAATGGCTCCAGTCAGCCGCCCAGCAGTTCAAGCTCTGAGACTGGCAAGAAAGATCCTCCACCGGAACCGCCATCGGATGAAGATGTACCCTCTAAAGAAACTGACTGTCCTTGATTCATAACATTAAGTCAAGGTCAAAATACTTCTTTACTTCTGCACAGATTTCATTCACTGCTCGTTCATTATCAAGGATTTTGTATAGATAGTATGCTTCTAAATAATATTCTTTGCTTTTTCCATCATCACCCAAAAAATAGTAATCTTCAGCAGCAATCGCCCTAAATCCCGGTAGAAATTGATAGTGTCCGTAGTCAACGCAAGCTCTTCGCCCTTGTTCTGAAATTTCGATACTTTTGTTGTACTGCTTGGACATATTTAGAGTTCTAGCATAGTTATAAAGAACCATTGTCAGAATCCCATTTCCTGTAAGAACTTCATGAAAATGCTTCTCGATGTACTTCATCAATTGAGCAAAAATTTGAAGTGCAACATCAAATTCGTTCATATCGGAATAGGTACTTGCCAGCTGATTGATGATTTTGATTTCATCAAACGTATAAAGAAAATCGTTGATTCGGTCGATTGAAAAATCCGGAACGGTAATCTTTATCGCCTGCAAAAGAAGTTCTATCTGTTTTTGTTCTGCAATACTTCCATCCAGATCTCCCAGCAGAATTTGAGAACGGAGAATAAACTGCGTCGTCAGGAGATCGTCTGGTTCGCATATCTTTTCCAATTGCTCCAGAAGTTCATATCCCTTTTGCGGCTGGTGCATGACATTGCAGGCGACGATTTCTTTTTTCAACGCTTCGATTTCTTTCTCGTTCTTGGAGACGATGGCATAATACCGTTCCTCCGGCAATCCTAACCGTTGCAGCAAAGCATTGATTTTCGAGCGAGAAGGAGTACAGCGGCCATTCTCGATGCGAGACAGTGTTGAGACTTCGCAGATGCCATAGGCTAAGTCTTCCTGCGAAAGATTCAATTCTTTTCTGCGCTGACGGATAAACTCCCCAATATAGATATTTTGCATCTTTATCACTCCTACTCCGAAAATTTTCTTCATTTTAGCGCATATTCTCAAAAAGTCAAGGGGTATTTCAAAATAGATTCAAGAAAGCAGGTGTTGTCCACAAGCTCTGTATCCGAACATCCACCCACGACAAAAAGAAAGGATTGATTTGCTATGAAAAAACTCATTTCTGCTCTAGCTGCACTCGTTTTGGGAGCTTCATTGCTGACCGTCCCGGCTTTTGCCGCAAGTGGCGACGTCCAGACTTACGGTGCGCTTTGTCCAGATTGCAACCGTGGCGAAATAATTAAAACAACATCCGATTATACACCTTGGCGTATTCTATATGACTTTGACTGTAAAACAGATCCAACCCAAAAAGATGTCCATCGTGAACGCATACAGTATGTTTCATGGAAATGTACCTATTGCAGTCTTGGAGACACCATAATTGATGTCCATGAAGAAGATTACTGTCCTCACTAAAATGCTCTTAAGAAGGGGGTTGCACTTATGAAAAAGACCTTAAGTTTAATTATGTGTTCCTTGTTAATTGCAATGCTTTCTCTTCCTGCCTTTGCAAGTGGTTGGTGTTCTTGTGGTGGACGCCTAGAAGAAACTGTAAATACAACATCTTGGGTTGGCGTTGGTTTTGTTGATTGCACTCATGGAAAACCACATGCTAAAGATTCTGTTCAGGAACGCACAGTTATTACATCTGTAATTTGTAGTCGCTGCGGTGAAGGCACTGTTGCTCAAGCAAAGGAAGAACGCTATTACTGCTATGCTCCTAAAAGTGCAAGTTTAAGCTTCCCCGAAGGTAGTCTCTGCCCCGTTTGCTCTGAAAATGCAGTTGTTGTCAAAACAAATAGCACTTCCTGGCTGACAACAGAAACCAATGAAAATGGTGTCTCTACACAGGAACGCATCGTTATAAAGACCTCTGTCTGCGGCAACTGCGGTCAGGGTGGAACGACCAACGAAACTGAAACCAGAACGGTCCGCCTTCACGGATAACATATAGCATATATAAAAAAGGATGTTGTATTTATGAAAAGATTAGGACTGATTTTTTTATCCTTGATGATTTTGGCAGGAACACTGTGTGCTTGTACTTCTCCAAAAGAAACATCTAGTAGTTCTACAACAACTACAAATACTGGTTCGGGTCATCATTATGAAGCGCATGACCCGAATCATCACAAATAAAATCGTACGAATATACAAAGCGGTTCCGCAACGTTAGTACCCCAACGCGGCGGAGCCGTTTCTTTTTGGTTAAACGATATATCCCATACTATGTGCTAGCCAGACCCAGAAGGTGAGGGTCAGGGCACTGAAAAAGGTGGTAGTAACGCAGACGCTGCCGGAGAGGACACCCTCGTGGCCCATCTGCTTTGCCATAACATAGCCGGAAGGGGTCGAGATGCTTCCCAGCATGACGAGGAGGGCGACCAGCTTTTCATTTGTGAAGCCGCATTTGACGGCCAGCGGAAGGAAGACTGCAGGTAGGATGACCAACTTGACAAGTGTGGCAACAACGGTAGGTTTGAGGTAACCCAGAGCGGATTTGCCCTTGAAGCCTGCGCCGATGGCAAGGAGTGCCAGCGGACTTGTCAGACTGGCAAGGCTGGAAAGCGTCTTGCCGGCGATGGCAGGCATCGGCAGGCGGAGCAGAGAATAGACAAAGCCCAAGGCGATACCAATTAAGATAGGATTGGTGAAGATCCCCTTGATGCTGGCCTTGATCTTATCGCTCATGCCGGTCTGCGCATCGGCGGAGGGACTTTCGATCGTCAGGATCAGGACAGCAAAAATGTTGTAGAGCGGCACGCTGCCCAAGATCATCAGGCCGGACATGCCGGAAGTGCCGTAAATGTTTTGGATGAACGCTGCGCCGAGGATAGCGGCGGAGGAACGGTAACAGGCCTGAACGAATTCACCGACGATGTGCTTGTCCTTGAGGAGATGCCGTGCCAGAAACCAGATGACAAGGATGCTCACAAGGGTCGTGACAAAGCAGAACAGAACATACTTGCCATCGAAATTGGCATAGATGTCAGTGGTGGCAAGGTCACGGAAAAGCTGCACTGGCAGGGCAATGCGGAAAACAAATTTGTTGGCGGACGCCACAAAGCTGTCCTCGAGAAAGCCTTTGCGGTGGAGCAGGTAGCCCAGCAGCATGATAAGGAACAGGGGCATGGTGCTGTTCAGGCTGAAAATGAGGTTTTCCATCCGTCAGATTCCCCCGTTGCGCTGTTTCTCGGCGGCAAGCTCCTGCTGCAACGCCGCTTTGCGGTGGTCGAGCAGAAGGTCTTTGTTGTACTTGAAGTACCGCTCGCATCCGGTCTCGGTGATAAAGGCATGAGCGGCAGGTGAGAGAGTCAGTTCGGTGACAAAGACGACCATCTCCTGACTCTCCTCGAATGCCTGCTCCATGAAGTCGAACGCGGCTTCCAGAGCGGCGGATGCCTTGTCCTGTGTCTCATCCCGGGCGTCTGCCAGCGAGTTGAACTGATTCCGCAGCAGGTCAAATGCCTCCTGTGTTCCGGCGGCATTTGCGCGGCGCAGCTCACCGTCCCACTCTCGCAGAGCGGAGAATGCACGCAGGCGGATGCTCAGCTCGTCGCGGCTCAGCAGACCAGCATCACGCTTTTTCTGCGTTTCGTCGTTATAATCGGAGATCATCTGGGCGAACAGGGTGGACGGGCCGTCCGGAATGTCATCGGGCAGGGTTGCAAAGGCTTTTTTGGCTTCACGCAGGAAAGCATAGCAGGCATCAGCAACGCCGTCGGCCTGACGGGAAGCTGCGAAACGAGTCTCAAGACCGGACAAAATCAGGCTGACGAGAGATAGCCGCTCATCGAAGGGAGCCTGCATGAGACGGGCATAGACCGCAGGCTTGACCTGACCGGCCAGAATCTCTTCCACGCCGTAGTCGTCCTGATATTTATAGTAGAGGTCGAGATAAGATGCAAAGTCTTCGGCGATCTTCTGGTGCTGGATGTACTGCCGGATAAGAGCTTCGTCGGCTTTCAGGCCGATTTTTTCGTAGGTGTCCAGCAGATTGGAAAGGTCTTCCCAGCCGCGAGCGGTGACGAACTGTGTGCCGTCCACGTCGGCGTTGATCTGATAGAAGTTCTGCGGATGCAGTTCCAGATAGCTCAGAATCGCACTGTGGATGTGCGCGGCACGGGCGTACTCTTTCCAGACGCCCAGATCCGGCTCGATATCCATCCGGCGGACACGGTCGAGAGTGACGATATCAAAATCCCGGACGGATTTGTTATACTCGGGCGGATTTCCGGCAGCCACGATGACCCAGCCGGACGGAACAGCCTGATTGCCGAAGGTCTTGCACTGTAAGAACTGGAGCATGGTGGGAGCCAGTGTTTCGGAGACACAATTGATCTCATCAATGAAGAGAATGCCCTCTTTCAGGCCGGTGGCTTCCATCTTGGAATAGATGCTGGCGATGATCTCGCTCATGGTGTATTCGGTGACGGAAACGTCCTTGTCACCATAGTGCCGCTGACGGATAAAAGGCAGACCCACTGCGCTCTGCCGGGTGTGGTGGGTGATGGTATAGGCCACCAGAGCTACGCCGCACTCCCGTGCGACCTGCTCCATGACCTGCGTCTTGCCGATACCCGGAGGGCCCATCAGCAGGATGGGACGCTGACGAATGGCAGGGATGGCGTATTCGCCCAGAGGGTCTTTGGCGAGATAGGCTTTGACGGTATCTTCGATCTCCTGTTTTGCACGTTTGATATCCATAGAATTTTTCTCCTCACGAGTTGTTTAGATCCCGGTACAGGTCGTCTTCTTCACGCATGGCTTCGGACAGAGCCGAGGCGGAACGGACAGACTGACCCGAAAATTCTTCTTCGTCCAGAACGACTTTCATCGCCCAGGGCGGAACATTGGCGTCATCGAACCGGTCGCCGAGGAACAGAAAAGCGGTATCGTAGGCAGGCCGTTTTGCCGGATACATGCCCATGCCGTCAGTGAAGTAGAGCAGGCCGCGCAGGTTCGAGAACTTTTTCTCATCGCAGAGCCGGTTTACATAAGCGAAAGCAGGCCGGAAATCGGTTCCGCCGCCGCCCCGAAGCTCAAAGTGGTTCATGGCATGGATCAGCTCGTCCTCATTGTGGATGAGGATGTCTTGCTGAATGGCGTTGTCGGCCTGAATGAGATGCAGGTTCATCCGGTGAAAGAAATTGTCCTTCCCTTTTAATAAGGTATAGGTCTC
>ERZ808240.246-NODE-246-length-74089-cov-54.567955_pt1 | contig 74089 bp, 56 predicted proteins | sample MGYA00521084_ERZ808240 | MGnify/ENA primary metagenome ERZ808240 (study PRJEB31516, sample SAMN03275571) | gut metagenome | biome: mammalia-associated habitat; material: feces | host: Papio cynocephalus | place: Kenya | collected 2012-08-06 ...
GCTTTCGGCGCTTTTCGTGCCGTCGGGCCCGGTCGTCCTTATCCGCGACAATCGCCTCATCCAGCCGCTTGCGATACCGCCGGGGAATCCGGTCGCCTTTGACGGACCGATTGTCGTTTTGACGGACCGTGCCAGCGCTTCGGCGAGCGAAATCGTGGCCGCCCACCTGAGGGACACGGGGCGCGCCATAGTTTTGGGCGACAGCCGCACGCACGGCAAAGGGACTGTCCAGACCGTCATGGGGCTTGGCCCCGAGAAATACGGCTCGCTCAAGTTGACAACCGCGCGTTTCTACCGCATAAACGGCGACTCGACGCAGGTCAAGGGCGTGGAGGCGGATATCCACCTCCCCTCGATCCTCGATTCGCTCGATATCGGCGAGGACAAGCTCCCCAACGCGCTCCCCTTTACGCGCATTCTACCCGCCAATTACAGGATGGTCTGGGATTTGCCCGACTATATTCCCGTCCTCGCGACGAATTCCGCGGCGCGTTTGGCCCAAAACGAACGCTACGCGCGGCATTTGGCGCACGTCATGGGCACGAAAGAGGCGATGGACCGCGCGTTCGTCTCCCTGAATTATGCCGTCCGCAAGGCCCAAATGGCCCAAGACCGCGAATTGCAGGACGAGGAAGAGTCCGGAGGCGAGGACGAAGAACCGCAGACCCGCACCCGCCGCGGACGCAACAAGGCCGCACGCGAGAATGATGTCGTCCTGGAAGAGGCCTACAAGATTCTGGCGGACCTCATCCGCCAAAAGGCGGGCGAGAAAATGCCGCGTCCGGTGACGAGCTATTTGGATTCCATCTTCTCTTTCTGATGAAAAAGGCCATAAAATTCGTCAAAATGCACGGCGCCGGGAACGATTTTGTTCTGGTGGACGACCGTAAGGGGGATTTCCCGCTTGTGACACCCGCCCAGATCGCCGCCTTCGCCAACCGCCCGACCGGCATCGGATGCGAGGGCGTCATCCTCGTACAGGCGTCCCGAAAGGCGGACTTCCGCATGCGCTTCTTCAATCCGGACGGCTCTTCCGCCGATTTGTGCGGGAACGGGGCGCGTTGTGTCGCGGCGTTTGCGCGCGAAATCGGCGCGGCACAGTCCGACAGCATGCGTTTCGAGACGGACGCCGGCGAAATAACCGCCCGGCTGCTGGGGCCGACGCAGGTTCGTCTGGCCATGCCCGCCCCCCGAAACCGCCGCGGAAACTTCATCGTGACGGGCGTCCCGCATCAGATTGTCGAAGAACCCGATCTAGGGTCCGTCGACGTCGTTTCGGAAGGCCGCCGCATCCGGAACGCACCGGCGTTCGGCCCGGAGGGGACGAATGTGGACTTCGTGCACTGGTCTTCTCCCCATAACGTCGCCATCCGTACCTATGAACGGGGCGTAGAGGCGGAATCCTTCGCCTGCGGGACGGGGGCGGTCGCCGCGGCACTTGTCGGGGTCGCGAACGGGAACGGGGCGTTCCCGGTGGAGGTCCGCACCGTCCGCGGCGATACATTGGTCGTCGACGGCGCGTACGCGGCGGACGGTTTCTCGAATATTACGCTGACCGGCCCCGTCCAGCGCGTTTTTGACGGAATTTGGGCGGTTCCATGAAGAAAAGCGCCCTGCAGACCCATGTGGAGTACGGGCTCCTTCGTGGAGCCTGTGCGCTTGTGAATGCCTTGCCCTACCGTCTCGCCATGGGCCTGGCGAAGGGAATGGGGATTTTCGCCTTCGATATCCTGCGTTTCAAGCGCAAACGGACCTTGTCGCGCATCCAGCGCGTTTTCCCCGGGAAGTCCGCGGCGGAATGTCGCCGCATCGCCCGCCAGAGCCTGGTCAACGTCCTCCAGATTGCGATTGAAATGATCCGCGCGCCGCATCTGGACCGGAAGTGGATGGACCGCTACGTCATGGCGGGGCAGCACTACAAGGATAAACTCCAATCCTATTTGGTAGGCGGACGCGGCGCGGTGGTCATGGTGCCGCATTCCGGGAATTGGTACATGGCGGCGTGGTCGATGTCCAAATACGGCCTGCGCCTGTGCGCAATCGCCGCGAAACAGCGCAATCCCAAGATCGACGCGTGGATGAAGCGCCAATACGGCGACTTCGATGTCGTGGAAAGAGGACGCGCCAAAACGCTCGTGGATATCAAGTCCGCCATAGGAAACGGACGGGTTTTTGCGATTTTGCCCGACTTGCGCGTTCCGCAGCCCGATGTCGAGGTCGAATTCCTAGGTGGAAAGGCGAACGTTTCGCATGCGGGGGCCCTGTTCGCCGTCGCCTGCGGGGTGCCGCTGATTGTGGCGGCCATGCGGCGGACGGGCGGGCGCCATGAGTTCGTGCACCTGGGAACCCTGTACCCCGATCCCGACGCGGCGGACAAGAAGGCGGAATCGGCGCGTTTGACGAAAGCGGCGTTCAAGTTGCTGGACGCCGAGGTTTCGGCCCATCCCGAACAGTGGTACTGGTTCAACAAGCGCTGGATTCTGCAACCCTGCCGTTAGTCTCCCGGGAGGCGCAAATTGCAAGCGTGGCGAGACACCTCGCTGTAAATTTTTCGGAGTCCTCTTGGCAACAATCCCTAGGGCGAGGACTCTTTCCGGACAATTCCGCCTCCCGCCCCTGGGCAGGGTAGCCCCGTTGCGCCGGAACGGTGATCCCGTTGCGCCGGAACGGTGATGGCGTTGCGCCGGAACGGTGATGGCGTTGCGCCGGAACGGGCACCCCGTTGCGCCGGAACGGCCGTGCGCGGCAGAAGGGAGGCGACTGTCTCACCACTGCCGGACTTGGCGCATTCCCGTGCCTGATGGAGGGATGGGGCCGGTGCGCCGCCCTCCTGGGGGTGGCTCTTGCGCATCCTTCTGTCCCGGGTGTCTCACGACAGGGTGCAGTTTCCCGGCGAAGGCGTTGCAAAATACCCCCTTGCCAAAACACAAGATTTAGTGTATCATATACCACGCAACTACAACGTATAGATTTTTGCGGCACTTTCTGCCGCGGTCCGTGCGTGCGAAAAGAGAGAATTTGAACGAAAAGAAAGAACAGATTTGAGAAGAGGGCGAAAAGAGACGACCATGAAACAGATGAAGATCATCAAGCGCAGTGGACAGGAAGTGGATTTCGACATTGAGAAGATTGCGAACGCCATTCGCAAGGCTTCCCAGGCGGTGGATTGTCGTTTTGCTCTGACGGAAGGGCGCATCAAACTGATCGCCGAGGAAGTCGCCGGCGTGTGCGAGGCGCGCGACCGCGCCATGACGGTCGAGGAGATCCAGGACGTCGTCGAGAACAAGATCATGGAGATGGGTTCCCATGAGATCGCCAAGCGCTACATCGTCTACCGCTACAAGCGCGAACTCGCCCGCAAGGCCAACACGACCGACCAGCAGATTCTGACCCTGATCGAGAACAACAACGAGGACGCCAAGCAGGAGAATTCGAACAAGAATCCCACCATCAACTCCGTCCAGCGCGATTATATGGCGGGCGAGGTGTCGAAGGACGTCTCCGCGCGCATCCTTTTGCCGCAGGATGTCGTGGAGGCTCATCGTTTGGGCATCATCCACTTCCATGACATGGACTACTATGCCCAGCACATGCACAACTGCGACCTCGTGAACCTGGAGGACATGCTCCAGAACGGCACGGTCATTTCGGGCACGATGATCGAAAAGCCCAAGAGTTTCTCGACGGCCTGCAACATCGCCACACAGATCATCGCCCAGGTCGCGTCCAACCAGTACGGCGGGCAGTCCATTTCGCTCACCCACCTGGCGCCGTTCGTGGAGGTTTCGCGGCAGGCGATCGCGAAGGATCTGGCGGCGGAATGCGCCCTCGGGAATGTGCAAATGGACAAGGAAGCGTTCGACAAGATAGTGGAACGCCGTGTCCGCAAGGAGATCCAGAAGGGCGTGCAGACCATCCAGTACCAGGTCGTCACGCTGATGACGACGAACGGGCAGGCGCCGTTCGTCACGGTCTTCATGTACCTGGGCGAGGCGCGCAACGCACGTGAACGGGCGGATTTGGCGCTCATTATAGAGGAAGTCCTCAATGAACGCATTCTCGGCGTGAAGAACGAGAAGGGCGTCTACATCACGCCGGCGTTCCCGAAGCTCATCTACGTCCTGGAGGAACAGAACATCACCCCCGGCGCACCGTATTGGTATTTGACGGAGCTCGCGGCGAAGTGCACCGCCAAGCGCCTCGTGCCGGACTACATCAGCGAAAAGAAGATGAAGGAGTACAAGGTGGACAAGAACGGCGAAGGCCACTGCTTTACCTGCATGGGTTGCCGCTCGTTCCTGACCCCCTACATCGACCCCGAAACGGGCAAGCCCAAGTATTACGGACGCTTCAACCAGGGCGTCGTCACCATCAACCTTCCCGACGCGGCGCTTTCGGCGCGGCACGACCTGACCGAGTTCTGGAAGGTCCTGGAAGAGCGCCTCGAACTCTGCCACAAGGCGCTCCGCTGCCGCCATGAACGCCTTTCGGGCACGCTTTCGGACGCCGCGCCCATCCTGTGGCAGTACGGCGCGCTGACGCGCCTGCCCAAAGGAACGGTCATCGACAAGTATCTGCACGGCGGCTACTCCACCCTGTCGCTCGGCTATGCGGGCCTTTGGGAGTGCGTCTACGCGCTGACCGGCCATAAACTGACCGAGCCGGAAGGCGAGGAACTGGGCCTGGCCATCATGCGCAAGCTCAACGACTTCACCGCGAGGTGGAAAGCCGCGGAAGACGTGGACTATTCGCTCTATGGCACGCCGCTCGAATCGACGACCTACAAATTCGCCAAGTGCCTGCAGAAGCGTTTCGGCGTCGTGAAGGGCGTCACGGACCGCAACTACATCACGAATTCCTACCACATCCACGTGACGGAGCCCGTGGACGCGTTCACGAAACTGGCGACCGAGGCGAAATTCCAGCGTCTCTCCCCCGGCGGGGCAATCTCGTATGTGGAAGTCCCCAACATGCAGAACAACATTCCGGCGGTTCTGGACATCATGCGGTTCATCTACGACCACATCATGTATGCGGAACTCAACACGAAGAGCGACTACTGCCAGGTCTGCGGCTACGACGGCGAAATCCAGATCGTGAAGGACGATACGGGCAAGCTCGTCTGGCGCTGCCCCAAGTGCGGCAACATGGACGAGTCGAAGCTGAATGTGGCGCGGCGCACCTGCGGGTACATCGGCAGCCAGTTCTGGAACCAAGGGCGCACGCAGGAAATCAAAGAGCGCGTCCTTCACGTGTCGTGAACTACGCGGCGATACGGACTTTCGACATCGCCAACGGAGAGGGCGTGCGCGTATCCCTCTTCGTTTCGGGCTGCACCCACCGCTGCAAGGGCTGTTTCAACCCCAAACAGTGGGATTTCGCCTTCGGCCAGCCGTTTACCCGGGAAACCGAGGACCAAATCCTGGACGCCCTCGACAACCCCTACATTGCCGGACTCTCCCTCCTGGGCGGCGAACCCCTGGAGCCGGCGAACCAAGCCGCCCTGCGGCCCTTTCTGGAACGCTTCCGCGCCCGTTTCGGCGCGACAAAGACGCTCTGGATCTACACGGGTTGCATCCTGGAGACGGACCTCCTCGCTCCCTCGCGTTGGCGCACGGCGGATACGGACGCCATTCTGCGGATGACGGACGTGCTCGTGGACGGTCCTTTCATAGAGGAGCTCAAAGATATCTCCCTGCGCTTCCGCGGCAGTTCGAACCAGCGCATACTGAAATTGCGGGACGGGCGCCCCGTAGCGGACGCCTAGCGCTGGGGGAGAGGAACGATGAATCTGCGGCGGCTGGGCTATCTCCTGTGCGAGTTCCTGTGGCCCCGGTTCTGTCCGGTTTGCCGGAAACGGACCGACCGGCCTTCCGGCATGGTTTGTTCGCACTGCTTGATGCGCTTGCCCTTCGTCGAGCAGCACGAAGGGTGCTGCCGTGTGTGCGGACGCCCCGTCGAGGAAGTCAAGACGGACTTCCTCTGCGAAGACTGCAAAATCCACAAACCGCGCTTTGACCGTGCCGCGACAGCCCTGTACTACACGGGGATTGCCCGTGCAATGGTCCAGAATTACAAATATAACGGCCATGTCTGGCTGGCCGAGGACTTCGGCTCATTTCTGGAGGCGGCGGCCTATGCGCGATTTGACGTGGAGGCAATCGACTGCGTGCTCCCCATGCCCGTCACTGTCCTGCACCGCATTCTGCGCGGCTACAACCAGAGTTCCTATTTGGCCAAACAGGTCGCGCGGCGCCTTCAAAAGCCATACCTGAAGGGCGTGCTTGTCCGCCGCGGACACTCCAAGCGCCAAGCCGGCTTGAGCGAAGAGGAGCGGCGGAAGAACGTAAAGGGCACGTTTACGGTCCGCCGCGCGTCAGGCATCCAAGGCCGCACGCTTCTTTTGGTGGACGACGTCTTGACGACGGGCTCCACGCTTTCGGAAGCGGCGGACGTCCTCAAGAAAGCCGGCGCGCGGCAGGTCCTCGCCCTGACGCTCGCCCGCAGTTTCAAGAATTGACGCGACCGCGGCGCCCGTCGTTTTGGCTTGTTCGCTTTCTTCTAGGCCGCCGACCCAAAACACTACGGGGTTTTAGGCAAATCCCCGTAGTGTTTTGCTTTTCTCCCCGTGGGGAACCCGAAAAAAAAGGGAGGGAGGGAACGGGACAACCGAGACAGGTGGGACGACTGGGACGGGAGATTGGGATTGGCCATGAGCCGCATCCGGGAAGGGTGTCCCGTCTAGCCTCCGGACCTCCTTCCCCCACTGTTCGGTCCGCCCTCGCCTGGGGCAGGTGGGCTATTTACCTCCGCGGAAACCCCTGCCGATACCCCCCGCATGTGACGGTATCTAACATGCGCATGTGAGGGGGTCTAACATGCGCATGTCAGGGGGTCTAACATGCGCATGTTTTTGGACCTCATGCGGGAGCCCTTTTTTGACGCACCTCCGTTTTAGGCCGATAACTTGCGGTTTTGTATCGTTTTGCCTCCAGAATGGCCAATTAGCGCAAATGTTAGCCGCGGCGAATTCTCAGCCGCATGAGGGGGGTGTGTTCGAGGGCGGAAAATAGGTCATTTGGGTGTGTCGAAAAGTGGCGGTTTGGGCCGTGTAGAGAATGTAGAATATGTAGAATGGGAGAGGGGGAAATATCTCACGCAAAGACGCGGAGAACGCAGAGATGGGGGATTGGAATTAACCGTGTAGAGAATGTAGAATATGTAGAATGTGTGGCCGTGTGTCGCCTCCAACGGTAGGGGCGGCAGTCCTCTGCCGCCCGCACGGTAATTGGCCGTGTAGAGTTGTAGAATTGTAGACTAGAGAGCCTATCATTATTTGCCGTGGCGATCAGGAGAACGTGGAGGAGAAGGGGGAGTAGACAGGATTTACAGGATTAACAGGATTTGGGGGCCGAGACCCGTTTGTAATTGTCCCACCCGTCCCGCTTTTCCCGTTCCTCCGGACCAGTCCCTTGCCGCAATCACGATAATTAACCGTATAGGGAATGGAGTTGGGGGCAAGGGGGAGAGAGGACCGTAGACCGTCGTCTTGGCAGGGGACGCAGACCCCTGCGGCCCGTCGCGCCCCTACCAGTGGAGGGGTCCACGGCCACCCCGTTGCGCCGGAACGGCCGCGCGCTGCAGAAAGGAGGCGTCTGTCTCGCCACTGCCGGATAGGGCGCACTCCTTTTTCGCTTTCGCTCTCCACCCCTCGGAACGACCTGTCCCGGGTGTCTCACGACAGGGTACGCTTTTCCCAAGTGAAATTCTCGCTTGAATGAAAACTCAGAATTTGCTATACTGGAGACAATGGTAGAAGTCGTGAATGGTGCAACTGGGACAATCGTCCGTGCGACGGAGCGCGTAGCTTCGTTGTGCGTGTGTCGCTTTCGGCTGTGGCGGAAAGCGACTCATTTGCACGCCCGGCTGGTGCGGTTCGCCGGTTCGGGAGATCGTTCACGCATACGGCGGTCACGCTAAACGGGACGGCCAAGCGCACCCAAGCCGCGAAGCAATCAGGTCGACAACAACATCAACAAAGGAGAAAAACGATGAAGATGCGAAAACGGGCGTGCGTTGCGGGGGCTTTCTGTCTCGGTTTGACGCTTTCGGTCGGGGCGACGACCTGGACCTACACGCCGGGGAAGGAGAATCCCAATATCATCGGCACCGTCACCGACGGACAATGGACGCTGAAGGTGACAGGGTTCGACAAGAAGAATGGCGTTCTCAGGTTTGCGAGTAATTGGGGGAAATCCATCATCAAGGATTGGACCGAGCCGACCGACTCTGCTTCGCGCGGCGTTCTCGACCTGCGCAGTCCGCTTAAAATCTCAGAAAACGGGCAAGAAACGACGATCACGAACGTTGTCGCAGGAGGTTCGGCCTTTTCGTGGTCGACCAACCTTGTCGCGTTCTCCTGCGACATGCTCACCTTCCACGGGGCGGATAACTCCCAGTTCGCGGGCAACGCGAACCTGACGCGAATCGAAATCGGCGGCGGCGCGGACAGCTTGCCAAACCTCCTCCTGAACAAGAACCCGAAACTGAAGACCGTCAAGTTCGACTTCCCCGCATTGCGTTCGGTCTATGGGATTTTCGGCAATGAAACAAGCCCCGATCCGATCGACGTGGGGACGATTGCCGTGCCTGCCGTGACGAACATTGCCGACTGGTCCCTTAACCGGAAGTGTGTCGCCGGCGACCTCGTGCTCACGAACATCGCGGTGATGGGGGCGGGCACATTCTCCGGCGCAAGCCTGACGAACGTATTTCTTGGCGGGCCGCTGACGCAGTTGGGCGAGAATGTGTTTAAAGGGCGTACGGTCACGAACATCGTGCTCGACCTGCCGGAGCTTGCGGCCGCCGCCAAATCGTCCTTTGGCGAACAGAGATACATCCGCAGCGTGGAGTTCCGGCGCACGCCGGCCGGCGGCATGGGGCTCGCGACGAACATAATCGCACATGCGGCGTGGGGAAACAACAACCTCGGGAGCAACGGCTATCTGATTGACGGGAGCTGGCGGCCCAACAATCTGCGAATCTACGTTTCGAAGAAGCAGTGGACGCCAGAAGAGACAGAGGTTTATGACGCGACGAACAATCCGACAGGGTTCTTCCTGGGCAGGGAGACCTTCACGAAAAAGGAGAAGGAGATGATTAAGGGCGATTCCACGCTCGGCAAGGCGTTTGGCGTGTGCGTGCGTGTCGCCAACGGAAAGCTCGTCCGGCAGGCGTTTTTCGTGCACAAGCCCTCGCCGCACGATCCGAAGGGGTTTGCGCTTCACTTCCGGTAGGATTCGACGGACGATTTGCGCACAAACGACAGAAAGGGAAAAGAGAATCATGAAGAGATGGTTTTGGGCGGGATGCGTTCTCGCTTTGGGGTTGACCGCGCGCGCCGGACTGGGCGAGATGCCGGCGGAGTGGGCCGCGGCGAAGAACTGGCTCGTGCCGTGGACGGACGGGAAGCGGGCGGTCGTCCGCGACTTCAAGGGCAACGATCTCCTGGAACTGACCCGGAACAATTTCGCGTATCCGTGCGTGGACGAAAAGAAGGAGCAGTACTGGACGGTTAGGGCGGACGTGAAGGATGCCGTCCAGCTGGATCCGCAGATCGTGCGCGTCAACTACGGGCTGAAGAATCCGGACATCAAGGAGGCGTATTCGCTGATTGTCTCGGAGGGCGGTCCGCGGTTGCGGATCGAGACGCACGTCGTGATGGCGGCGGGGGCGAAGAAGTTCGGGACGGGCGCGACGCCCGGGGCGCTCTGCCGCAACGTCATCGCGCTCAATCCCGTCGGCAAGACCGCGCTCGGCAAGGCGTTCTGCCGCGGCGGGGTGTGGAAGAAGCCCGCGGACGGCGAGGCGTACGAGGCGGGGGGCGCGACGCTGGTGCCGTACGAGACGCCGGAAGGCGGGCTCTTCCTGTGGAACGACACGATCGGGGCGTTCCGCAGAAAGCCTTCCGTCGAAATGTGCATCAAATACCGGCCGATCGACCCGGCGGAAGCCCTGCGCGACGCCAAACTGACGGCGGAAAACGCCAAGGGCGTGATCATGCCGGCGACGGGCGAGTACTTCGCGCAGACGCAGGGGGCGGGCGCCGCGGACGCGGCGAAGACGCCGGAAGAGGCCGCGGACGCCGGCGAGCGCGCCTATTCGAACGTCATCAACCTCTATCTCCTGCCGGACAAGGACGCCGCGTCCGCGGCGACGGCGCTCCAGACGGGCGCGGCGCTCGCGGCGGGCATCGCGACCGGCAAGGACTTCAATCTCTTCGATTCGGCCAAGGAACGCGCCGCGTTCACGGTTTCGATGATGAACCCGAAGAACGCGACGAACAGCGTGACCTGCCGCGTCACGGCGCGCAACTACGACGGCAAGGTCGATCTGGACGAGACGTTCAAGCTCGTCCTCGCGCCCTACGAGTCCGTCAAGCGGTCCTTCCGGCTGCCGAAGCGGACGCGCGAATACTGGTTCGTGGACGCCGCGTTCGACGACGGGCGCACCAACTCCTTCGTGCGGGCGGACGTGGCGACGATCGAGCCGTACAGGTACAAGTCGCTCGACACGAGCGTCATGGGCATCGCCGCCAGCTTCAACATCCCTTCGGAGGAGGCCTGCGACCGGCTCCTGACGCGGATGGGCGCGCGGTGGATCCGCTCCTCGTCGGGCTTCGATACGGAAAAGTACGCGAAGAAGAACCGCCGCGGCATCCTCTCGTTCCATCTGGACGGCAAAGCGACGAACGAGGTCCAGCGCCTCGCGTTCGCGACGGCGAAGCTGAAGGAGGCCGCCGCGCGGGACTGCCCGATCGTGGAAATCGGCAACGAACTGAACTTCGGGGCGCGCGGCGCGGAAGTCGACCGGCGCGTGAACTACTACCGCGACTGGCTGAAGGCGTTCCACGACGCCCGCGCCGCGCTGAAACTGGAGAAGAAAATCAAGATTTCCACGTTCGGCTTCGCCGGATGCATCGACGGCGGGGCTTTCTACAACGCGATGGACAAGGCCGGGTGCTGGCAGTACTGCGACATCCTCTCGCTCCATCCCGGGCGGCTCAACCAGACGCCCGACAATCCCGGACCGGACTGGCAGTGGAACTACCGTCCGCAAATCCGCACGACGAAGGGCTTCATCGCCCGCATGCGCAAGAAAGGCCATCCGCTCGGGCTCATCCTGACGGAAGTCTACGCCCGCACCCCGCCGAACATGAACGATTCGGACTCGACGCGCAGTGCGACGGAAAACCTGATTCTTTCCTGCATGCTCGCCAAGGTCGAGGGGGCCCTCGCGCTCAACTGGTACCAGATGCACGATTCGGTGCACTCCAACGTCGGCGGCATCAACGAGAACAACAAGGAATACCACTACGGCCTTCTGCGGCGGGACGGGACGGTCAAACCCGTGTTGCTCGCCTTCTGCACGATTTCGGAGGCGCTGGACGGGGCGACGTTCAGCCGCGAAGCCAGCTACGGCGACCGGCGCAAGGCGTGGTTCTTCGACACGCCCCGCGGCGAAATGGCGATAATCTACGACCGCAAGGACGGCTACTATCCGTATGACGGCATGTTCACGGGCCGTCCCTTCACCGGACACCTCGAGCCCTGGCTCGACCACTGGAAGAGCCACACCCCCTACGTCTTCACCGCCCCGAAGGGATACGTCGTCGTGCGCGACGCGATCGGGCGCACGCGCAAGATCAAGGCGGACAGGAAGGGCCGCGTGACGCTCACGCTGAGCGGTGCGCCGCTTATCGTCTACGGCCTGGGCGCCCCGGTGTCCGGGAAGGAGAAAAACGGCGCGGCGGCGTGGGGGCTTGTCGCCGCGGACGGCGCGACGGATGCGGAACTGGCGGCGTTCAAGAATGCGGGCGGCGGCTTCGTCTTCGACGAAGCCCGCGAAGGATTCGCCGAATACCTCTATCTGGACGAAGACGTCGTGCGCAGCCTGCCGGAGAACAACGCGAGCGCCCTCGAGGATCTGCAGAACCAGTATGACCGCGGCGTGCGCCGCGTGATCGTCCCGATGACCGTCAAGCCCGAGGGAAGCGACTGGGCGGCCAAGCGGGAAAACGGCATCGAACAGGGGCAGGCGTGGGCAAAGCGGCTCGCGCCCTACGCCGCGGCGCGGAAGGCCCACCCGGACACCACGCCCGAGATCTGGGTCCTCCCGAAGGGCGATTTCGGCGCGGCGCTCTTCAACGGCGTCCGCGAACTGGCGGACGGGATCGCGCTCTTCTGGGAGAACTTCCCCTGGGTCGAGCCCCGGAAGATGCTTGGCGACTTTGCCGGGAAGGCGCAATGGGCGGATTTGCCGGTGTTGGCGCTCAATTTCGGCCCGGTCGGATACAACGTTTTCCAGGACAAGGGACGCGAGACGGAACTTGCGGACGCCCAGTTCTTCGGCTCCCTCTTCCTGCTCACGACGCAACCGTCCTGCCGCGCGGTCGCCTTCACGAACCTGCGCGACGCCCCGGCGGGCGAGTCCGCGTTGGGCACGACGGCGCTCGCCGCGACAATCACGGACAAGATCAATCGCTATGCCCCGTTTTCCGGCCTCTTCGGGACGGGCGGCGACGGGAAGAGCCGCCTGAAAGCCGCGGCGTTCGTGCACGAGCTGACCCGGGACGCTTCAGGTTTCGAGCTGAACATCTCGCGGACGGGCCTGCGGACGATCCGCTTCTGGAAGGGACGGGAACTGTGCGCCATCGCGTGGCAAGGCGACCGCAACCGGATCTACGGCTGGCGGATAGACGACCTCTCGGGGGATCCCGAGCCGAAGGAAGCGACGGTCGAGGTCCGGACGGCGCAGAAGGGCTTCCGCGTCTGCGACGTCTATGGACAGGAGACGGATGTCCGCGCGAAAAACCGCAAGGCGACCATCCAGGTCGGCGACGTCCCGGTCGTGATCTGCGGCATCAAAAGCATGACGGAGGTCAAGAAATGACGCGGCGACACATCTATATCGGCATTCTCTTCGCGGCGCTGGCCGCCCCGGCGGCGGAGGCGGCGCGTCCGGCCAGCGGGCTCGAGCCGGACGGACGCTATGCGGAACGTGCGTTCCCGGCGCCGGACGACCACCTCCTCGGGCGTTCAAAACAGACCGTGAACGGGCGTGAGGTGACGTGCGCGACATACGAGCGCCAGTCGCGGAAGATCTACGCCCTGTGGTACTCGGGGAAAGACGCGCAGGCGCATCCCGGCTACGAGCCGGGCGATGTCGTTCTCGACGGATTCAATCTTTACGTCCCTGTCTGGGTGGATCCGCAGACGGGCGAGATCGGGCGCGTGCCGGCGACGAACATCGTCCGGCAAGGCGCACGCGCCGTCCTGAAGGGGATTCCGCTCGCGGCTGCGCCCGTCCTGATCGCGAATACGGATCTGGTGCCGCGCCAGACCGTTTGGGAGGAGATGACGCCGGTCGAGATCGTCGACGCGCTTTACCGTCCGCACCAGGAAATGCGCAGCTGGGCGGGGAAACGCCTGCTGGTCAAGATGCCCGTCGCGAACGAACCCTGGGCGAAGATGGAGACGCGCGATTTTCTGCCCTGCTTCGACAAGTTCGGCCAGTTCAAGTGGCGGGAGTGGCCGGGGAAGACGCATTCCGAGGCGGAGTTGCGCGCGGCGGTCCGTGAAGAGGAAGCCGACCTTGCGGCGCATCCCGGCCCGGCGGACCGCGATCGCTACGGCGGCTGGACGAAGGGCCCGAAGCAACGGGCGACGGGACGGTTCTATCCGAAGAAGATCGACGGGAAGTGGTGGCTTGTCGACCCCGAAGGGAATCTCTTCTGGAGCTGGGGAGCGGTGCGCGTGACGCCCAGTTCGGCGCTCACGCCCCTCAACGGCAATCCGCGCACGCCCTGCGTCGGCGGTGCGATGCCCGACCGAGACGTCCTTTTCGAGGGGCTGCCGAAGCCGGGCGACCCGCTCGCGCAATTCTACGGCACGTACGACGCGCTCCTGCTGCCGTTCTACCTCAAGCGCGGCGAAACGCGGCGTTTCGACTTCTCCGCCGCGAACCTCTACCGCAAGTACGGCGCGGACTGGTTCGCGAAATTCGCCGACTCCTGCCATCGCCGCCTGCGGAGCTGGGGCGCGAACACGATCGCCAATTCCTCCGATTTGCGCATCTGCCTGCAGGACCGGACGCCCTACGCCGAACGTGTGGAGGTATCGTCGCGTCCGATCGCCGGCAGCTGGGGGACGTGGAAGAAGTTCCGCGATCCGTTCGACCCGACGTTCCGCACGTCCATTCTGGAGGCGCTCGCCAAACAGAGCCGCGCGGCGCACGACCCGTGGTGCATCGGATTCTTCATCGACAACGAGATCGAGTGGGGCGCGAAGCCTGCGGATCTTGCGCGCTGGACGCTCCGCAGCCCGGACGGCCAGCCGGCGAAAATCGCGTTTCTGAAGCGGCTCGCGGCGAAGGGGATCGCCTGGACGGGCGACGAAGACAAGATTCCCGAGGCGGAGCTCGTCGCGTTCACGGACGCGCTGGTGGAGGAATACTTCAAACGTACGCGCGAGGCGGTGAAGGAATTCGACAAGGGACTTCTCTATCTCGGGTGCCGCTTCGCCGGCAACGGCCGCCCCTGGGCCGTCAAGGCGTGCGCCAAATATGCGGACGCGGTCAGCTTCAACATCTATACGGACACGCTCGCGGATTGGCGTCTTCCGGACGGGCTCGACGCCCCTGTCCTTATAGGCGAATTCCACTTCGGCGCGCACGACCGCGGACTGTTCGGTTCCGGACTTGTCAATGCGGGCAGCCAGGAAGGGCGCGCCGCGGCGCTGAAGGCGTATGTCGAGTCCGCCCTGCGCAATCCGCAAATCGTCGGCGTGCATTGGCACCAATTCTCCGACCAGGCGACGTCCGGGCGGTTCGACGGCGAGCATTTCCAGGTCGGGTGGACGGATATTTGCGACAGGCCCTACCCCGAAACCGTCCGTGCGCTGCGCGAAGTGGGGTATCCGCTCTACGAGACGCGCATGGCGGGAAAGAATAGGTGATTTTTGGTCTAGGTTCGGGGCGGAAGGGGCCTATTGGCGGGCAGGATGGCGGAAATTGCAAGCCTCCAGGTCCGGTTTGCCAAACAGAAATTGTACGGACGGGGAAGGAGGACGATAGCCGGTTGACCCAATACGGTGTACGTTTTCCCTTCTTGGTCTCGCCGGGACGATGATGCCGTTGCGCCGGAACCGCGATGCCGTTGCGCCGGAACGGGTACCCCGTCTCGCCGGGACGGTCTCTTCGTTTCGCGGCGTTCGGACCCTGTCTTGGGCGTTCCGGCGGGTTAGATGGGGACGGTAGTCCGGATGACCTTGGGTTTTTGATCGATATTTGCCCATCTTGTGTTTGATTTCGTCTGAAAACACAAATTAACGCGCAAGCTCTCGCTTGCCGTTATCCCGTTCCCGTGCCCATGAGATTTTTTCTCATCGGCACGAGAATTCCCTCTGTTCGGGGGTGCCCCTTGGGGGGCGGATCTTTCGGACTCTTGCCTTCCGCTTCCCCGACCGGTCTTTCTCCTTTTTCGCTTTCGCTCTCCACCCCTCGGAACGACCTGCCCCGGGTGTCTCACGGCAGGGTGCGCTTTTCGTTTTCGACGTGTCTGAAAAGTACAGATGAAAAGGTCCGCAGAATATGATATAATAGGCGTGTTGTCATTCGTGACGGCAAATATTCCATGATAAACTCTACGGAAGAAACGAAGAAATGAACTATAAGTACACATGCCTGAATCCGATTGCGGACTGCGGGCTCAAGAACCTGGACGACCGGTACGTCCGGACGGAGAAATTCGAGGAAGCGGACGCGGCGTTTGTGCGCAGCGCGAAGATGGACGAGCTCGTGCCCGGCAAGGACTTGCTCGCCGTGGCGCGCGCCGGTGCGGGCGTGAACAACATTCCGCACGCGGCCTACGCGAAGAAGGGTATTGTCGTGTTCAACACGCCCGGGGCGAACGCGAACGGCGTGAAGGAACTGGCGATCGCCGCGCTGCTTCTCGCCAGCCGCGACATCGTCGGCGGCATCGAGTGGGTCAAGGCGAACGCGGCGGATCCGGCCATCGGCAAGGCCGCCGAGAAGGCGAAGAAGGCGTTCGCGGGCACGGAAATCAAGGGCAAGAAGCTGGGCGTCATCGGTCTGGGCGCGATCGGCCAGAAGATCGCGAACGCCGCGGTCGGGCTCGGGATGGAAGTCTACGGGTACGATCCGTACCTCTCGGTCGACGCGGCCTGGAATCTGGACCACGCGGTGCGCCACTGCAAGAACGTGGAGGAGATCTACGGCGCGTGCGACTACATCACGATCCACGTCCCGGCGCTCGAATCGACGAAGGGCATGATCGACGCGGACGCCATCGCCATGATGAAGACGGGTGTCATCGTCCTGAATCTCGCGCGCGACGTGCTGGTCAACGAGAAGGACATGCTCGCGGCGCTGGAGAGCGGCAAGGTGCGCAAGTACGTGAGCGACTTCCCCAACGCGACGACGGCGGGCAAGAAGGGGTGCCTCGTCATCCCGCATCTGGGCGCCTCCACCGCGGAAGCCGAGGACAACTGCGCGGTCATGGCCGTCAAGGAAATGCGCGACTACCTCGAGAACGGCAATATCGTCAATTCGGTGAACTATCCGGCCTGCACGCTCGGACCCGCCACGAAGGCGGGCCGCCTCGCGATCTGCCACAGCAACGAGGCGAACATGCTGGGCGCTTTCACGTCCATCCTGGGCGAGGCGAAGATCAACATCAGCGCGGTCGCGAACAAGTCGCGCGGCGAAATCGCCTACACGCTCATGGATACGGATACCCCGGTGCCGGCGGATATCGCCGCGAAACTGGCGGCGATTCCCGCCGTCGTGCGCGTGCGCGTCATCAAGTAAGACATGGGATACGCGAAAAGGAGTGGCGCGAACCGTCCGGGCGGGCAGGAAACTGTCCGTCCTGCCGTCGCGTCCGCTCCTTCCGCGTCTGCGCCCGCGAAACCGCCGCGGGAGACCTCCATCTGGAACATGAAGCTGGGTGGCGAGAAGGCCCGCACCCGGATGAAGCGCACGGAAGTGTTGCTTTTCACGTCCGAACTGGCGGATCTGATCGAGGCGGGCATGACGCTGGGGCAGGCGCTGCAGGCTTTGGCGGCGCAGGGCGAAGAGGGTAGCGGGCAGCGGTACGTCTGCCGCGACCTGTGCGAGCGGATCGTGCGCGGCGAGAACTTCTCGAGCGCCCTCGCGCAGCATCCGGACACCTTCGAGCCGCTCTACGCGAACATGATCCGCGCGGCGGAAGCGTCCGGCGCGATGGTGGAAGTTCTGCGGCGTCTGGCGGACCATTATGAGCGCTTCGACAGCATGCGCGGCAAGATCAAGAGCGCGCTCAGCTATCCGATGATCGTGCTGGTTTTCGGCGTGTTCGCGGTCATCGCCGCGCTGGTGTGGATCATCCCGAAGTTCCAGAAGGTGTTCGATTCGATGGGCGCGACGCTGCCGCTCCCGACGCGGATCCTGATTGGGATGTCCGACGCGCTGACGGGCTACGGCTGGCTCATGGCAATCGTCCTGGCCGGCGCGGTGTACGCGTTCCGCAGGTGGAAACGCACGCCCGCCGGGCGCCTCAAGGTGGACGGCTGGAAGTTGCGCGCGCCGCTTATCAAGGGTATCGTCGCGAGCGGGGCCTATTCCTCGCTCGCCTATACGCTCAAGACGCTGCTTTCCAACGGCGTGGACGTCCTGCAGGCGCTCAAGATCGCGCAGGAGACGTGCGGAAACGCGGTCATCGGCGCGGCGTTGGGCGACGCCCGGCGGCGCGTGACGGACGGCACCTCCATATCGGGACCGCTCGCGGCGAGCGGGGTGTTCCCGCGCATGATGACGGACATGCTCGCCATCGGCGAACAGGCCGGCGACATGGCCTCCTCGCTCGAGCACATCGGCGTGCGCTACCAGAAGGACATGGACCGCAACATCACGTCTTTCACGAACGCACTCGAGCCGATTCTCATCGTCGTCATCGCCGCGATGGTCGGGTTCGTGGCGGTATCCATTCTCATGGCCGTCTTTCAGGTGTCGGCCACGCTGGGCTGAAAGGAGGCGGAATGAACAATTCTACATTGTCCGACAAAGATGCCATCATCGACATCGCCCGCAAGATGGACCGTCTCGACCTCTGGAAGCTCACCGCGGCGTTCAACTGGGCGATCAAGCCCTACGGGAGTCCCTTTCCCTATTTTTGCACGACCATGCTGTCGGATACCAGCCCCGTGCGCGTGCGTTTTGTGCTGCTCGAAGGCTGGCAGACGATGCACGACTTCGTGCGGATGCGCATGGATCCCGAGTTCGGCTACTATATTTCCTGGATAGAGCTCCCGCAATTCGAAATCGCTTATGCGAGGAAAGACGATCTCATCGTGCCCTCGCGCCACAACCCCGGCTATCTGCCCTGGTTTCTGACGCCCAAGCAGGAAGGGCTCGTCCGGCGCATGCTGTGGGAGGCGTACGGCGTCATGCTGCGCCTGGAGGGGGACCATACCCTCGTCCTGAAGCATGCGGAAGACCGCGCGCTTTTCGCCCGTGTCGAGACGGCGCCCGGGGTTTGGCAGGACGAACCGCTGGAGATACCCGAACCGCCGCCGTACGAAGAGCGCGTACCCGTGCCGCTGGACCTTATCGTGCAAGCGAAAAGTCTGCCCATCCGCCCCGACCTCAAGGTTGCGGTAGACTTGCGTTTTTCGCTCGACCACGAGTCGAAGGACATTCCCCCGCGCGTGCAGTATTCCATGCGGGTCGTGAATCTGGGAACGCGCAAGCGCATTGTGGACGACGCGACCTTTGTGGACCCCCTCCGGGGCGGACTCAAGAACATTTGGCTGGAGATGCCCGGGCAGCTCCTGCGGCGATTCGTCGAGAAGAAGGTCCTGCCATGCGAGATACAGGTCGAGTCCGCGCGCGTTTTCCGGTTTTTGCGTCCCGTCTTTCTTGAATTGCCGGTCAAATTGACGAAACTCGAGGATATTCCGCCGCTGGACGCCTGTTTCGAGGAATGAGCGCCCGCCGGCAGATTGGAGATTAAATGGAACAAACGAACGAAAAGAGACAGATAGTCGTCACGAGCGCCTTGCCGTATGCGAACGGCGACATTCATCTGGGGCATTTGGTGGAGTACATCCAGACGGACTTCTGGGTGCGCTACCAGAAGCTGCGCGGCAACACCTGCGTTTACGTCTGCGCGGACGACACCCACGGCACGCCGATCATGATCCGCGCTCGCAAGGAGGGCATAACGCCCGAAGAGCTCATCGCCCGCTCGCACGCCACGCACCTGAAGGATTTCACCGATTTCCAAATCCGCTTCGACAACTACTACACGACCAATTCGCCCGAGAACAAGGCTCTTTCCGAGCAGTTCTACGCGGCGATGGTCAAGAGCGGGTCGATTACGCGCAAGGTGACGCCCCAGCTCTATTGCGAACACTGCAAGATGTTCCTGCCGGACCGGTTCGTGAAAGGGGAGTGCCCCAAATGCGGCGCGCCGGGGCAGTACGGCGACAGCTGCGACAAATGCGGCGCAACCTACGGTGCGGAAGAACTCGGCCATCCCGTCTGCACGACCTGCGGCTCGACGCCGGTGATCAAGGATTCGGAGCATATCTACTTCGAGCTCGAGCCGCAGCACGCCTATCTGGAGAAGTGGATCCCCGCGCACACCACGAGCGACGTATCCAACAAACTCCTGGAGTGGTTCAAGGAGCCGCTGCGGCCCTGGTGCATTTCGCGCGACGCGCCCTACTTCGGCTTCGAGATTCCCGGCTGCAAAGACAAATATTTCTACGTGTGGGTCGATGCCCCCATCGGCTACATCGCGAGCCTCCAGAACTGGTGCGCGAAAAACGGCCAAGGCGATCTCTGGAACGATCCCAAGACGGAAATCTACCACTTCATCGGCAAGGATATCATCCGCTTCCACTGCCTCTTCTGGCCCGGCATGCTCCATGTCGCCAACTACAAAGAGCCGGAAAAGGTGTTCGTGCACGGCTTTTTGACGGTCAACGGCGAGAAGATGTCCAAGTCCAAGGGGACCTTCGTGAACGCCCGCACCTATCTCGAGCATTTGCCGTCCGACGCCCTGCGCTACTACTACGCGGCCAAGCTTGGCGGCACGACGGACGACATGGACCTCAATCTGGCGGACTTCGTCCAGCGCGTCAATTCCGATCTCGTGGGGAAGATCACGAACATCGCCTCGCGCGGCGGCCAGATGCTGCAGAAAAAGCTGGAAGGCCGGCTGGGGCGGCTTGACGCGGAAGGTGCCGCGCTCATCGCCAAGTGCCGCGCGGCCGGCGAAACGATCGCCCGATTCTACGAAGACCGCCGCTTCAATCAGGTCGTCGTCGAAATCTGCCGCCTGGCGGACGCGGCCAACGAGTATTTCGACCGCCGCGAGCCGTGGAAGACGGTCAAGACGGATCCGGAAGCGACCCGCACGACCCTCACCGCGGCGCTGAATGCGTTCCGCATCATCGCGATTTATCTTCAGCCTATTCTGCCGGACTACGCCGACAAGGCTCGCCGTCTTTTCGGCGAACCCGCCTGGACGTGGGAATCCGCCGGGACGACGCGCGAGGACTGCGCGCTCGGCGTCTACGAGTATCTGGCCAACCGCATCGACGCCAAGCAGGTGGACGCGATGATTGCCGCAGCGACGATCAAGCCCGCCGAATCGGGCGAAGTCGCGCATGAATCGCGCGCGAGCAAGAACAAGGCCAAGGCGCCTGTCGCGCCGCCACTCAAGCCGGAAGTGGCTTTCCCGGACTTCGAGAAGCTCGACCTGCGCGTAGGGACCGTCGAAAGCTGCGAGATTGTCCCCAAGAGCTCAAAACTGCTCAAGTTCGTCCTCGACGCCGGTGCGCTCGGCAAGCGGACGATTTTCTCCGGCATCCGCGCTGCGTATCCAGAGCCCGAAAAGCTGGTCGGCAAGGAAGTCGTCTTCGTCGCGAACCTCGCCCCGCGCAAGATGTCCGTCGGCGTTTCGGAGGGCATGATCCTTTTCGCCGGCGAACCGGGCGCGAACGGCGGCGTTTTGTCGCCTCTTGACCCCGCGGGCGGCGGCACGCCGGCAACCTGACGGACAAGCGAAGGGCATCCGATTGTGGTCTTGAAGGTCGCTTTGACGTTGGCATGGGCGCTCACCGCGGCCGGGCTCTTCTGGTACGCGGCAAACGTCGCCTGCGAGGTGACGTATGTGACCTTGGCGGACGGACGCCGCCAGGCCCGCGCCTTGCCGTTCGTCTTCAAGCTGCTTCTGCCGTTCGCGGGAAACTTCGATCGCCTGCTGGCGCGTCCCAATTTTGTCCAGCCCATCGAAGAGAATGAGCGTACGCTCGTCGCCGCGGGTTTCGAGGGCCTTCTGTGCGGACGCGAATTCGTCGCCCTGGAGTTCCTCTGTCCACTTGTTCTGGGCACGCTATGGAGCGGGCTTGTCCTCCTGCTCGGGATGGCGCTTCCCGGTTCTCTCTTCACGGAGGCGCGGCTCCTCCTGTGCCTGGCCGGATACGTCCTTTTCACCCTCCAGCCCCGCCTCTGGCTGCGAGCCGCCCTGCGCAAACGCCAGGACGCCATCGTGCGGGCGCTCCCGTTCGTGCTGGATCTGCTGACGCTTTCCGTCGAGGCGGGCATGGACTTCATGGGCGCCTTGCAGCGCAACTGTTCCGCGCGCAGGATGGACCCGCTCAACGAGGAGCTTCTGCGCATGACGAAAGAGGTGCAGGTCGGTCTTTCGCGCCGCGCGGCGCTTGCGAACATGGCCAAGCGCGTGCGCCAGCCCGATTTGAACGCCGTCGCGTTCGCCCTGATACAGGCGGACGAGCTGGGCGTTTCCATCGGTTCGGTCTTGCGCATACAATCCGAGCAGATGCGCGAAAAACGGTTCGACCGCGCGGAGAGATTGGCGCACGAAGCCCCCACGAAGATGCTCGGTCCGCTGATGCTGTGCATTTTCCCGGCTGTTTTCATCATTTTGCTTGGTCCCATCGTGGCGCAGGCTTTCAAAGGGCTGTTCTGACCGGAGCCGGGAGAAAGGAGTCGATTATGGAAACGAAGATGGAACTGGTCCAGATTTCCGGCAAGGACGCCGGACGGCGGATGGTGCTTCCCGAAACGGGCCTCCGCATCGGTCGCGCCTCCTCGAACGACTGGGTCATAGCCGACGAGGAGCTTTCGCGCAATCACTGTCTCATCGAGTTCGCGGATGGCGAACCGCGCCTTGTCGATCTCGCCAGTGCGAACGGGACGTATGTAAATGGTGAAGAGATTGGCTCAACGCCGCGCGTTCTGAAATCGGGCGATTTGATCGAGATTGGCAAAACGCGGTTGCGCGTGGTCAATGCGGACGCCGCGGAGAAACCCCAAACGACCGTCGACTTGGGCCTTGAGCCGGCTCCCGCGCCACAATCGGACGCGTCTGACGCATCGTCCGGCACGCGCAAACCGACTGCCGGACGCCGCATGCTCCTTTGGTCCTTGCCGGTTCTCGTGCTCCTTTTGGGTGCGGGGCTCGTTCTCTGGTACCCGTTCGAGCGCGGCACCCCGTCTGCGGATTCCTCCGTCACAAGAATTCCGCTCGCCGTGGAGAAGGGGGGCTTGTTCGCCCTCTATTACGAAAGCGTCGAAGCCGACGCCCGCCACATCTTCCGCTACCAGATGACGATCGGCCCGGACGGCGTGCTGCGCGTCGTGAGCGACGACGTGCCGGGCGAGAACCGTCATATCGACAAGAGCGCGAAACTCTCTCCGGAGGCGCTTGCGCGCGTAAACGCCATTTTCGCGTCCCCGGACTGGTCCGCGCTGGACGCGACCTACAGCGGCATCGCCGCGGCGGACGCGAACGAACTGAAGTCGCGCCGCGTGCGGGTCGTGCGCGCGAACGGTGTGAAGGACGTTCTCGTCGAAAATGCCTCCGAGCCGGAAGCCTTCGCGGCGGTCCGGGAAGCGCTCGAGACGTTCTCCCGAAACGAGCTCGGCATTTGGGCCATCCAATACTCCCGCGAGAAACTCGCCGCGCTGAGCGAGGCCAGCGAAGAAACGGGCGATGCCAAGTGGGCGGACCGCGCCGTGGAATACGGCAATCTGGGCGCGGCGATCAAGGCTTACGAGGAGGCTCTTTTCTATCTGGAAACGGTGAATCCCAAACCTCCGCACCATGCCGCGATCAAGAAGAAGCTGGATGCCGCCAAGACGGAACTCGCCGCGCGCTACCGCGAACAGCGCTTCTTGGCCAACAAGGCAATCAACCTCGGCGATTGGGACGAGGCGCGCGCGCAACTGCGCATCTTGTGCGATTTGATTCCGGACAAGAACGACCCGCGGCATAAAGAAGCGAATGCCAAATTGATCGAAGTCGACAGCCGCCTGCGCGCGGCGAAGAAAGGCGGTGCGAAATGAAAAACGCGAAATACCTTCTAGCCGGTCTGGTCCTTTCGCTCCTGTGCCCCGTCGCAGGCGCCAACGACCCCGTCACGCGCGTCGATTTCAGAAGTTCGCCCAAAGGCGCCAAGGTTCTTGTCGAGGGCGCGATTCGCGGCCAGACGCCCTTGCGCGTTTTCGACATCCCCCCGGGCGACCACCACGCCACGCTCCTCCTGGAGAATTACGAGCCCGCCGAACTCTTCTTCACGGCCACGGAAGGAGCCTATACGTCTCAATTCGCCGAGCTGACGCCCCTGAAGGGTCTCCTCCTCGTGCAGTCCGAACCCGCCGGATGCGACATCTCGCTGGACGGTCTTTCCCTCGGGACGACGCCGCGGCTCATTACCTCGCTCGACGCCGGCCGCAAATACCGGCTTCTCCTCCAGAAGCCCGGCTACCAGCCGCGCACGGTCGAAGTTGTCTTCGACGGCCGCACGCCGCTCGTCAAGAAAGAGACGCTTCTGCTCGACAGCGGCACCCTGCAAATCTCGAGCGACCCGGTCGGCGCGTCGGTGACCGTCAACGGCATCCCCCGCGGTAAAACGCCCGTGCTCGTCCGGCGGATACCGAAAGGACGCGCGACGGTGACCTTGGAACTGGACGGCTATTCCGAAGAAACGCGCGAGTTGTCGCTCAACGCGGGCGAAAGCCAAAATGTCTTCATCCGTCTGCAGGGCTTGCCCGGCACGCTGAAACTCTCGACGGTCCCCGAGACCGCGCGCATTTACGTGGACGATGTCGCGCAGGGCAAGGGCCAGTGCCTGCTGACCGGTCTCAAGCCCGGGACGTACATGGTCCGCGCCGAACTGGAAGGGTATGCCCCCCTTGAAAAGCAGGTCGTCGTGGGCAACGGCCAGACCTGCACCGAAGAGTTCCGCCTCCGGAATATTCTGGGCGCACTCGAGGTCCGGACCCAGCCCAGTGGCGTCAAGCTCTATCTGGACGGACGCTATTGCGGCATTTCGCGCACGGCCGACAAGGTGGCGACGTTCAGCGACCTGCTCCAGATCCCCAACGTGAAGGAAGGCGAGCACACGCTCGTGGCGAAGGCTGAAGGCTATGCGGAATTCGCGCGCACCATCAAGGTGGAGTCCGCCAAGACTCTGCCGCTCAAAATCGTCCTGCGCCGGCTGTTCGTCCCTACAATCGAGATCGAGACGGACACCGGCATCTACCGCGGCATTCTCCAGGGCCAAGACGAGACGTCCATGCAGATAGAGGTCGCCCTGGGCGTCTCGCGCGCCTTCCCGCGCGAAACGATCCGCCGCGTGGAAATGCTCACGCCCGCGGCCGCCAAAACGGAGACGGCCAAGTGAAAAAGCGTCTGGACGTTCTTCTCGTCGAGAAGGGTCTGTGCGAAAGCCGAACCCGCGCCCAGGCGCTCGTCCTGGAGGGCAAGGTGCGCGTCGCCGGACAGGTCGAGACGAAGGCTTCGCGCCCGATAGACCCCGGAACGCCGCTCGAAATCGCCGCCCCGCCCCGCTTCGTCTCGCGCGGCGGCGACAAGCTGGAGGGCGCCTTCGCCAGCTTCGGTCCGCTCGGACTGGACGCGGAAGGCAAGATCTGCCTCGATGTCGGCTCTTCGACGGGCGGCTTCACGGACTGTCTTCTGCAGCACGGGGCGCGGCGGGTGATGGCGGTCGACGTCGGGACGAACCAGCTCGCCTACAAACTGCGGGTCGACCCGCGCGTCTGGGTGCGCGAGAACTTCAACGCCCGCAACATGCGCCCGGCTGATCTGCCCGAGACGCCCATTCTCGCCGTGACGGACGTCTCCTTCATCTCGCTCAAGCTCATCCTGCCCCCGATCGTGGACGTACTCGCGCCGGGCGGTGAAGCCGTCGCGCTCATCAAGCCCCAGTTCGAGGTCGGCCGCGGCCATGCGCCGGGCGGACTCGTCCGCGACGAAAACCTGCGCCTCGCCGCGCGCGACGGCATCGTGGCGTTCGCCCGCCAGACGCTCGGCCTGGAGCTGCGCGGCCTGTGCGAATCCCCCGTCCGCGGCAAGGAGATGGGGAACATCGAATATCTGTCTTACTGGAGGAAACCCGAATGATCGCCAAGTTGGTTTTGGACAAGAAACGCGAAGGGCGGGCGCTCGGCTCGGCCGAAATCCGCGAATTCGTCGAAGGCTTCACCCGAGGCGAAATACCCGACTACCAGATGAGCGCGCTCGCCATGGCGATCTGCTGCCGCGGCATGAACGCGCGCGAGACGGCCGATTTGACCGAGGCGATGAAGAATTCGGGCCGCTGCCTCGACTGGGACTTCCCGACCGCCGACAAGCACTCCACGGGCGGCGTGGGCGACAAGCTCTCCCTCGTCATCCAGCCTCTCGCCGCCGCCTGCGGCGTGGCCGTGCCGTCCCTGACCGGACGCGGACTCGGCATCACGGGCGGAACGGCCGACAAGCTCGAGTCGATCCCCGGCTACAACGCGGCGCTTTCGCTGGACGACTTCCGGCGCGTCGTCCGGGAAGCCGGCGTCTCGATGACCGTGGCGACGGACGAGATCGCCCCGGCTGACAAGAACCTCTACGCCCTGCGCGACGTCACGGGCACGGTCGCCTCCATCCCCCTGATTGTCAGCTCAATCCTCTCAAAGAAGCTCGCCGAGGGCGCCCATACGCTCGTTTTCGACGTCAAGTATGGCTGCGGCGCCTTCATGAAGACACCCGAGGAGGCCCGCGAACTCGCCGAAGCGCTCGTGCAGGGCGCACGGGCGGCGGGGCGCAAATCCGCCGCGCTTCTGACGAACATGGACGCGCCCCTCGGCTACGCCGTCGGCAACGCCAACGAAGTGGCGGAGGCGATCGTCCTTCTGAAGGGCCCCCCGCCGAACCTCGAGCCAATCGCCGCGCTCTGCGTCGAATTCGCCGCGCGCATGGTCGCCCTGGAGCGCGACCTCCCGCTGGACGATGCCCGCGAACTTTGCCGTGCGCATCTCGCGGACGGTTCGGCCTACGCGAAGTTCGCCGCGATGGTCGCCGCGCAGGGCGGCGATCTGGAGGCGTTCGAACGGCGTCTGGCCGAGCCCGTCGCCAAGTTCTGCATCCAGGCCCCGCGTTCGGGCCACGTCGCCGGAATCGACGCCGAGAAAGTCGCGCGCGTCGCCCTCAAGCTCGGCGCCGGACGCGAAAAGGCGGGCGACCGTATCGATCCGCGCGCGGGCGTGACGCTGGCCGTGCGCCGGGGCGACCGTGTCGCCACAGGCGCGCCGCTCGCCACGCTCGAAACCTCGGCGGGCCCCGAGGGGCTCGAAAGCGCCGCGGCGGAACTCCTGAAGGCGTTCGCGTTTTCGCCGAACCCCGTCCCCGAGCAGCCCCTTGTCCTCGCCGCCCTTGATTGAACGCCCGAATGTGGTATAATAGTCCCTCAAGATGAGCATCCAAAGACAGAGCGATGAACTGAATACGCGCAACACCGCGTTCGACAACCGGTTGCGTCCGTCCGATTTCTCCGGCTTCGTCGGTCAGGCCAAGGTGCGCGACCGGCTGATGCTGGCGGTCGAGGCGGCGAAGAACCGCGGCGAATCGCTGGACCATGTGCTCTTCTCGGGGCCGCCCGGGCTGGGCAAGACCACGCTTTCCTACATCCTCGGCGAGGCGATGGGCGTGCACGTCAAGACGACGTCCGGACCCGTCATCACCAAGCCCGGCGACTTGGCGGGTCTCCTCACCTCGCTCGAACCCGGCGACATCGTCTTCATCGACGAAATCCACCGCATGGCCAAGACCGTCGAGGAGTATCTTTACAGCGCCATGGAGGACTTCGCCATCGACATCATGATCGACCAGGGTCCGAACGCGCGGAGCGTTCGCCTCGAACTGCCGCGCTTCACGCTCGTGGGCGCCACAACGCGCATCGGCCTTATCGCCGCGCCCCTCCGCGCCCGTTTCGGCCTCGTCAACCGTCTGGACTACTACCAGCCACCGGAACTGGCGGAAATCGTCACGCGCAGCGCCGCCAAGCTCGGCGTCGACATCGACGCCGAAGGCGCCCTCGAGATCGCCCGCCGCAGCCGCGGCACCCCCCGCATCGCCAACAATCTCCTCCGCCGCGTGCGCGACTATGCGCAGGTCCGGGCGGACAACTTCATCTCCGGACCCGTGGCGACCGCCTCGCTGGGCCTGCTGGAGATCGATCCGCACGGGCTCGACGACATGGATCGCCGCATATTGGAGACGATCTGCGTCAAGTTCGGCGGCGGCCCCGTGGGACTTTCCACGATTGCCGTCTCCGTCGGCGAGGAGCCGGACACCGTCGAGGAGGCGTATGAGCCGTTCCTGATCATGGAAGGCTACCTCGAACGCACCCCGAAGGGCCGTGTCGCCACGCCGCTTGCCTATTCCCGACTGGGGCTCGAGAAATGAAAGAGCCCGTCTCCTTCTCGCCCTGGACTGCGCGCGCCTTCATCTTCGACATGGACGGCACGCTCGTCGACAACTGCGCCTACCACGTCAAAGCCTGGCAGGCTTTCTCGCGCCGCCACGGACGCCTCCTCTCCGAACAGGAAATCGTGGACTGGATGGGCTCCCAGGCGGGCTACTACATCCGCAACATCGTCGGACGCGATTTGCCCGCGGACGAAATAGACCGTCTGACGGACGAGAAGGAAGCGCTCTACCGTGCGCTCTATGCGCCGCACGTCAAACCCCTGCCCGGACTGCGCGCGCTTCTGGACGCGGCGCACGAGAAGGGGATTCCCTGCGCCGTCGCCACGGGCGGACCGCGCGCGAATGTCGATTTCATACTTGACGCGCTCCATCTGCGCGGAGACTTCGCGGCGGTCGTCGACGCGTCGCAGTATACGCGTTCGAAGCCCGATCCGGAATGCTTCCTGGCGGCCGCGACCCGGCTCGACGTGCCCGCGGCGGACTGTCTCGTCTTCGAAGACGCCGTCAAGGGCATCGAAGCGGCGCACGCAGGCGGTATGCGCGTGGCGGTCGTTGTGACGACCAACAGCCGCGCCACGCTCGAAAAGAGCCACCCCGACTGCATCGTGGATACGTTCGACGATTTCTTCCCAGCTTAGCCGACTGGGCACGCAGGACAATCGCGACATGTGGGACGTCTCGACCCCAATCCTGTCGAAAACCCGCTCTCCACGGCCAATATCGTGCGGGCGGCAGTCCCCTGCCGCCCGTTTTGGTGTGAATCGGCTAGGCGCGTCCCCGTCGGCTAGATGCGCTGGTTTTAGACAGGATTTACAGGATAAACAGGATTGTCTGGACGCATCGCGGGCGTCCCGTCCGTCCCGGTTGTCCCGTTAGGCGTCCGACGCGTTGGTTTTTGCGATTGCGCGGGTGCAAGTTTTGCCTAGACAAGGCAAGCGGATAATTGGTATAATAGGGGGCGTAAATTGTCGATTTTTCAACATAAAGAAGGTATCACAACACGATGAGAGAGGTCAATGGCGAGCTTCTGGCCCAGGGATTGAAAGTGGCGATAGTCGTGAGCCGCTTCAACAGTTTTCTGACCGAGCAACTTGTCAAGGGCGCCGAAGACGCCTTTGTGCGCATGGGCGGGCAGACGGACGATCTGCTGCTGGTGCGCGTTCCCGGCGCGTACGAGCTGCCGCTGGCGGCGAGCAAGGTCGCGGCGAAAGGCTTCGACGCGGTGGTGTGTCTGGGCGCGGTCGTGCAGGGGGCGACGTCGCACGCGCTACTGATCAACGAGACGACGGCGCGCGCGTTCAGCCAGATTTCGCTCGACACCGGCGTGCCCGTTCTGGACGGCGTCGTCAGCGCGGAGAACCTGGAGCAGGCGGTCGAGCGCTGCGGCACGAAGCAGGGCAACAAGGGCTTCTCGGCCATGCAGAGCGCGATTGAAATGGCGCGCGTCGTCCGTGCGCTCTAATTTCGGAATTTCCATCCACTAACACTAAGCAGAAAAGACGTAAGCGTATGAAAAAAGAAGATTCGAAGAAAGAAGTCAAGAAGGTTGCGTTCCTCACGGCGGGCGGTCTGGCCCCCTGCCTGAGCTCCTCCATCGGTTATCTCATCGACGAGTACACCAAGAAGGCGCCCGAGGTCGAAATGATCGGCTACATCAACGGCTACATGGGGCTTTTGAAGGGCGAGTCGATCCCGGTGACGGACGAGGTGCGCAAGCACGCGCTCGTCCTGACGGAGCACGGCGGTTCGCCGATCGGCAACAGCCGCGTGAAGCTCACGAACGTCAAGGACTGCGTCAAGCGCGGGCTTGTCCGCGAGGGCGAGGATCCGTTGAAGGTGGCGGCCGACCAGCTGGTGAAGGACGGCGTGGACGTGCTGCACACGATCGGCGGCGACGACACGAACACGACCGCGGCGGATTTGGCGGCGTATCTGGCGGAAAACGACTATCCGCTCATCGTGGTGGGTCTGCCGAAGACGATCGACAACGACGTCTATCCGATTCGCCAGTCGCTGGGCGCGTGGACGGCGGCCGAGGAGGGCGCGAAGTTCTTCATGAACGTCGTGAAGGAGAACAGCGCCAACCCGCGTTCGCTGATCGTGCACGAGGTCATGGGGCGCAACTGCGGCTGGCTGACGTACAAGACGGCGCAGTATTATCGCAAGATGCTGGACAAGGTGGACTTCCTGCCGGAGTTCATGCTGACGCGCGAACGCCAGGACGTGCACGCGGTGTACGTGCCGGAAGCGCGCTTCGACCTCGAGGAGGAAGCGGTGCGCCTGAAAAAGATCATGGACAAGTACGACAGCGTCAACATCTTCATTTCGGAAGGCGCGGGCGTCGCCGACATCATCAAAGCGATGAAGGCGCGCGGCGAAACGGTCCCGATGGACGCGTTCGGCCATCCCCGGCTCGACAAGGTCAATGTCGGTCAGTACATCGGCAAGCGCCTCGGCGAGCTTCTGAAGGCGGAAAAGGTTCAGGTCTTCAAGTCGGGCTATTTCGCGCGTTCCGCCGCGCCGAACCGCAAGGACAAGAACCTCATCCACGAGTGTTGCCGCGTCGCGGTCGAGAGCGCACTCAAGGGCGTCTCGGGCGTCATCGGGCAGGACGAGGACGAGGGCTCGAAGATCCGCGCGTGCGAATTCACGCGCATCAAGGGCGGCAAGCCGTTCAACGTGCGCAAAGGTTCGTTCCGCAAGCTGCTCGACGAGATCGGTCAGCCCTATCTGCGCAAAACGCGCACGGCCAACTAAGGACACCTTATCCATGACCGGCATAGAACGGTTGCACGAGATAATGACCCGTCTCCGGAATCCGGAGACGGGTTGTCCTTGGGATCGCGAGCAGACGCTCGCCTCGCTCAAGCCGTGCGTTTTGGAGGAGTGCTACGAACTCCTCGCGGCGATGGACCGTCCGGAAGACAAGGCGAACCACATCGAGGAGCTCGGCGACGTGCTTCTCCAGGTCATGTTCCAGTCCGTCATGGCGGAGCAGGAGGGGCGCTTCACCTTCGACGATGTGGCCAACGCCATTTCGGACAAGCTCGTGCGGCGCCATCCGCACGTCTTCGGGAACGTGGACGCCAAGGACACGGCGACCGTGTTGCGCAACTGGGAGCAGATCAAGCAGTCCGAGCACCGCAAGGAAGCGCGGCATTCGGCGCTGGACGGGGTGCCGGCGGCGCTGCCGGCTCTCCTCAAGGCGCAGCGGACCCAGGAAAAGGCCGCGCGCGTGGGGTTCGACTGGAAGGACGCGGAAGGTCCGCTCGCCAAGATCAAGGAAGAGCTGGCGGAGCTGGAGGCCGAAATCGCCGCGCGGGAGTCGACGCGTCCGTGCGATTCGGACCGCGTGAAGGAGGAGCTGGGAGACGTGCTGTTTTCCGTCGCCAATCTCGCGCGGCATCTCAAGGTGGATTCGGAAAGCGCGCTCGAGGGCACGACGCAGAAGTTCGCGCGGCGTTTCCGCGCCGTCGAGGCCGGGGCCAAGGCCGAGGGGCGCAATCTGAAGGACATGACGCTGGCGGAGATGGACGTTTTGTGGGAGAAGGCCAAGCGCGCGGCGCCCGGGGCATGACGTACGAGCTGCTCGAGCCGCGCGGCTTCTGCGCGGGCGTCGCCGGGGCGATTCGCAAGGCGCTGGCCATCCGCGAACGACCCGTCTACTGTCTGCACGAACTGGTGCACAACGAACGCGTGGTGGCGGACTTGCGCGCGCGGGGTTTCGTTTTCGTCGAGACGCTGGCGGAAGTCCCCGCGGGGGCGACGGTTCTCTTTTCGGCGCACGGCGTGGCGCCGCGCATCCGGCAGGAAGCCGCCGCGCGGAACCTGAAGGTCGTCGACGCGACGTGTCCGTTCGTGACGCGCGTGCACGAGCAGGCGCGCGCGTTCGCCGCGCGCGGACTTCCCGTCGTCGTGCTGGGGGACGCCCGGCATGACGAGGTGCGCGGCATTCTGGGCGAAGTTGCGCAGGCGACGGTGTATCCGGAGTTGCCGGCGGCGCCCCGGATAGGCGTGGTCAGCCAGACGACGCAGAACGCGGACGACGTGGAGGCTCTGCTCGCGAAACTGCGCACGAGGTACGAGGTGGAAACGAGCGCGGCGGTCTGCCGGGCGACGAAGGACCGGCAGGACGCGGTCAAGCGTTTCAAGGGCGATGCACTGCTCGTCCTGGGGAGCCCCAATTCCTCCAACACGCGGCGCCTGGCGGAAGTCGCCGTCTGCCGGGCGTTCCGGGCGGGCACGCTGGAGGAAGTGCGCGCGCTGGATTTGCGGGGCGTTCGCCATCTGGGCGTCACGGCGGGAGCCTCCACGCCCAGCACATTCGTGGACGAGGTGGTCGCCTATCTGGATTCGCGGCTCTAGCCGACGCGGCGTTTCAAAACAGGTGTTTTTCTGATGCGATTGTGGTATAATAAGCATATGAAAATGGATCCGACACAGATGAAAGACTGGCAGATCGCGGAAGCCGCCGAAGCCAATCTCAAGACAGCGGCGCAACTGGCCGCCGAACTGGGCCTCCAGGAGGACGAATGGGAGCCCTATGGGCGCGTTCTGGCGAAGGTGGACGTCGCCAAGGTTCTGGCGCGCACGGGGAAAGGGCGCCGGGGCAAGTACATCGACGTGACGGCGATCACGCCGACGGCGCTCGGGGAAGGCAAGACGACGACGACGCTGGGGCTCGTGGAAGGGCTCGGACGGCTCGGGAAGAAGGTCGCCGGATGCGTGCGCCAGCCCTCGAGCGGCCCGACGTTCAACATCAAGGGATCCGCCGCGGGCGGCGGTCTCGCGCAGGTCGTGCCTTTGACGGCGCTTTCGCTCGGGCTCACGGGCGACATCGACGCGATCACGAACGCGAACAACCTCGCGATGGTGGCGCTGAACGCGCGCATGCAGCACGAACGCAACCACGACGACGCGTGGCTCGCCGCGCGCGGACTGAAACGGCTGGACGTCGACCCGGCGCGCATCCAGTTCCGCTGGGCGATCGATTTCTGCGCACAGGGCCTGCGGAACATCGAGATGGGACGGGGCGGCAAGCTGGACGGCTTCACGTGCGAATCCGGCTTCTACATCAGCGTCGCCTCGGAAGTCATGGCGATTCTCGCGATGAGTCCGGATCTCGCCGACTTGCGCACGCGGCTGGGGCGCATCGTCGTCGCCTATTCCAAGGCGGGCAAGCCCGTCACGACGAAGGATCTGGAAGTGGACGGGGCGATGTGCGCACTCCTCGTGCGGGCGTTGAAGCCGACGCTGATGCAGTCCCTCGAAGGGCAGCCGATGTTCGTGCACGCCGGGCCGTTCGCCAACATCGCCATCGGCCAGAATTCGGTCGTGGCGGACAAGCTCGCGTGCGCGCTCGCCGATTACGTGGTGACGGAGAGCGGCTTCGCCAGCGACATGGGCTTCGAGAAGTTCTGGAACATCAAGTGCCGCTGTTCGGGGCTGAAGCCGGACGCGGTGGTGCTCGTGGCGACGGTGCGCGCGCTCAAGGCGCACGGCGGGGCGCCCGCGGTGAAGGCGGGCCTGCCGCTCGACCCGGTCTATACGCACGAAAACCTGGAGCTGCTCGAGAAGGGGTGTGCCAATCTGCTCGCCCACATCGACATCATCCGCAAGTCGGGCGTGAAGCCGATCGTCTGCCTGAACGCCTTCTACACCGACACGCCCGCCGAACGCGACCTGGTGCGGCGCATCACGCAGGAGACGGGTGCGGCGTTCGCCGTGAGCGACCACTGGCTCAAGGGCGGCGAAGGCGCGCTCGAACTTGCGAAGGAAGTCGTCGCCGCGTGCGACGAGCCGAACGACTTCCACTACCTCTGCGACCTTGCGGAGACGCTTTCGGTGCGCATCGAGAAGCAGGTCAAGGAAATCTACGGCGGCGAAGGGGTGGACTACACGCCCGAAGCCGCGGCGAAACTGGCGGCGCTCGAGGCGGATCCCGAGACGGCGCACCTGCCGGTTTGCATGGCCAAGACGCAGTATTCGCTCTCGCACGACCCGAAGCTGCTGGGGCGTCCGACCGGCTGGCGGCTCCCGGTACGGGACATCCTCCTCTACAAGGGCGCGGGGCTCGTCGTGCCGGTCGCGGGCGAAATCAAGCTCATGCCCGGGACGAGCGCATCGCCCGCTTTCCGCCGGGTGGACGTCGACGTCGAGACGGGGAAGGTGAAAGGGCTCTTCTAGGCCATGAAACGCCGGATCGTCCTTGTTCTGTCGCTTGCCGCCGGCCTCCTGGCCGTCGTCTTGACGCGGCTATTCATCGCGTCCGGTGAGAACGAGATTCGCCGCGAACAGGAGGCCTTGCGCCGGCGCTACGGCACGATCGACGCGCTCTGCTTCGCGCGCGACGTCCCGGAGGGCACGGTTCTGGCGCGGTCCGACCTGGGGCTGCGGACGGTCCCGGCGCTTGGGATGCGCGGGCAGGCGCTGGAACGTGCAGATCTCGCGGATGTCGTCGGGCGGCGCACGCTCATTTCGCACCGCAAGGGCGAGGTCGCCTTCTGGTCAGACGTCGAAGGGGGCTCGCCCCGGGCGAGAGGGCTTTCGGCGGACGTGCGCCGGCAGATGCGGGCGATGTCGATCAATGTAGGCGGGTCCGCGGCGGTTTCGGGGATGGTGCGTCCGAACGACCATGTGGACGTCATCGGGACGTTCAATCTGCCCGATGCGAAGGCGTCCGGCGGCGGACGGGACGAACTCGTGACCTGCACGCTCCTCCAGAACGTGCTCGTGCTCGCCACGGGGCGCGAAACGGCGAAGTCGCAGACGGCGACGCCGGCCGGTTTCGGAGGCGGCGCCTATTCGACGGTGACGCTGGAGGTCACGCCGCGCGAGGCGGAAATGCTCGCGTTCGCCGAACAGATCCGGGGCCGGCTCGTTCTGACGCTGCGCAACCGCAACGACGCCTCGTACGAGAAGCGCCTGCCGCAGGTCGACTACTCCAAGATCCGTGAAGAAATCGAAGAACTGAACCTCAAGCGCCAGGCGGGAAGGTCCGGAGGGCGGTAATGCTGCGACTCACGACACTCGTCAACGGCGCACGAGAGATCCGCCCGCTTGAGGACGGCGCATGGTTCATCGGCCGCGGACCGCACTGCCGCGTGCGGCTGGACTTCCCCGACGTAAGCGAACGGCACGCCCTGCTGACGGTTTCGCGCGGCGTCGCGTCCATAAAGGACTTGCGCAGCGCCAACGGCACCTACGTCAACGGCGAACCGCTGACGGACGAGGTGCAGCTCGGCGGCGGGGATGTCGTGCAGATCGGCGAGAGTCTTCTGCGCGTGAGCAACGAGGACGTGGAGGAACGCGCGCCGGAGTCCGCACCTGAAGAAACGTCCGCGTTCCTTCCGGAAGAGGACGCATTGGAGCAACCCGCGCCGGAAGCGGATCCGCTGCGCGAACTGCGGCGCAGCGTGCAGGAACAAATTCAGCATGAACTGCTCAAGCGCCTGGACATGAAACGTCTGACGCTGAGCGGTGTCGACCAGGCGGAACTCGAGGCGAAAGCGCGCAACACCATTGGGCAGATCGTCGACGAAGTCATGGCCAATGGCCGTCTGCCGGCGGAGATAGACCCCGGACGGCTTGAAGTGGATGTTTTCAACGAGGCCATGCGGCTGGGGCCGCTCGAGGAGCTGCTGGCCGACGACACGGTGAGCGAAATCATGGTGAACGGCCACGACCGCGTGTACATCGAACGGCAGGGGAAGCTGCGACTGTCGGATTGCCAGTTCATGGATGACGCGAGTGTCATGAGCGTCATCGAACGCATCGTGGCGCCGTTGGGACGCCGCATAGACGAATCCCAGCCCTATGTGGATGCGCGCCTTCCGGACGGGAGCCGCGTGAACGCGATCGTGCCGCCGCTCGCGCTGACGGGCCCCACGCTGACCATCCGCAAGTTTTCGAAGAAGTCTCTGACGGCGGAGGATTTCGTCCGTGTCGGGACGTGGACGCCGAACGCCGCGGAGTTCATGAAGCTCTGCGTGCATCTGCGGAAGAATATCGTTGTGGCGGGCGGCACGGGGTCTGGCAAGACGACGCTCCTCAACCTGCTTTCGGGGTTCATCCCGTCCGACGAGCGCATCATCACAATAGAGGACGCGGCGGAACTTCGGCTCCAGCAGCCGCATGTGGTGCGGCTGGAGGCACGCCCGCCGAACATCGAGGGCAAGGGCGCGGTGACGATACGCGACCTTGTGAAGAACAGCCTCCGCATGCGTCCGGACCGCATCATCGTCGGCGAATGCCGCGGCGGCGAAGCGCTGGACATGCTGCAGGCGATGAACACGGGGCACGACGGCTCGCTCACGACGGTACACGCCAATTCCCCGCACGACGTGGTTTCGCGCCTGGAGACGATGGTGCTGATGAGCGGACTGGAACTGCCCTCGCGCGCCATCCGGGAGCAGATCGCCAGCGCGGTGGACATCATCATTCATGAATCGCGCCTGTCGGACGGTTCGCGCAAAGTCGTCGCGATTTCCGAGGTGACGGGGCTCGAGGGCGAGCGCATCGTCATGCAGGATCTGTTCGTCTTCGAACAGACGGGACTGACGGAAGACGGCCGCATCGCCGGCACGTTCAAGCCCACGGGGGCGATGCCGACCTGGTTCGACCAGCTCGCTGGGCTCGGGTGGCGCGTCGACCCGCGCATGTTCGACCCCGAAGCGGACGTCGATGTGCAGATTCAACGCATCCGGAGGGGCGGCCGGTGATGGCGTGGCTCATAGCGGGGCTTGCCGCGTTCGCCTGCGCCGGGCTTGCGTGGTATGTGCTCGGCGGGGTGAAGATAAAGTCGGGCTGGCAGAACGGCGCCTCGCCACTGGCGCGGTGGCTTGACGCGCGTCGCCGCCGGCGCTTCAACGAACAGCTTCCGGAGGCTCTCGCGACAATGACGAACGCGCTGCGGGCGGGCTTTTCGGTCGCGCAGGCTTTCGCGTCCGTCGTCGAGCGCGGCGAAAAGCCGATGAGCGAGGAATTCGCCATCCTGATACGGCAGATGCAGGTCGGCATGAGTTTTGAGGATGCGCTGAATTCCATGACCGCGCGCGTAGGCTCGGACGATTTCGCGCTCGTCACCACGGCACTTTTGATCAGCCGCAAGACCGGCGGAAACGTGACGGAAATCTTCGACAAAATCTCCGGGACGATCCGGGGACGCATGAAAATCGAACGCAAGGTGCGCACGCTGACGGCGCAAGGGCGGATGCAGGGTATCATTGTATCGGCCATGCCTTTTGTCCTTGGCATGATCATGGTCGTCTTGAAGCCGCAGACCATGATCCCGTTCCTGGCGAGCCCGGCGGGGCTGGTTTCGGTCGCGTGTGTCGTTTTGCTGGTGACGGCTGGTTGGTTGATTATTAGAAAAATCGTGAGAATTGACGTATGAACAAGAAAGATGGATTCTTTTCAAAACTGGACAAGGCGGCCTTTTGGACGGCGACGGCGATTGCTTTCGCGGTCTACTTCTACACGCTAGGCCCTTCCGTGGGGCTCGAGGACTCGGGCGAACTCGCCACGGCGGGCGCGCATCTCGGCGTGCCGCATCCGCCGGGCTATCCGTTCTGGACGCTCTGCAGCTGGCTCTTCTGCAAGATGTTCGCCTGGGTGACGTACATGGGGCACCCGACGCCGGCTTGGGCGATCAGCCTTTTCTCGGCCACGGCGGGTGCGCTGGCGGCGGGCTTCACCGCCATGCTCATCAGCCGCAGCGCGCACGATTTCATCTCCGAACCGGGCGAAGAAGGGGATCTGAAGACGGGGATTCTCGCGTTCGGCGGCGGCGTGGGCGGCGCGCTGACGTTCGCGCTTTCGCCGGTCGAGTGGTCCCAGTCGACGATCGTCGAGATCTATTCGCTGAACGCGTTCTTCCTGATGGCGGTCTTTCTGCTGTCCTACCGCTGGATGCGCCGTCCGTCGGACAAGATCCTGTGGGTCACGGCGTTCGTGTTCGGCCTGGGGCTCACGAACTACCAGGTGCTGCTCTTCGCGATCGTGCCGCTCGCCATCATCATCCTCATGCGCAACGGCGGGCTTTTCCGGGACGTGGTCACCTATCTGATCCCCGCCGCGATGACCTGGCAGCTTCTGCAGATCGGCCAGCTCGCCCAAGCGAACGCCTACATGCAGAGCGACGTGATCGCGAAGCACGATCCCGTCAAGACGACGGCGATGTGCCCCTCGTCGACCATCTTGGCGCTGGGCGGCGTCGTGCTGGTGGGGGCTCTCGTCGCGGCGGCGGTGCAGCGCACGCGCGACAAAACCGACCGGGCCGTCTCGTGCGCGCTTTACGGCGGCGGGACGGGTGCGCTGCTCCTCTTTCTCGCCTCCATCGTCTTTCGCGGGACGAACGCCTGGACGGGCGTGACGGAACCGGTTGCGCCGCTGATCGAGCCTTGGCGCTATGGGCTGGTCGGGGCCTGTGTCGCGGCCAGCGTCGTCGCCGCCGCGTTCGCGGCGCTCCAGCACACAGAAGAGACGCGTTTCCCGCCCCTCGTCAAGCGCGGACTCGCCGTTTCGGTTGTTTTCGCCCTTGTCGCCATTGTCCTGGCGGCGAGCGTGCCGGCGGCTTCCCTGCAGGGCTACGCGGGGGCGGCGTACCCGTGGGCGAAATCGACCTTCGTCTTCGCGGCCTTGCTCGTCGCTTTGATTGCGCTGTGCGCCTTCACCCGCAAAGGACTCGCTTTCGCGATACCCGTCGCCGGTCTGCAGACCGCGGCGTTCATCCTTTTGCGCCAGGGCGCCCTCAACGGCCTCACGCATCCCATGAGCTGGTGGTTCTGGTGGCCGATTCTCTGGAACTTCGTCCTGCTGGCGCTCGTCTGGCTGACGCTCCCGAACGGACGCTCTGTGGCGGGCGCGGCGTTCTTCGCGCAGCTGGGCGTGTCGTTCTACGCGTATATGCCCATCGTTTCCGACCTGCGCAATCCGCCGATGAACTGGGGCTATCCGCGTACGTGGGAAGGGTTCAAGCACGCAATCACGCGCGGACAGTACGAGGCGATCGGCATCCCGTCGTTCCCGTCCGCCGCGGCGTTTTTCGACTTTGTCGGCCGCCAGATGAAGCACTACTTCCAGGACGTCATGGTGCAGTTCACGGACCTTCTCGTGCCGTTCGCGCTGGTGCCGTTCGTCGCGGCGCGTTGGGTCGTCGCGAAGACGCACCGCAAGATTTTCTGGCAGTGGATGATTGCCGCGGCGGCCTGCTTCCTCATGATGAGCTTCCTGTTGATTCTGCTCGCGAACGTGAAGGGCGACGTGCAGGACGGGTTCATCCAGAAGGTGAAGTTCATCTCGTCCCACGCCATGATCGCGCTCTGGATTGGCTACGGGCTCGTCTTCGCCGCGGTGCTCGCGCTCAAAAAGACGAAACGGATCGCCTGGGCGGTCGCCGTGGCGCTCGCCCTGATCGCCGTTTCGACCGTCTATCCCATAGTCCAGAACTATACCGACGAGCGCATGGTTTTCGAGCTGGGCGGCAACGAGCAGAACGGCCACACCTTCGGTTGGCAGTTCGGCGCGTACCAGTTGGAAGGCGCCCAGGCGATAAAGGACCAGCTGTTGGCGGACGAGGAGCCGCTTCCCGACCCGAACTGGCCCGAGCGGATGGAAGACTTCTCGATCTTCTTCGGCGGCACGGATCCGGGGCGGTTCGTCCCGACCTACATGATCTATGCGGCGAATTACCGTCCCGACGTCTATCTCATCACGCAGAACGCGCTTGCGGACGATACCTACATGTCGGTCGAGCGCGACCTCTACGGCGATGAAATCTGGATTCCGTCCAAGGAGGATTCGGCGAAGGCCTTCAACATCTACGTGGATGAGGTCCAGCGCGGCGTACGCCCGGCCAACGGCGACCTCAAGATCGAGAACGGCCGCGTGCAGGTCACGGGAGCCCTGGGCGTCATGGAAATCAACGGCATCCTGACGAAGATGATGTTCGACCACGACCGTCTGCGCCACGCCTTCTATGTGGAGGAGAGCTATGTCATCCCCTGGATGTACGACTACCTCTCGCCGCACGGTCTCGTCATGAAGATCAACAAGGATCCAACGCCCTACGACCCCGCGGTCGCCGCCAAGGACGCCGACTTCTGGGACTGGTACACGCGCCGGCTTCTGAACGACCCCATGTACCGCCGCGATTTCGCCGGCCAGAAGAGCTTCTCGAAGCTCCGCGCGGCCATCGCCGGGCTCTACGTCAAGAAGGGACGCTTTGCGGAAGGTGCGCAGGCGTTCCGCGAGGCCTGCCTGCTCTATCCGGCCTCGCCCGAGGCGACGTTCCGCTACGTGCAGGAGATCCTATTCCCTTCCCGCCAGTGGGACAAGGTGCTGGAGTTGATGGACTATACGGACGCGCTAGATCCCAACAACACCCGTACGCGCGGCGTGCGCGACTATGTCGTGCAGGTGCGCGCGCTCCTGGATGACGTGACGGCGCTCGAGGCGAAGAAACGTGTCCAGAAGACGCTGTCGCGCCCGGAAGACTACCGCCTGGCGCAAGCCTACCGCGCCCTGGGACGCGCAACTGACGCCGCCCAAATCCTGAAGGGCTACGTCGCTTCGGCGACGGACAAGACGGAACTCCTGTTCCTCGCGGCGGTTCTTTCCGAAGGCGGGTATCTGGCCGAGGCCGAACAGGCGCTACTCAAGTATCTGCGCCAGGCGCCGCGCGAGGACATGTCCGCCTGGGCGGCGCTCGCCAAGATCCAGTACAAGACCGGGCGCAGGCAAGCCGCGCTCCGCAGCCTGCAGACGGCGCTCGCGACGAACCAGAAGCAGACCCTCGAGCTTATCCAGCGCGACCGTGAGCTTTACGAAATTGCGGCTCCTCTCTTCCAGAGACGGAACTGATGTGCTATAATATGTAGAGTTGATTTCAAGAAAGGAATTGGCAAATGCCCAGAACTGATATCGATTGGGAGAAGCTTGGTTTCGGCTTCTCGGACGTCAACTGCCACGTGCGGAGCGTGTGGAAAGACGGTGCATGGGGTCCGCTCGAGTTCGTGAAAGAGCCCTACATCACCATGCATATCGGCGCGTCCTGTCTGCACTACGGCCAGGAATGCTTCGAGGGAATGAAAGCGTTCCGCCAGAAGAGCGGAAAGATCGCAATCTTCCGTCCGGACGAGAACGCCAAGCGCATGCACCGCACGGCGGTACGCACGGTCATGGCGCCCGTGCCCGAGGAGATGTTCATCGAGGCGGCGGAAAAGCTCGTCGCCGCCAACGAAGAGTTCGTTCCGCCCTACGGTACGGGCGGGTCGATGTATCTGCGCCCGCTTCTCATCGGCACGGGTCCGCAAATCGGCGTCGCGCCGGCCAAGGAGTACACCTTCCTCATGATGTGCATGCCGGTCGGCGCCTACTACAAGGGCGGCATGAAGCCGGTGCGCGCCGTCATCCTGGACAACTGGGACCGCGCCGCGCCGCATGGCATGGGCGATGTGAAGGTTGGGGGCAACTACGCCGCGAGCCTGTATGCCCACGAGAAGGCGAAACACGATGGCTGGCCGGTCGAGCTCTATCTGGACGCCAAGACCCACACGCTCGTGGAGGAATTCTCCACGTCCAACTTCCTCGGCATCAAGAAGGATGGCACGTACGTGACGCCGGACAGCCACTCTGTGCTGCCTTCCGTCACGAACATGTCGCTGAAGCAGGTCGCGGCGGACTTCGGCTGGAAGGTCGAGTGCCGTCCGGTTCCCTACACGGAAATCAAGGACTTCGCCGAAGTCGCCGCCTGCGGCACGGCCGTCGTCGTGACGCCGGTTTGGGAAATCACGCGCGGCGACGAGGTGATCCGCATCTCCGACCCGGACAAGGTCGGTCCGCACCTCCAGAAGCTTTACGAGACCGTGCAGGGCATCCAGTACGGCGATCTGCCCGACAAGCACGGCTGGTGCCACGAAGTCAAGATCGCCTGAGAGCGGAGTTTCAACTGACGCGGTGGGTTGAACGCGCGGTCGACAAGGCGGCCGTGCAAGGTCTGGAAGCGGCGGGCTACACGCCGCTTCTTGCCCGTTTGTTGGCGCAGCGCGGCGTGACGGCGCCGGACGCGGCGGACTGGTTTGCGCCGTCCGTGCGGAATCTCCGGACGCCCGACGCCTGGCCGGTGTTGGGTCGCATCGCCGACGAGATACTTGCGTTTGCGCAGAAAGGCGCGCCAATCGTCGTTTTCGGCGACTACGACTGCGACGGCGTCTCGGCGACGGCTATTCTCGCGTTGGCGATCCGCGCGGTGCCCGGCGCGCGGGTACGGCCCTTCCTGCCCGAGCGCCTGACGGAGGGCTACGGCATGCAGGAGCCGTCTGTCGCGCGCATGCGCCGCGAGAATCCTGACGTCGCGCTTGTCGTGACGGTGGACAACGGCATCGTCTCGGCGGAACCCATCGCGCGATTGAAGGCGGACGGTATCGCCGTCATCGTGACGGACCACCATCTGCCGGGGGCCGTCCTGCCGGATTGCCTTGTCGCCGATCCCATGGCGGAGATTGCGGGCAGCCCCTGCCCCGCCGAGTTCCGCGGCCTTTGCGGCGCCGGCGTCGCCTTCCTGGTCGCGCACGCCCTCATCTCGCGCGCCAAGGCGCGCGGCCTCGTCAGCGCGTCGAAATCGTACGCCGGCGCGGCGCTTGTCCTGGCGGGCCTGGCGACGGTGGCGGACGTCATGCCGCTGACGGGCCAGAACCGCATCCTGGTGGCGGAAGCCCTGCGCGTGTTCAGGTCGTGCGCCCCCGTCGGGCTCTGCGAACTCTACGACCGCGCTTCGCGCCGCGGGGCGGCGTGCCTGACGGCACGCGATTTCGGCTTTGTCATCGGTCCCCGCATCAACGCCGCCGGACGCCTCGGCAGCGGAATGGACGCCCTCAATCTCGTTCTCTGTCCGGATCGCGAGAAGGCGCGCGACTGGGCGCGGACGATCGATCTGCGCAACACAGAGCGCAAGAACACCGAGCAGCGAATGTCCCTGGAGGCGCAGAAGCGGGTCGTCGCGGGCGCGGCGGCGCAGGTCATCGATCTGCCCGACGGACACCCGGGCGTCTCCGGGATCGTGGCCGCGCGCATCTTGGAGTCGCTCGGGGAGAGCCCAGTGCCGGTGTGCGTCGTCGTCGACGGACGCGGTTCGGCGCGTGCGCCGGAGGGTTACAACCTGCGCGACGCGCTGGATGCGTGCGCCGGCTTGCTGGACCATTTCGGCGGGCATGCCGCCGCCGGCGGCTTCTCGCTTCCGCCCGCGAACGTGGACGCGTTCCGCGAGGCTTTCGCCGCGGCGTGCGCACGGCAGCGCGCGCAGCATCCCGAATGCGCGGAAGGGGTGCTCCATTTCGACGCGGCGGTCGAGGGACCCGAACTGACGCTGGAGCTCGCCGCGGACATCGCCCGTATGGCGCCGTTCGGCGAGGGGAACCCCGAGCCCGTGTTCGCTGCACGCAATCTTTTCCTGCGCGAGGTGCGTCCGCTTGGAATCGAGGGACGCCATCTCGCGCTCACGTTCCGCGACGGGAAAGTGCCGCGGGCCGTCTGGTGGGGGCATGGCGAGCAGGCGGACGAACTTCGCGCGAACGCGGCCAAGCCCCACGAAGCGCTTTTCACGATCGAAACGTCCACGTATGGCGGCGAGCACGTTGAATTGCGTCTGTTGGCGCTGCGTCCGCTCGCCTGAAAGGAGAAACATGAACAAGATACTGTCCGCGGCATTTCTCGCCTGTCTGTGCGGGTGCGCCAGCATCCAACCCTACTACACGCCCCAGCCGGATGTGGCGGAAAGAGAACTCCTGCCGTACACGGGTCCGCTCCAGGCGGAACTCGTCGCCGGGACCAATATCGCCCAGCGCATCGCCCAGCGCGAAGCGGACGACTACGCGTTCATCGGAAGCGCCGCGTTCACCGGCGCGGCGGACGAGAACTGGACGGGCGCGATGGTGCGTCTCGGGCGCGCGCTCAAAGCCGAAAAGATCGACTATTTCACCTGGTACGCGGGAACGGACACGGCGACCGGCGTGACGTCCGTGCCCGTCATGCGCACCTCCTTCGGGACGGTCTGGGGTCCGGACGGTCCGCGCACCGTCCCCGTGACGACGCTGGATACGGACTGGCTCCCCTACAGCTATTCGGTTCCGTGCAACGCCTATCGCGTGCTGTACTACAAGAAGCGCAAGGAGCCTTTGCCGATGGGCATCCGCTACGACTGGCCCAGCGAGGCGCTCGGACGGCAGATCGGGACGCGTAAGGCGCTTGAAATCACGCTCGTCGCGCCGGGCCGGACGGGTTGGAAGAACGACCTGTTCGCGGGCGACGTGGTTCTTGCCGTGAATGGCCGGACGCCGACGAAAGAGCGTATGCGTCGATTCTGCCAAGCTCCAGCAGGGGGAACGCTGAGAATTTGGCGTGACGGTCAAATCATTGAAAAGACGATTTCCGTCGATTCGCCCGCTGTGAGGTAGGGCGAGGGCGATTCCCGTATGCCGCGGAGCGGGGGGTGGCCGTTCCGATGTAGCGGGGGGGGGCGGGCAGGATGTATCCCCCCTGTCCCCGCACGCGATTGGTCGTGGCGAGCGGGCGCTCATGGAGAGGGTGGTGAAATTTTTTTGCGAAAGGTCAAAGACCGCTTGACGGCGGACACCGGAATTTGATATACTATTCACCGTTTTGGAGAGATGGCAGAGCCTGGTTGAATGCACATGACTCGAAATCATGCATACCCGCAAGGGTATCGGGGGTTCGAATCCCTCTCTCTCCGCCACTGCGGGCGTAATTCAATGGCAGAATAGGAGCTTCCCAAGCTTCTTACGAGGGTTCGATTCCCTTCGCCCGCTCCATCCCCCTCTTGAGAAGAAGATGCGAAATCTTCGCTTTGCCTGTCCGGAAAATAAACGCCGCGGAGTAGCGAAGGGCTACGCAGGTTCCGCTTTTAATTGTAGCGGGGAGCAGGGGATGCCGTCCTTACTGCGAGATGGGAGACCCAGCAACCCCATCTACATTTCTGGGCTCGCTACGCTGTTAAAATAGCTATTTTTCGGTTTGCCCAAAGGATCTGTTTTTGTCTACCGAACACCCCACCCTCATGCGGTTTGAAATTCGCCTCGGCTAACATTTGCGCTAATTCGCCATTCTGATGCCAAAACGCGTCAAAATAGCAAGTTATCGCCCCAAAACCAGGGCGCGCCGAAAAAGGGTCCCCGCATGAGGTCCAAAAACATGCGCATGTTAGGGGGTCTCACATGCGCATGTTAGACCCCGTCACATGCGCATGTTAGATACCGTCACATGCGGGGGGTATTGGCGGGGTGTTCCGCGGGGGAAAATTCCCACCTTGCCGCGGGTACGATCCGCCTCCTGCCGCGGGCACGACCGGACTCCTCTCCCGGGCGATAGGGGCTGTGGGGAGATGAGGAAGGGGTGAGGGCGTAAGCGGGACAACCGGGACATCCGGGACGGACGTGACGGGTTTTCTTCGGCTAGAGGTCAACCATGTCTTTTTTCGTTTTCACGGGTTGCCAAGTTTGTCAAATAGAAAGTGTACTAGCGAGAAACGGGGGTGGTTGCTGGTTTGCCAAATACCGAGTGCTCCTTTTCTTCCTGGACGGGACGGATTCCGGCTTCTTCCCGGCTTTACGCGCGGTTCGTTTTTCAGGAGCCGAACGAGAGGCTCCGCACGCTTGGGGCGGGGAGCTCCTCTTTTTCGCGCGGTTTGACTTTGTCCAGTATTCTTTCTTTTTGAGCGACTTACTCGCTCCGCTATTCCTCGCGTTTGAGTGCGATATATTCTCGTGCCGTTCGTCTAGACATCTTATGCATGCTCTTTATTTTGCATCGGTATACATTATTATGGCAAAGGCTGTATTGCGTCTTTTGCGTGCCGCCTATCGCAACGAGGCGCGATATTTGGTATAATAAGAGGTCATGAAGAAGAAATTAGCGTTTTTGAGTCTCCTGGGAGCGGGATTCGCCGCGTGCGCGGCGGAAGTGCCGCTGTTCAACGGCAAGGACTTGTCGGGATGGACGGCCGTCCTCGACTACGATGTCACGGGCGGATATTCCGCCGCGGAGCCGACGTGGTCCGTTTCGGACGGGTGCATCCGCACGACCGGCACGCCGTTCGGCTATTTGCGGACGAAGCGGACGGATTTCGGCGATTTCACGTTTCGGGTGGAGTATCGCTGGTGGCGTCCGACGCCCAAGCCGAATTCAGGCGTTTTCGTGCGGCTGACGGGCGAGACGGGGACGTTCATCCCAGTCTGCTTCGAGAACCAGCTCTGCCGCGGCGAGGCGGGAAACGTCTTCGGTCTCGCCGGGGCGGCGATCGCCGGGGTGGCGCCCGATACGCCGTATGTGGCGGGGGACGCGCTCTCGGGCATCCGCAAGGCCCTGCGCACCACGCCCGAGGCGGAAAAGCCGTTCGGGGAGTGGAACACGCTGGAGATCGAGGTCCGGGGCGATACGCTCACGAGCCGTCTCAACGGGGTGGAGATGAACCGCGTCACGGGACTTGTGCCGCGGAAGGGCGCTCTCGCACTGCAGTCCGAGGGGGGCGCGGCGGAGTTCCGCAACCTCCGGCTGGAGACATTGGACGGTTGCGAAGGCGGGGTCTGCCCGGTTCCCGCGCGATGAAGCGTTTCTGGTTTTTCGATTTGGACGGCACCCTCGCCGACACGGAGGGGGATATCCGCCGCGCCTGGAAGGCGGCGCTCGCCGACCTCGGGCTGGACTGTCCGCACTTCGACGACGTGTACACGACGGGGCCCTCGCTTGAAGAGATAACGAAGCGGCTTTTCCCCGACACTTGGACGCCGGAGATGCTGCAGGCCATCCGCGGCAGTTTCGCGCGGCACTACGATACGGACGGGTTCCCGCTGACGCGGGAGTATCCGGGCGTGCTGGACCGCGTGCGCGCCTTGAAGGCGGCGGGGGCGCACGTGGCGATCGTGACGAACAAGCGCCTCGCCGGGGCGCGCGCGATGGCGGCGAAATTCGGCTGGGGAGAGGTTTTCGAGAAGATCTACACCGCCGACATGCACCGGGACGACCCGGACATCGGCGTTTTGCGCAAGCCGGACCTTCTGCGGCGCGTCCTGGCGGAACTCGACGCCGCGCCGGCGGATTCCGTCATGGTGGGGGACACCGTGAACGATTTTGAAGCCGCGGCAAAGAATGGATTGGAGTCCGTCGCGGTGGCGTGGGGGTACGGCAAGCCGGACGAACGGCGCGAAGCGACGCGCACCGCGCAGGTTCCGGCAGAGATTTGAGGACGAACGAAACCATGATGACACTCGACAATATCCGCAACTTTTGCATTATCGCCCATGTTGACCATGGCAAGACCACGCTCTCGGACCGCATTCTCGAATTGACGAAGGCGATAAGTCCGCGCGAACTCAAGGAGCAGACGCTGGACGCGATGGACCTCGAACGCGAGCGCGGCATCACCATCAAGTCGCACCCGGTATCCATGCATTACACGGCGGCGGACGGGAAAACCTACCTCTTCAACCTGCTCGACACGCCCGGGCACGTGGACTTCGCCTACGAAGTGTCGCGTTCGATGGGCGCCTGCGAGGGGGCGATCCTGGTGGTGGACGCCGCGCAGGGCGTGGAGGCGCAGACGGTCGCGAACACCTACTTCGCGCAGGACGCCAAGCTGGAGATCATCCCCGTCCTCAACAAGGTGGACCTTCCCGGGGCGAACGTGCCGGAAGTCTGCCGCCAGATCGAGGACGTTCTGGCGATACCGATGGACGACCCGCTCCTTGTCTCCGCGAAGACGGGGCAGGGCTGCGCCGCGGTCCTGGAGGCGATCGTGCACCGCATCCCGCCGCCCAAGACGCGCGGCGTGGACGCCCCGTTGCGGGCGCTCGTGTTCGATTCGGTGTTCGACGAATTCCGCGGCGTGATCGTCTACGTGCGCATCATGGACGGCGCGATCACGGCCGGGCAGGGCATCAACTTCATGGGGAGCGGCGTTTCGACGACCGTGCACGAGGTCGGCATCTTTTCGCCGACGAAAAAGCCGGTCTCGCGCCTCGAAGCCGGCCAGGTCGGCTACATCGTCGGTACGGTGAAGGATCCGAGCGAAATCAAGATCGGGGACACCGTCACGACGACGAAACTGGGGGCGACGGAGCCGCTTCCCGGGTTCCACGACATCCACCCGACGGTATTCTGCGGCATCTACCCGATGTCCACGGACGAATTTCCCAAGGTCGAGCAGGGTTTGGAGAAGCTGCATCTCAACGACGCGGCGTTCACGTTCCACCATGAAAGCTCGCTCGCGCTCGGGTTCGGCTTCCGGTGCGGCTTTCTGGGGCTTCTGCATATGGAAATCGTGCAGGAGCGCCTGCGGCGCGAATTCGGGCTGGACATCATCTCGACGGCCCCGGGCGTCGTGTACAAGCTGAAACTGAAAAGCGGCGAAGAGCGCGAACTCGACAATCCGCTACAGATGCCCGATCCCTCGGCGCTGGAGACGATTTCGGAACCGATGCTGACCGCGCGCATCATCACGCCGTCCGACACGATCGGCGACATCATGCGCATCGTCATGGACCGCCGCGGGCTTGTGGAAGGGACCGAGACGCTGGACGCCAAGCGCGTGATGCTGCACTGCAAACTGCCGCTCAACGAGATTCTCATCGACTTCCACGACACGCTGAAGAGCGTCTCCCACGGATATGCGTCCATGGACTACGAGCCGGCGGGGTATCAGGTTTCGGACATCGTGAAGATGGACATTCTCCTCAACGGGGAGACGGTGGACGCGTTCGCGACGCTCGTGCACCGGTCCAAAGCCCGCACGCGCGGCATTCAGATGTGCAAGGCGCTCGCGGAGGCGATCCCGCCCCACCAGTTCAAGATACCGGTGCAGGCGGCGCTCGGGCGCGAAATCATCGCCCGCGAGGACATCCGCCCGTTCCGCAAGGACGTTCTGGCGAAGTTGTACGGCGGCGACGTCACGCGCAAGATGAAGGTGCTGGAAAAGCAGAAGCGCGGCAAGGCGCGCATGAAGGAATTCGGTCACGTCAACGTGCCGCAGAGTGCCTTCATCGCCGTTTTGAAGGGCACGATCAAGGAGAAATAGGCGAAAATGGAGAGATTCGAGCTGGAGGACGCCCTCAAGGAGGAGATCCGCACCCGGGTATTGGGGACGGGGTTCATGAAACTCGTGCAGGTCGTGCGGCGGAACGGCAAGACGTTCAAGATAGCCTTGCGTCCGGTCGAAATCGGCGGCGAGAAGAAGTTTCAGGCCGAAATGACGGACGAAGGGCAGGTGCAGGTCAAGAATCTGACGGCGAACGCCGCGGCGGAAGGCCTGGAGGAGATCATCGCCCAGCGGGGGGCGCGCGATTTGCATCTCATGACTTCGACGGGCGACCTGCACGTGCGCGTCACGAAGAAGGGGCACGTTCTCGTGTCGCGCTCCGCCGAAATGGCGCGCGAGGCCAAGGTCGAACCGCACGATCGGGTGAAGAACCTGCCGCTGACGCGGTTCGATTCCGCGGCGCTTTTGCGGGCGATCGACATTGCGGACGGCGAAGGGCGCATCCGCGCCTCGATGCGCGGCAAGTACGACCAGGTCAACGAGTTCCTGAAAGTGGTGGACGAAACGGTGGAGGTCGGCGCGAAAGGGCCGTTTACCGTAGTCGACTGCGGGTGCGGGAAGGCGTACCTGACCTTTGCCCTCTACTTCTATTTGACGCAGGTAAAGCAGATTCCGCAGGTGACCGTGTATGGCGTGGACCGCCGGGCGGACGTCATCGCGTCCGCCAACAAGACGGCGCAGGCGCTCGACGTGGCGGACAAGGTCAAGTTCACCGTCTCGGATCTTTCGGACTTCAACGTCGAAAAGGCGGATCTCGTCGTCTCGCTCCATGCCTGCGACACGGCGACGGACGAGGCGCTCGCCAAGGGCGTCGAATGGCGGGCGCGGTACATTCTGTCCGCCCCCTGCTGCCAGCACGAACTCCAGAAGACGCTCGCCGACAAGGGTGCGTTCGCCGGGCTCATGCGCCAGTCCATTTTGCGGGAGCGGCTCTGCGACATCCTGACGGACTCGTTCCGGGCGCAGATTATGCGCATTCTCGGCTTCAAGACGCAGGTCGTCGAGTTCGTCTCGAGCGAGGCGACGGCGCGGAACATCCTCATCAAGTGCGAATACGGCGTCAAGGCGGGGCAGCCCGGTCCGGTGAGCGAGTATCTCGAGCTGCGGGACTACTGGCACGTCACGCCCTGGTTGGAGACGCGGCTTTCCAAGTATCTGGACAAATACCTGGAACGGTATGTGTAATCCCGCGCTGCTCGTGCGCCGGGCGGAAATCGTCCGCCGGATACGCGCGTTCTTCGACGGGCAGGGTTTTGTGGAGGTCGAGACGCCCGTCCGCATCGCCGCGCCCGCGCCGGAGTGCCACATCGACTGTCCGCCCGTGGGGACGGGCGGGTTTTTGCGCGCCTCGCCCGAGCTGCAGATGAAGAAGCTCCTCGCCCAGGGGATGGACCGCCTCTACCAGATCGGGCCCTGCTTCCGGGACGGCGAGAAGGGGTCGCGGCACAATCCCGAGTTCACCATGATCGAGTGGTACCGTCGCGCGGCGGATTATTCGGCGATAGCGGACGATTTGACGCGCCTTATGGACGCGTTGCGTCCGGGAAACGCCGCGCCGCGGCGGTTGACGGTGCGGGAGGCGTACCGGCGGTTTGCGGGGGGGAATCCGTGGCAGGCGTTCGACGCGGACCGCTTCGACTACGATATGGCGACGAAAATCGAGCCGGCGCTGGCCGGGTTGGGAGGGGTGTTTCTGATGGACTATCCGCCCGCCTGCGCGTCGCTCGCGGTGGTGCGGGACGGCGTCGCCCAGCGGTGGGAGTACTACGAGAACGGGATGGAGCTCGCCAATTGCTTCACGGAACTGTGCGAGAGCGCGGAGCAGCGCCGGCGGTTCGCCGCGGCGAAGGCGGAACGCGCCGCGCTCGGCGAGGCAGACTACCCGTTAGACGAGGATTTCTTCGCCGCGCTGCCCGAAATCGGTTCGGCGGCGGGGGTGGCGCTCGGCATTGACCGCCTGGTCATGGTTCTGACGGGCGCACAGACGATTGCGGACGTGCGCGTCCTGGATTAGCCCGGGAAGGCTGCCCCGTTGCGCCGGAACGGCGATGCCGTTGCGCCGGAACGGTGATGCCGTTGCGCCGGAACGGTGATGCCGTTGCGCCGGAACGGTGATGCCGTCTCGCCGGAACGGTGATGCCGTTGCGCCGGAACGGTGATGCCGTCTCGCCGGAACGGCGATGCCGTTGCGCCGGAACGGTGATGCCGTTGCGCCGGAACGGCGATGCCGTCTCGCCGGAACGGGCACCCCGTCTCGCCGGAACCGTTTTAGGGTTGGTTTGCCGACTCCGGCTCCTCGGACGGGAAAACTTTTGTAAAGTTTCCCTCATCTTTTACATTCCATGAACAAAATCCTACGCAAAAACGTCCGATAGGGGTATTGGCACGCTTTTTGCTATAAAGTTTGCTGTTGCGTCAGTAATGAACATCCAAAAAGGAATGAAATGAAACTGATAATTGCCTATATTCAGCCTGAACGGTTGAACGCCGTCAAACAGGCACTGTACGAGAAGGGCGTCTATAAGATGTCCGTTTCGAATGCGCTCGGCTGCGGACAGCAGAAGGGCTATGTGCACCAGTATCGCGGTGCCATTGAGGAGGTCACCCTGCTCAAGAAGGTGCGTCTGGCGATTGGCGTGAACGACGAATACGTCGAGAGCACGGTGGACGCGATTATCGCGGGCGCACGGACCGGCGATATCGGCGACGGCAAGATCTTCGTTCTTCCGATGGAAGAGTGCATCCGCATCCGCACAGGCGAACGGGGCAAGGATGCCATTGGTTGAGGAGTAACGCAAAAAAGGAAAAAGACAATGAAAAAGCTGTTTTTGAGTTGTTTGCTCGCGCTGGGGGTGCTGGGGGCTACGGCCGCCGAGGCGGAACCCACCGCGGCTGACGTGCAGACCAATCTGAACATCGTTTGGACTTTAATCGGCGGCATTCTCGTGTTCACCATGCAGGCGGGCTTCGCCCTGGTGGAGACGGGCTTTACGCGCGCCAAAAACGCCGCGAACATCATGATGAAGAACCTGATGGACTTCGCGTTCGGTTCCGTCGTGTTCTACTTCATAGGCGCGGCGATCATGTTTGGCGTCTCCAAGCTCGGGGGCGCATGGGGCTGGGGCGGCATGTGCATGCCGAGCGTCTTCGCCGGCGAAGGCACTTGGGACTGGACCTTCTTCTTCTTCCAGACCATGTTCGCCGCCACGGCCGCGACCATCGTGTCGGGCGCGGTAGCCGAGCGCATTCAATTCCGCAGCTACCTCGTCTACACGGCGCTCGTTTCGGCCATCGTCTACCCGGTCAGCGGCCACTGGATGTGGGGCGGCCTGCACGGCGCGGAATGCAAAGGCTGGATCGAGGCGCTGGGCTTCCACGATTTCGCCGGTTCGACCGTCGTGCACTCGGTGGGCGGCTGGCTCGCGTTGGCGGGCGCGGCGGTTTTGGGTCCGCGCATCGGCAAATACCGTCATGACGGCAAGGCGAATCCGATTCCGGGCCACAGCTTGGTTTTGGGCACCCTGGGCGTGTTCCTCCTCTGGATCGGGTGGTTCGGCTTCAACCCGGCCAGCTACACCGCCGGTATCGGTTCCATCAGCCGCGTGGCGATGACCACTAACCTGGCGGCGTGCGCCGGCACCTGCACGGCTTTGGCGACCGCATGGATTGTGATGAAGAAACCGGACTTGACCATGGCGCTCAACGGTTCGCTCGCGGGTCTCGTGGCGATCACCGCTCCGTGCGACCTCGTGACCCCGAACGCGGCGCTTCTGATCGGCGCCATTGGTGGTGTGCTCGTCGTGTTGAGCGTGTTCTTCTTCGACAAGATCCATGTTGACGACCCGGTCGGCGCGGTCTCGGTGCACTGCGTGAACGGCGTCTGGGGCACCCTCGCGGTGGGTCTGTTCGCGGCGCCGACTTCGCTCGGCTACGGCAACAGCCTCGTGGGTCTCTTCTACGGCGGCGGCTTCAAGTTCCTGGGCGTGCAGGCTGTCGGCGTCGTGATGACGGCCATTTGGGCGTTCGGCCTCGGACTGATCATCTTCGGCGTGCTGCGTAAACTGGGCTGGCTCCGTGTGGACGCGAAGACCGAACTCAAAGGTCTGGACGTCACCGAGCACGGACAAGACGCCTACGCTTCCTTCCAGTTCTTCTCGAACATGTAAGGCGGCTTGACAAAGAATCTCCTCCTCACCCGGTCCCGGCCCTGTTTAAAGGGCCGGGACCTTTTCTTTCGCCGCGAAAGGACGCGCCTGGACGCGCGGCGGGTTGTGCGCCGGGTGCGCGGCACGTCTCTCGACGGACCGGAAGCCCGCGCCGCGAGGGCGTGCGTTTTCGGTGGGAAGCGACAAGAAGCGCCGCTATACAATTAGATAAAATTTTGCTTCCGCTGAGACCTGAAATTTGATATAATAGAGACGAGATGGTACGAGAAGGTTTGATAATCGGTTTGCTGCTCGCCACACAGTCCGTCTGTGGGGCGTGGTGGCCTTTTGGTTCCGACGAGGATGAAAAGCCGCGGCTTTCCACGCTCATGGAGCCGGCATCCCTCCTTATAGACAAGGCCGCCGACTATGCGGACGAAGGGAAAGTCGACGAAGCGGTGGCGGAATACCGCAAGGCGCTCGCGGAACTCGACCGGCTGGAGGCGGAAAATCCGGAGCGGGCCGAGACGAGCGAATTCGCGACGGTGCGGAACAAGCGGGCGTATGTGAGCGCGGCGATCGATTCGCTCCTTTTGGCGCAAGCGCGGGAGAACGCGAAGACGGTGGCGGTATCCGACACGCGCGAACTGGAGGCGAAACTCGCGGCGGAAAAGGCGGGCGGAACGGACGCGGCGCCGGCGGTGGAGGCGGCGAAGCCGAAACCGGGCGTTTCGGTTCGGGTGCACGAGACGGCGCGCCGCCAGGCGCGGATCGACGCGTTTCAGAAGGCGCTGGCGGCCGATCCGAAGAACCGCCGGGCGCGGCTGGGGCTAGCGATGGAGGATTTGCGTCTGCAGGATTACGATTCGGCGCTCCTGACCGTCGGCGAACTCCTGGAAGAGAAACCGAACGATGCGGCGGCGCTCAACCTGCGCGCGGCCATCGAAATGGAGAAAGGCGACAACGCGGCGGCGGAAAAGACGCTTGCGCAGGCGATCCAGTCCAATCCCCGCAGCTACTACGCCTACTACAACCTGGCGCACCTCTTCCTCAAGACGCGTCCGACGAAGGAAGGGCGCGATGCGGCGCGGCGCTACTACGAGACGGGGCGCGACTATGCCGGCGGCCCGGTTGACAAGGCTTTGGAGAGCGAATTCAAATGATCGGACTCCTTCTAGGCGCGGCGCTTCTGGCGCAGGCTCCGTCCGTCGCGGAAGCGTCCGCGGCGCCGGTTCTGGCGACGAACGCGACCGCGGCGCAAGTCGTGGCGGCCTGCAGGCGGATGATCCCGGCGGACGCGACGATAGAAGGACACATCAACCGGAGGAGCCGCCGGGGGACGGAAGTGGCGGCCTATACCTACAGATTGATTCGCCACGCCGGGAAGACGCGCCTGGAAGTCCGCGACAAGGAAGGCGCCGCGGTCGAGGTCCGTCCGGGCGGGCGTCTGTTGGACACGGACGTCACCTGGAGCGATCTGACGCTCGACTATCTGCAGTGGCCCGACTGCGCGTTCGACCCCGAACGCGAACAGGAGTCCGTCCAGACGGTGACTTGCCTTGTTTTGCTGCTGCGGAACGGTCCGCGCACGGTGCGGGTCTGGATCGACCGCAAGACGGGTGCGCTGATGCAGGCGGAAGAATTGGCGGACGGGAAGGTCGTCCGCCGGCTGTTTGGCACGAGCATCAAGAAGTTCAACGGTGTCTGGGCGCCGCGGACGATCGAAGTCGGGGCGCCGGGCGCCAAGTACCGCACGAAAATAGTCGTGGACAAATTGGAGATCGACACATGAGGAGCATACGGAAAATACTGAAGGTTATGGTCTGGACGTTCGTCTGGGCTCTCGCGCTCGCGGTCGTCCTTCTGCTCGCGCTGCCGCTGTGGATCGGGCCTGTCGGGAAGTGCGTCGCCAATGCGGTGACGCCTGGCATCACGAAGACGGACTTCAACCTGGGACATTTGGCGTTCAACCCGTACAGCGGGCATGTGGAAGTCGGGGACATGCAGCTGGCCAACCCCACGAATTTCACCGTGAAGAACGCGCTCGATCTGAGTTCCGCAACGCTCGACGTCGCGCCGCTTTCGTTTTTTTCGGATACCTACCACGTGAAAGAGGTCGCGATCGACGGGATGCGCATCTATCTGGACGCCCCCGACGCGGCGAACTTCGTCCAGATCAAGAACAACGTGACGGGAGCGAAACGGGCGGACGAACCGGAAAGCTCCCCAGTGTCCGCGACTGGCGCCGCCGAAGCGACCGCGCCACAGGCGAGCGCCGCGTCACATGAGCCTGCCGCGTCCGCGGCGGACGGAACCGCCGCGGAAAACGCCGCGCCCGATACGGCGGACGTGAAAGAGAAGCGCATCGTCATAGACCGCATAACGGTCAAGAATGTCGTTTTGCAGTACGGACCGGTGTCCGTTCCGCTGCCGGAATTCGCGATACGCGACATCGGGCGGGATCCGCAGACGGGCGCGGCGACGGGCGCGACGTGGACGGAAGCGGGGCTGGCCATCGCGGCGCAGCTCCTGGACCATGCCCAGGGCCTCGGGAAGGGGCTTGTCAAATTGAGCAGGAAGAGCGTCGCCTCTCTGGCGGACGCCACCACCAATACGGTCGCCGCGGGGCTTTCGGCGATCACGAACTTCACGAATTCGGCCGTGGGCGATTCGGGTTCCGTCACCGGGAAAGTCGACAAGGCCGTCCGCAAGAGCATGAAGCGCGTTTTGAAGGAGACGGACAAGGCGGTCAAGTTCCTGAACAACTTCCTGGACGGACTGGGTCCCAAGAGCGAAAAGTAACGATTTACAAGGCAACGATTTATAATAAGGAGAAATCCCTACTATGGAAAAGAAACATACTCCCTCACGCAAGAAAGATCCTCGCGTCGAAATGACCGTCAAAGGTCTCGCCGAGGATTACGCCTGGCACCTGCGCTACTCGCTCGCGAAAACGGAGGAGCGCGCCACGCCGCACGACCAGTACATGGCGTTCGCGGACGCGGTGCGCGACCGCATCGTCGAGCGCTGGATGAACACGCAGGACCTGTACAGCAAGAAGAACACGAAGCGCATCTACTATTTGTCGCTCGAGTTCTTGATGGGGCGTCTGTTGGGGAACAACGTCATCAACCTCAAGGCGGACAGACTCTGCACGGAAGCGTTGAAGGAGTACGGCATCGACTGGAACAGCCTGCGCGACTATGAAGTTGACGCAGGGCTGGGCAACGGCGGTCTCGGGCGCCTGGCGGCGTGCTATCTGGATTCGATGTCCACCCTCGATTTGGCGGGCATGGGCTATGGATTGCGGTACGACTACGGCATCTTCCGCCAGAAGATCGTGGACGGCTGCCAGGTCGAAGAGCCCGACGCCTGGCTGAAGAACGGCTATCCGTGGGAAATGGTGCGCCCGGAATATACGCAGATCGTTTCCTTCGGCGGGCATGTCGAATGCGCGACGATCAACGGCCGCCAGCAGTGGCGGTGGGTCCCGGCCGAACAGGTGCAGGGCCTGCCGTACGATCTGCCGATCGTGGGCTACCGGGACGCGGTCAACACGCTCCGGCTGTGGTCCGCAAAAGCCGTGGACGAATTCAACCTGGCGGACTTCAACAAGGGCAGCTACGTGGAAGCCGTCGAGGGCAAGGTTCTCGCCGAGAATCTGACGAAGGTCCTGTATCCGAACGACAACACGATGGCCGGCAAGGAGTTGCGTCTGCGCCAGCAGTATTTCTTCGTGGCGTGCTCGCTGAAGGATATTCTGCGCCGCTACCGTCGCCTGAACGAGACGTGGGACGCGCTGCCGGACAAGGTGTTCATCCATTTGAACGAGACGCATCCGGCGCTTGTCATTCCGGAACTCATGCGCATCTTGATTGATCAGGAGGGACTGGATTGGGACAAGGCCTGGGATTTGACCCAGCGCGCGACGGGCTACACGAACCACACCATTCTGCCGGAAGCGCTCGAAAAGTGGCCGGTTTCCATGATGGAACGCCTTCTGCCGCGGCACCTGCAGATTATTTACGAAATCAACGGACGCTTCCTGCAGAAGATTTCCTCGCTCTATCCCGGGGACATCAAGCGGTTGCAGCGCATGTCGCTCATCGACGAGAATGGCGAGCGCTATGTGCGCATGGCCAATCTCTGCCTGGTGTCGACCTCGTCCGTCAACGGCGTCGCGGAGCTCCACACCGAAATCCTGAAGAAGTCGCTTTTCAAAGACTTCTACGACTTGTGGCCGGAGCGCTTCCACAACGTCACGAACGGCATCACGCCGCGCCGCTGGCTCCTCAAGGCGAATCCGTCGCTTGCGCAGCTGATCACCGAGAAGATCGGCGACCACTGGATCACCCATCTCGACGATCTCAAGAAACTGGAAGATTTCTCAGGCGAGAAATCGTTCTTGGAAGCCCTCGCGAAAATCAAGCGCTGCAACAAGGGGCAGCTCTCCAACTGGGCGATGAAGAATTTGGGGATCCGGCTCGATCCGGACGCCATTTTCGACGTGCAGGTCAAGCGGTTGCACGAGTACAAGCGTCAGCTCTTGCTGGTGCTCTACATCATCATCTTCTACAACCGTCTGTTGGCCGACCCCAACTACGACCCCGTCCCGCGGAACTTCATTTTCGCGGCGAAGGCGGCTCCTGGCTACTATATGGCGAAGTTGATCATTCGCCTGATCCACGGCGTCGCCAATGTGGTGAACGCGAATCCGAAGACGCGCGGCAAACTTTCCGTCGCGTTCCTGCCGGACTACCGCGTTTCGCTCGCGGAGAAGATCATGCCGGCGGCGGACGTGTCGGAGCAGATTTCGCTCGCGGGCATGGAAGCCTCGGGCACGGGCAACATGAAGTTCATGATGAACGGCGCGCTCACGCTGGGCACCTACGATGGCGCGAACGTGGAAATCAACCAGCAGGTCGGGGACGAAAACATGTTCCTCTTCGGTTTGCGGACCGAGGACGTGGCGCGTTTGCGTCCGACCTACTGCTCGCGCGACTACTACAACGGCAACCCGGAGATCAAGCAGGCCCTCGACATGATCAAGGCGAATGTGTTCTCGCTTCTGGAGCCGGGGCTGTTCGATCCGATCGTGCGTTCGCTCCTGGACTACAACGACTATTACATGTTGTTGGCGGACCTGAAGAGCTATTCGGACGCGCAGGACCGCGTGGACGCGACCTACCGCGATTCGCGCATGTGGACGAACATGGCGCTCGTCAACATCGCGCGTTCGGGGCGGTTCTCGTCCGACCGCGCGATTCTCGAGTACGCGAACGATATTTGGCACATCAAGCCCGTTCAATTTTCTTCAACGCGTGCTTGAGTTGCGTGAAGGAGGGCGTGGAAGAAAGCGAAAGCCTCAGAAACGCCCCCTTCGCCAGGCGCATAGTCGAAAAGCGATCCGAGTGGCAGACGATTACGCCTGCCGCTCGGTATTTTTCTTCCACTTCCGGACCGTGCCCTTCCGTCCCCGGCAGGGGATAAACGCGGAAAAGGCGCGTGTCGCCGGGCGTCGAGGGCAGGTGGAAGCACGTGTCGAAAATGTCGTTGGCCTCCTTCGCCAGCCTGGCTTTCGCCGCGAGGATGCGCTCAGCCTCGCCTGAAAGCGTGAGTTCGCTTATGATTTCTGCATCCAGCGCGCTCGCCTTGATGGAAGTATGGTGAAGGCCGGCGAGGAGGCGCTCCGAAAAGCGCTTGGGGTAGGTTACAAACGCCGCGCGCAGGCCGGGCGAGATAAAGCGGGTGGAGCCGGAAAAATGGAGCACGTTTTCCGGCAGACGGGTTTGGAAGGGGGTGCGGACCGCGGCGGTGCAGTCCAAGGTCGCATTGTCTTCCAGTATGAGGAGTTTGTGCCGTTCGCAGACTTTGGCCAACTCGTCGCGCCGGTTGTCGTCCAGGGTGATTGTCGTGGGATTGGCGCATTCCGGCATGAGAAAAACGCCGCGGAGGTTGTGTTTGCGCGCGGCATAGGCCAATTCATCGGGAATCATGCCCTGGTCGTCGTTCTGAATGGGCAGAAGTTTCACATGCGCCAGACGTGCGAGACTAATGAGGTTCGCGTAGGTGAAAGGGTCCGTCGCGAGCGTGTCCCCGACGGAAAAGACGGAAAGCAGGGTGGTGGCGAGGGCGCTTTGGACGCCCGGGAAGACGGCTATTTGCTCGAGCGGTACGTCTATCCCCGTGCGTCTCAGCCAGATTTGCCCGGCGCGGCGGTGGCGGGGGGCGCCTTCCCGGTTGGCATAGGAGAAAAGCTTGCGCGCGCTTTCGCGCGAAAGGACGGCGCGCGCCGCCGCTACGATCTCGTCTTCGCCAACCTTCGGGAAGGCTTGGACCACGCCCAGATCTAAAAGACGCGCCGCGTGCGGATGGACGCTTTCTTCGCCGCGGGCCGCGACAAACGTGCCGCGCCCGATAATGCCGTAAATCAGGTTTTTGGACCGGCATAGGTCATAGGCGCGCGTCAAGGTGGTGAAATTGACGTCCAGATAGTCCGCCAACTCCCGTTGGGGCGGCAATTTAGTCCCTGTGGGCAGTCTTCCGGAGAGAATGTCCGCTTCAAGCGCTGCGGCCAGGGCAAGATAAAGCGGACCGGTCGGCGCAGGGGCTTCGCCGCGGCGCCAGGGCGGAATCCAATTAAGTTTGTAATTTTCGAATGAATTGACTGGCATGCGGATATTATATCAAAAAAGCGTCCGTTTTTGTTCCTTCTATTTGAACACCATCTGAACGCCGCGCCGGTCGGTGAGGTGCGGGGCTTCGGTCCGTGGTAGATTTGGCGTTCGCGCTTGCATAAACGACGGAAATAATGTAAAATATACTTTTGTTTATCGGCTTGAAGAGGGCTTTGAGCGCGGATAGACGAGACAAACGAGAGAAGAGAATACCTATGAAACGACTATTGCTTTTTCTTGCGACGAACCTGGCCGTCCTGGTGACGTTAGGGATTGTCGCGAACGTTTTGGTCGCCTTGCTCGGCACTTCCGTAGCCGAATTGATTGGACCGGAGTGGTCGGGACTGGCCATTTTTGCGTTTGTCTACGGCTTTATCGGCGCGTTCATCTCGCTTCTTTTGTCCAAACCCATCGCGAAGTTCGCCTGCCGCGCCCAGACGATAGACGGTTCGGAAGGTCCGGCGGAACGCTGGCTGGTGGACACGGTCGGGGAATTGGCGCGCCGTGCGAATGTGAAGATGCCGGAAGTCGCGATCTACCCTGGTGCGGCCAATGCCTTCGCGACGGGGGCGTTCCGCAACCATGCGCTCGTGGCGGTTTCGTCCGACATACTCGGCCAAATGTCCAAAGAGGAATTGCGCGCCGTATTGGGGCATGAGATGAGCCATGTCGCGAACGGGGACATGGTGACAATGACGCTTATTCAGGGCGTATTGAACGCCTTCGTCATCTTTTTCTCGCGCGCTATCGCCACGCTTGTCGCCAATGCCGGGAACAATGACCGGGAGCGGCGCAGTTCGAATTCGGGGCTCTACTTCCTCCTCGTGATGGTGCTGGATATCGTCCTGGGGCTTTTGGCCACGCTGGTCGTCTGCGCATTCTCGCGCCGGCGCGAATTCGCCGCGGACGCGGGTTCAGCGAAATTGCTCGGTTCGCCCAGTCCCATGATTGCCGCGTTGCGCCGGTTGGGGAATCTGCAACCCGGCGTCCTGCCGGACTCGCTCAAGGCCATGGGAATCGCCGAAGGCGACCATAAGACGTCCGTCTGGGCGACCCATCCGTCGCTTGGCGCACGCATCGCGGCGCTTCAGGAGGCGCAGAACACGCCGCCCCGCGTATGAGATGGGTTATCGGGTTCGTCCTCGCGGCGGTGGCGGTGACAGGGTTCGCTTCCACATTCGTGGCGGGGTCCGCACTGACGCGGGATTACGCGGTTTCGCCCGCGGTCCTTTCCTTTCTGCGCTTTCTGGCGGCGGGCGGCGCGCTTCTTGCTTTTGAAGCGGCCTCGCCAAGCGGACGCCGCGCCTTGCGGGTGCCGGCGAAGACGAATTGGTTTGCGTTTTGCCTGCTCGGCGCGACCGGAACGAGTGTCATGGCGTGGTGTGTTTTCGCCGGATGCCAGCGCGTCGGGACGGCGAATGCGTCCTTGGCGGATGCACTGGCGCCGCTCATGATCTTCCTCGCGACCGCGTTCCGTTCGCGGCATGTGGGCTGGAGCGGCGTTATCGGCCTCTTGTGCGGTTTTATCGGGGCACTTCTTGTGATTAAAGTCGTGACAGCGGACGGATTCAACCTCGAGACCTATTCCACAGGGGACCTCTACATTCTCCTCGCCGCGCTCACCTGGGCCATCTACACGGTTTGGGGACGCGCCTGCGTAGCGCGGATGGGTTCGGCGGCGTTTTCCGTCTGGACGATGCTCGCCGGCGCGGCGATCATGGGGCTTGTCCTGCCGTTCGGCGATTTTGTCTGGCCCCGCACGCCTCAGACCTGGGGGCTCGTGGGGGTTCTCGCCATCTGCTCCACGCTGATTCCCTACTGGGCGTGGAATGCCGCGCAGAAGTACCTTCCGCTTACGGTTCTGGGCGTGAGCGCCTACTTTACGCCTGTGGCCGCGGTCGCTCTCGCGGTGCTTTTCCGCGGCGAATCCGCTACGGGATTGCAATGGGCGGGTACATTTTTCATTTGCGCGGCGGCCTGCGTCGAAACGCACCGGATGCGGGGGGCGGCGAGAAAGGATGGGGCCCAAACATGAAAATCGGACTGGCTTTGGGGGGCGGCGGTGCACGCGGACTCGCCGATTTGGGGATTCTGAAAGCTCTCCGCGAGATGAACATCCCCATTTATTGCGTGGCAGGCACGTCCATCGGCGCGATAATCGGCGGCGTATTCGCGTCCGGAAGACTGGATCCTTTGCTGGCGTGGTCGGCGGAATCGAACTGGCGGAAGCTGCCGGAACTGTTTCTCGACCCGCATTTGACCTCGAAGTCCCTGATCAGCGGCGACCGCATTGCGAAATTCCTCCGCCGGATGATCCCGCCGGCCACGTTCAAGGATTTGTCTGTCCCGCTTGCGGTCGTGGCCACGGATTTGCAGTCGGGCGAAGAGGTGGTCATCCGGGAAGGGGCGCTTCATTCCGCCATCCGTGCTTCCATGTCCATCCCGGGCATTTTCAGTCCGGTGGAACGCGAGGGGCGGATATTGGTGGACGGGGGGATGGTGGACCCGCTACCCGTCTCGATTTGCCGGCAAATGGGGGCGGACTGCGTCATAGCCGTCGACCTTAACGTGCAGCGTACGAGTCCGAACGCGCTGGACTACAACAGGCTGAACATCCTTTCCGTCATAGACGAGACGTTTCGCGTCGTCATGAACATCGCCCGCAAGCGGCGGCATCCGGATGACGAACCCGATCTTCTGCTTGTCCCGCCCGTCCAGGACGCCAAATTGCTCGATTTCCACAAATCGGCACGCCTTGTCACGGCGGGTTATGACTATGCCTGGCGCGAAGAGGCGCGTCTCAGTCGCTTCCGGCAGATCTAGCGGACAGACCGTCACGGCGGGAAGAGGAGGATGAAATTTAACCGTTATGGATATAGGGAATTGATAAATCCATACGGCAAAACGAAGAAAAATATGATATAATATAGGAACTATGAACCTATTCGAAGATTTGAAAGCGCGTGGGCTCATCGAGGCCTTGACGGATCCGGAGATTGAAAAGTCGCTGGAGAAGCCGCTCACGCTCTATTGTGGATTCGATCCTTCCGCCCGCAGCCTGCAGGCGGGCAATCTGGTGTCCATCATGGTGCTGAAGCGCTTCCAGCAGGCGGGGCATCGCGTCATCGCGCTGGTGGGCGGGGCGACCGGGCTCATCGGCGACCCGAGCGGGAAGTCGGCGGAGCGCAACATGCTGACGGTCGAGCAGGTCGAGGAGAACAAGAAGGGCATCCGCGAGAATCTGGCGCGCGTGCTGGACTTCGACGGTCCGAACGCGGCGATTATGGTCGACAACTACGACTGGTACAAGAACACGAGCGCAATCGCGTTCCTGCGCGACATCGCCATCAACTTCCGCGTGCCGCAGATGCTGGCGAAGGAAAGCGTCAAAAAGCGCCTGGAGGCGAGCGAGGGCGCGCTGACGTTCACGGAATTTTCGTATCAGATCCTGCAGGGGAACGATTTTCTGCACCTGTTCGACACCTACGGATGCCAACTCGAAATCGGCGGCGCCGACCAGTGGGGGAACATCACGGCCGGGACGGATCTCGTGCGGCGCATGCGCGGCAAATCCGCCTACGGGCTGACATTCCCGCTTCTGTTGGACTCCGCCGGACGCAAATTCGGCAAATCCGAAGGAAACGCGCTCTTTCTGGATGAATCGCTCACGAGCGTCTACGATTGGTACCAGTACTTCCTGCGCTCGGCCGATGCGGACGTCATCCGCTATCTGAAGGTCTTTTCCATGCGTCCGCTCGAGGAAATCGCCGCGCTGGAGGCGGAAATGAAGGCGCATCCCGAAGCACGCATCCCGCAGAAGGCGCTCGCGGAGGAACTGACGCGGCTGATCCACGGCGAGGCGGGGCTCAAAAAGGCCCAAAGCGCGACGGAAACGCTGTTCGGCGGCTCTCAGGCCGGGAAAAGTGCCGCGGAACTCGAGACCATCTTCAAGGACGTGAAGAGCGCGACGGTCAAGCGGGCGGAGTCGGTTGGGCGCACGGTTTGGTCCGTCGCGGCCGCGGCGGGGATGTTCAAGTCCAATGGCGAGGCGCGGCGCATGGCGCAGCAGGGCGGGCTTTCCCTGAACGGGGCGAAGGTCGACGACAAGCGTCTTCTGGAGGAAAGCGACCTGGTGGAAGGGCGGCTGGCCGTCCTCAAGCAGGGCAAGAAGAACAACTTCCTTCTGAGGGTCGAGGGTTGAGGACGCTCGAACGCTACGTCTTCCGTTCGTTTCTGTCGAGTTTCACGCTCGCGTTTCTCGTCCTGAGTTTCGTGCTGACGATCGGGCTCATGGTGCAGATCGTCAGCCTGATTCTGGATGGCGTGTCGCTCTCGCTCGTCGGGTCGTTCGCCGCGGTCAGCTTTCCGGAGACGATGCAGTGGACGATTCCGCTCGCGCTTCTGGTCTCGGGAATACTGGTTTTTTCGCGCCTGAGCGCCGATAGCGAAATCGCCGCGATGCGGGCGTGCGGCGTGAATCTGCTGTCGATCATGAAAGGTCCGCTCGTTTTCGCGCTCGTGTGCACGCTTCTGGGGGCCTGGGTCAACAACGAAATCGTCCCCAGGGGGCATACCGTGCGGCGCAATCTCAAGACGAAGGTTTCCGTCTCGACGAGCCTGGATGTCCTCGAGCCGGGCGTCTGGATTGACGAGTTTCCGAACGCCAAGCTCTATTTCGGCGAAAAAGAGGGGAATATCCTCAAAGACGTGCGCGCAGTGGACTTCTCGAATCCGAAAGTGCGGCGCTTCATCACCGCGAAAGAGGCGCGCGTGACGGAAGAAGGGCGCGATGTCATACTCGATCTGAGCAGGATGACGGTCGATCCGGTGGACGAGAACACGCCCGGCATGATGTCCGTTGAGACGTATCGCTATCGTATCAAGGACGCGTTGCGGAGTTCGCACTACACGAAGAAGATCAAGGACCTGCGCTTCCACGAGATCCGGCGGAGCATTCGCGAACAAGAGAAAGCTCTGGATGTCCTGCGGGCGCAGAAGGCGGACGCGGGAACCGTCAAGGCGGCGCGAAAGGCGCTTTCACGCACGAAAGTTGAGTTTTCCAAGCGCTTCGTCTTCGCCTGCGCGTCCATCTGCTTCGTTTTGGTCGGCATTCCGCTGGGCATACGCGCCCAACGCAGGGAAAGTTCGATTGGCATGGCGATTGCGCTCGCCGTGGCTTTGGGCTACTATCTGCTCGTCATCTTGATGTTGAGCCTGGACCGCACGTATGCCATCCGCCCGGATCTTTTGATTTGGCTGCCGGTTGTGGCGTCCGTCGCGCTCGGGGGCGTGCTTATCCGCAAAAACCTTTAAGTCAGGAGAATATCATGTTGAAGATACATCCAACAGCAATTGTCGAAGATGGCGCCCGACTGGGTGCGGACGTCGAAGTGGGTCCTTATGCGCATATCGGCCCGCACGTCAATATCGGCGCCGGCACGACGGTCGGACAGGGCGCCATCGTCGACGGACACACGACAATCGGCGAGAAGTGCCAGATTTTCCCCTATGCGCTCGTCGGCATGAAGACGCAGGACCTCAAATACCAGGAAGGTTCCGTCAGCTACGTCGAGATCGGCGACCGCACGGTCATCCGCGAATTCGCCACGGTGCATCTGGGCACGGCGGACGGCGAAAAGACGATCATCGGCAGCGACTGTCTCTTCATGGCGTATTGCCATGCGGCGCATGGGTGCGTGCTGGGCAACCACGTCATCTGCTCCAATGCCGTCCAGCTCGCCGGCGACGTGCATCTGGCGGACTACGTGATTGTCGGGGGCGTGACGGGCATCCACCAGTTCTGCCACGTGGGGCGGCACGCGATGGTCGGCGGCGCGGCGAAAGTGCGCCAGGATTTCCCGCCCTACATGCTGGGCGACATGGTGGAAGGTTCGCTCAAGGTCATCGGCCCGAACGTGGTCGGCCTGACGCGCCGCGGTTTCTCGCGCGAGGTCATCCAGGCCCTGAAAGAAGCCTATCGCTTCCTGTACCGCGACGGACTCAACCGGACCCAGGCGCTGGAGCGCGTCGAAAACGACATCGAGCCGCTGCCCGAAATCAAGGAGCTCGTCGCTTTTTACCGCGAATCCAAGCGCGGCGTTTCGTAATTTCGCCGAAAATATGATATAATAGTCGAAGTCAATTTCTGAGAAAGGCTAATCAAATGAGACCAGTAGTGCTAATCATCCGTGACGGCTGGGGTGTCAACCCCCGCAAAGAGGGCAACTCGGTGTTCGACGCGAAGACGCCGGTCATCGACCAGATTCGTGCGCGCTATCCGCATTGTTTGCTGGATTGCTGCGGCGAGGCGGTGGGGCTGCCCAACGGTTACCAGGGCAGTTCGGAGGTCGGCCACCTCAACATGGGCGCCGGGCGCATCGTCGTGCAGGAATTGAAGCGCATCGACGACGGCCTGTCCTCGGGCGAGCTCTTCAAGAATCCAAAGTGGGAGAACATGATCGCCCAGTGGAAGGCGCACAATTCGCAGTTCCATTTCATGGGTCTTTTGCAGGATGAAGGCGTCCACGCCCACCAGGAGCACCTCTTCAAGCTGATGCGCCGCGCGCGCGCCGAATTCCCCGAAGGCCGCATCGTGGTGCATCCGTTCCTCGACGGACGCGACACGCCGCCCCGTTCCACGCTTGAGTACGTCGCGCGCCTGAAACAGGAACTGGCGGCGATCGGCAACGCCAAGATCGGCACGGCCATGGGCCGCTACTACGGCATGGATCGCGTCAAAGACTGGAAGCTCACGAGCGAAGCCTACGACTGCATCGTGGGGTGCAAGGGCAAGCACGCGGCGACGGTCGAGGAAGCCGTGAAGTACGAGTACGCGAACGGCAAGACGCCCGACGGCACGCCGATGACGGACGAGTACATCCCGTGCTACACGATCGGCGACTACGCCGGCGTGAAGGACGGCGACGTCGTCATGCACACGAACTATCGCCAGGACCGCGCGATCCAGCTGACGCAGGCGTTCGTCTGCGACGACTATCCGGGCGAGCGTTGCGCACGTCCCAAGATCGCCTTCCTGGGCTTCACGCGCTACTGGGACGAGTTCAAGGACTATCTGCTGGGCGCGATGGGCGCCGGCGGCGGCATGGCCAACCTGCTCGGCGAGGTCGTCTCCAAGGCGGGCCTGCGCCAGCTGCGCATCGCCGAAACCCAGAAGTTCCGCCACGTCACGAGCTTCTTCAACGGCAAGTCCACGACGCCGTCCCCGGGCGAAGACCAGGTGGAAGTCAAGAGCCGCTTCGACCCGGCGACCTTCGCGAGCCATCCGGAGATGGACGCCTACAATGTGACGGATGAACTTCTGCGCCGCCTGGAGAACAATCCCTACGGCATGATCGTCGTCAACTTCGCCAACTGCGACATGGTCGGGCACACCGGCAACGAAAAGGCCGCGGCGCGCGCCGTCGAAGTGACGGACGAGTGCATCGGCAAGCTGCTGCCGCGCCTGCTGGAGCTGGACGCGCACATTCTCATCTACGCGGACCACGGCAACGCCGAGCAGATGGTGGATTACCGTACGGGGCTCGTCAAGACCTCGCACACGCTCAATCTCGTCGACTGCTTCTATGTGGCGAACGACGCGCCGGGCGTGCGCCTGACGCCGCTGGCGAAACTGTCGGCCATCGCGCCGACCGCGCTGCAGCTTCTGGGCATCCCGGTCCCCTCCGACATGACCACGCCTTCGCTTTTGGCGGGCAAGGAAGAGTGGAGCAAGACCGCCCTCAACATCTAAAGGAAAAAAGAAACGATGAAAGTCTTCAATTCGCTTACGCGCTCGCTCGAAGAGCTCCATCCGCTGGTTGGCAACGAAATACGGCTCTACACGTGTGGACCGACCGTTTACAACTATGCGCATATCGGGAACTTCCGCGCGTACACGTTTGAAGACATTCTTCGGCGCGTCATCCAATTCAACGGTATGAAAGTCCGCCAAGTGATGAATTTGACGGATGTGGACGACAAGACCATCCGCGGCGCAAACGCCGCGGGTGTTCCGCTCACCGAATACACGAAGAAGTACAAAGACGCGTTCTTCGCCGACCTCAAGACGCTCAACATCCAGCCGGCGGAAGTCTATCCCGCCGCGACGGACCACATCCCCGAGATGATTGCGCTTATTTCCAAGCTCATTGAGAAGGGCGTGGCGTACAAGAGCGAGGACGGGTCGGTCTATTTCAACGTGCGCGCCTTCCCGGGGTACGGGAAGCTCGCGCATATCGATTTCGACAACCAGCGCACGGGCGAACGGTGCGCGGCGGACGAATACACGAAAGAGAATGTCGGCGATTTCGCGCTCTGGAAGGCGTGGGAACCGAGCGACGGTCCGGTCGGATGGGATTCGCCCTGGGGGCGCGGACGTCCGGGCTGGCATATCGAGTGCTCCGCCATGAGCATGAAGTATCTGGGCGAGACGTTCGATCTGCATACGGGCGGCATAGACAATCTTTTTCCGCACCATGAAAACGAAATCGCCCAGTCCGAGGCGGCGACTGGCAAGCCGTTCGTGAAGTGCTGGATGCATTGCGCGCACTTGAAGGTGAACGGCGAGAAGATGTCCAAATCGCTCGGAAACTTCTTCACGTTGCGCGATCTTCTCGCCAAAGGGTGGACGGGGCGCGAAATCCGCTATGTGCTCATCAATGCGCACTATCGCACCAGCCTCAACTTTGCGTTCGACGCGTTGGAGGACGCGCGCAAAGCCCTGTCCCGCATCGACGCCTGCGTGGACAAAACGACGTCGGGTCCCGCGCCGGCGTGGGCGCAAAAGTATCTGGACGACTTTACCGCCGCCGTCAACGACGACTTGAACATGCCGCGCGCGTTCGCCGCGCTCTTCGGTCTAGTGCGCGAGACGAATGCCCATGGGGGCGGTCCGGTGCGGGATGTTTTCGCGCGCATGGACGAAGTTCTGGGCGTCATCTTCTTCGACCGTCCGGAGGACGCGAAGATCCCGGCCGAGATTCAGGCGCTTCTGGACCGCCGCGCCGAGGCGCGCAAGGCGCGCAACTGGGCCGAGTCCGATAAATTGCGTGATGAAATCGCCGCCGCTGGGTGGCTTGTGAAAGATTCCAAGGAGGGACAAACATGCTTAAAGAAGTAAAGACAAACGAAGAGTTTGAATCGGCCATCGCGAACGGGCACGTTCTTGTCGATTTTTGGGCGCCGTGGTGCGGCCCCTGTCGCATGATGGGCGAGACGATTGCCAATGAAATCCTACCTCAAATGCCCGAGCTGACGGTCGTGAAGGTGAATGTGGACGAAGCGCCCGTTCTGGCCTCGCGTTTCGGGGTGATGTCCATCCCGACCCTGCTCTGCTTCTCGAACGGACAAAAGGTCGCCGAGTTCGTCGGTGTGACGTCTGCGCAGGAAATAAAGAACGCCTTTTAATATTCCCCTCTACACATGGTGTCGCTACTTGTCACAGTCGCGTATATCGCGCTTTGTCTCCTGCTGTTTTCGCTCGCAATCGCCATTCATGAATTCGGTCACTTCATCGTCGCGCTCAAGCTGGGCCTGCGCGTGGAGCGTTTTTCCATAGGTTTTGGTCCGGCCATCTGGAAGAAGACCGTAAACGGCGTTGAATACCGTCTGAGTTGGATTCCGCTGGGTGGTTACGTCTCCATTCCCGACGTCGACCCCGAGGGGACGAAGGCAATCGAGGGAGGTTCGGATAACGCCGCCTCCCCGCGCGCGCAGATCCCGGCCTGGAAGGAGCTCCTCGTCGCGTTTGCCGGCCCCTTCATGAATCTTGTCCTGGCGGCGGTCCTGGCGGTCGTCCTCGCGCTGATTCCCGGCGTGCGCTTCGGCGAATTGAAGGCGATCATCGGTTCGGTTCCGGAGGAAGGGCCCGCCGCGGAAGGGGGGCTCAAGCCGGGTGATCGGGTCGTTTCCGTAGGCGGACGTCCCGTCGATACGTGGGTCGAGATGCAGACTGAGGTCCAGATTGCAGGCGAAAAGCCTACGCCCTTCGTGATTGCGCGCGGCGAAGCGGAGTATACGCTCTCCATTACGCCGCGGCGCGATCCGGTCACGGGCGCATGTTTCATCCTCGCGCTCAGCCAGACGAATACGACCGGCGCGGCCATGTGGATGCCCGACCGCAATCCGCTCCGCCAGCTGGCGTGGGACGCGGGCAGCATTTTCCGCGTCTTGAAGGGTCTTGTCACGCCAAAGGAAATCGCGAGCACGAGCCGGGCGCTGGGCGGCCCCGTCATGATTGCCGAAGGAATCTACGCGGCGATTCGGCGCGATTTCTTCGACGGACTGGGATTCTTGCGCTTTCTGAATGTCAATCTGGCGATCATCAATCTGTTGCCCCTGCCGGTCTTGGATGGCGGTCTCATCTTTTTCGCGCTCATTGCGCTTGTTTTCCGCCGGCGCGTCCCGGCAAAAGTGGTGGCCGGGCTCTCCATGGCGTTCATGTATCTTCTGATGGGTTTGATGGCCATTTTGATTTTCAAGGACGCCATGCGCAGTTGGCGCATCCACACCTTTGACCCCCAACCGGCGCTTGAGGAGAGCGCGACCCATGACGTCCCGAAAACAGACGCGAACCGTTGACGTCGGCTCTGTCCCTGTTGGAGGCGGGGCGCCTGTCAGCGTGCAGTCCATGTGCAATGTGGATCCGCATGACGCGGAAGCCCTCTGCTCCCAAATCGATCGGTGCGCGGCTCTTGGATGCGATATCATGCGCCTGACGGTGCCCGATCCGGCGGCGGCGGAGACCTTCCGCGTCGTCCGGCGCCGCTCGCCCCTCCCGCTCGTCGCGGACATCCATTTCGACTATCGACTGGCGCTCGCCGCGATTGACGCGGGCGCGGACGCCCTGCGGTTGAACCCCGGCAACATCGGCGGGCGCGAGCACGTGCAGGCCGTCGTGCGCGCGGCAAAAGCCGCACGCGTCCCCATTCGCATCGGCGTCAACTTCGGCAGCCTCGAAAAAGACCTGGACGCGGAAGTCCGCGCCGGGAAGCTGCCCGTCCCCGAAGCCCTGTGTCGCTCGGCGCTGCGCCATTTGAAGCTGTTGGAAGACGAGAGATTCTTTTCGGCGGTGATTTCCGCCAAGGCGTCGAATGTCGCAGACACGCTCGCGGTGTACCGCCTGCTGTCCGAACGGACGGACTGCCCGCTTCACATGGGCGTCACCGAGGCGGGGACGTTCCTGCCGGGGACCGTACGCAATTCGGTTGCGCTGGGCATTTTGCTTTCCGAAGGGATAGGCGACACGATTCGCGTATCCTTGACGGCCGAACCGGAGAAAGAGGTGCGTGTGGGAACGGAAATCCTGCGGGCGCTGAATTTGCGCGCGCCGGGTCCGTCCATCACGTCCTGCCCGACCTGCGGGCGCACGCGCGTCAATCTTTTCAAGGTCGCGGCGGAAGTCGAGAACGCACTTGAGGCGCTGGCGCGCGAAAGGGGGCCGCACGCCAAACCCCTGCCCCATGTCGCGGTCATGGGCTGCGCGGTCAACGGTCCGGGCGAGGCGAAGAACGCGGAAATCGCCCTCTGCGGCGGCAAGGACGAGTTCCTCCTTTACGTGAGAGGGCGTCCGGTCGGCAAGGTTTCAGAACAAAATGCAGTGGAAGAGGTGATGAAGTATGTCGTTTCTCTATGACAACATAGCCACATTGGCCGTCGCGGCGCTTGTGTGCACGTTTGCCTGGCTTTTCGGCGGTACGCGCGGGGATTTGCTGATGCCCACCATCCCGTGGCTTCTCTTTTTTCTCGCGGAAATGATGATTTGCTTCCCGCAGCGCCACCCGGGCGAGCCCACCGTCGAGGCGCGCGCACGCGTCTGGTCCGCGCTGAGAAAAGATCCGCTGACATGGGTCAGCGTAGGATTCCTGCTTCTTTTGCTGATTCCCTTCCTCAACAAAGGGCTTTGCCCAATCTGCGACTATGCGGAAATCACGTTCCAGGGCGCGGACCCCAAGCCGCCGATCCCGTTTCTGCCGTACTGCGTGAACCGGCTCCACCACCTCAACGTCTGCCTGTGGTTCTTCCCCGCTTTGACGGCCATGCTCGCGGTGAAGCATGCGCTGGTCGGACGCGGCAAGCGCCTTTTGCTCGAGATTGTCGTCTGGAACGGCGCACTTCTGGGCCTTCTCGGTATCGTGCAGACGGCGACAGGCGCGAAAGGTCCGCTCTGGATAAAATCGATGGTCATGCCCGGACACTTCTTTTCGACGTTCGGCTACCCCAACATGGCCGGAGACTACTTCACCACGCTTTTCGGACTTTCCATCGCGTTGTGGCGCTGGACGATTTCCCAGGACGACAAGGTGGGCAACCGCGAGGTGCGTACGGCGCACAAGGACTTCTGGCTGCGCCATATCATGCTGATTCCGGCGCTCATCTGCTTTTTCTCGGCGCTCGCGACCCTTTCGCGTGCGGCCATTCTCCTGACGATTTCGCTTGCAATCGTCTTCATATTGCATGCCTACGCCAGTTTCTTCAAAAAGATGTCGCGCCTGAAACGCGTCCGCGTGCTTTTTGCTTCGCTTGTCGCCGTCGTGGCGCTCGTTTTGGGGCTCATCCTGTGGACACCGCGCGATTTGCAGCGTGAAGTGAACACGCTGAACACGACCGAAATCCTCGATCGCGTGACGGGACGCCAGCAGTATCATGTGCGCGTGGCGACCGAGATCTGGAAAGAGAACTTCCTCTTTGGTTGCGGCGGCTGGGGCTACAAGCACCTGTGCATCCCGAAGATGACGAAAGCCGAATTGCGCCAGATCCAGATGGTCGGCGGCATAAACGTGCACAACGACTACCTCCAATTCCTCGCCGAACATGGCTTGGCCGGCTTTGGCTGCCTGGTCGCGATCGTGGTCCTGCTGGTCCTGCCGATCGGGCGTGCGTGGAACAGACTCATGAAGGCGGTGCGCTTTTTGCCGGCCAAGGAAGCGCCGCCGCGCCCCTATGCCTTCTTCGTCCTGCCCGCGCCCGTCTTTTGCATCTTATTGACGGCGCTCGCGACGCTCACTCACGCCTTTGGCGATTGTCCGTTGCGGAGTCCGGCCGTGCTGACGCTTTTCTTCGTCTCGCTTGCGGCGATGCCGGGTTTTCTCCCCTATTCGATCGTGGAGAAGTCCTGAGCGCGCTCACGGCACGATAACGACGCGCGTTCCGATGCGGCAGAGCGCGTAGAGCCGCGCGGCATTCCAATTCGCCACGCGAAAGCATCCCTTCGATTCGGCGCGTCCGATGCGTTCCGGCGCGGGGGTCCCGTGTATGCCGTATCCCGGGAGCGAAAGCCCAATCCAAGCCACGCCGACGGGATTGTTCGGCCCGGGCGAAAAAATCTGCCGCGCCGGTGCCTGGCCTCCGCGGCGCGCGGGCGTGTAGGTGTAGTTGGGGTTGGGGATGAGCGAGACGACCTTCAGCTCGCCCCGCGGCGCCTTCTTTTTGTCCTTGGCGATGGAACAGGGGAAAACGCCCAGCAATCTGCCGTGCGCATCATAGGCCTGAATTTCGAACCGCGCCAGCGAAATCCGCAGAAGGGCGGCGGCCGGACGCTTGGAATCCGCCGCCGTCAGGCCCTTGCCGGCTTCCAGATAGTCCGCCGCGCGCGGAAACTTCGGCAACCGTACGCGCGTCCCCGCGCCGACCGTCCGCCAGTCGAGCCGCGGATTCAGCCGCTCCAACGCGCGCCGGCTGACGTGTCCGCGTTCGGCCAGCATTTCGGCTATGGACTCATACCCGAGCCAGTCCAATTGGGCTTTCGCCGCCGGATCGTCGGGGAGCGTGCGCAGCGCGGCGAAATCGCCGGCCGTGAGCGTCTCCCAATAGAAAAGGTCTGTTTGGGGCTTGAAATAGCGGTCGTAAGCCTCTTCGGGGGTGGCGGGGAGCGGACATTTTCGTTCCCTGCAATAGTTTTCCAGGGCGGCCTGCGATTTTGCGCCCCATTGTCCGTCGATGGAGTTGCACGAATACCCCAGGCGGTCCAGTTGGATTTGGACCGTCAGCGTCTTCGTCTCGGCGAAAGAAAGCGCCGCGGCAAAAAGAATGGATGCACCAAGCATGCGGATATTATATCAAATCCGCGCCCCCACGGCGAGGGGTCGGAGGCCGTCCCCTGCGTTCCGCCCCTAACCCAACGGTAGTGGTAATTTAACCGTGTAGAGAATGTAGAATAAACTCCGAGGAGCAACAAAGGGCTACGCTAACGCTTCGCAGGTTTCGCTCTCGAACATAGGCGAAAAGGATTTTAGATAGACCGCTTCGCGGTCTGGAGGGGCGGGGGGGGGGGGGGGGGGGGGCCCGGGGGGGGGGGGCCCCCCCCCATGGA